>Ga0222715_10002712_pt1 | contig 16065 bp, 16 predicted proteins | sample C33_9DmetaG_FD_165056 | JGI IMG/M metagenome (GOLD analysis project Ga0222715, IMG submission 165056) | Estuarine water microbial communities from San Francisco Bay, California, United States - C33_9D | ecosystem: Environmental > Aquatic > Marine > Unclassified | place: USA: California... | reverse complement strand
CAACACCCCAGTAATAAAATAAGATTAAGTGTAAATCAAATATCATTTTTTACAGCACAGAATAGTAGTGATTTAGAACCCCACGTAGTATATTTAAGTGGAATACCTGAATTAACTGGTAAGTGTAGTGTTTTAGACATTTCGGGTAATAGTGTAGTAAAAAACAACAGGTGTTTATTAGGCGTTCTTGGTGGAGATATAACGACGGCAAACAATAAAGGAAGTTCTCATATCACACACCAACCCCAATTTATAATGAATGATTTACCATTAGGAGCATTTAAAATTCAATTAGAGCATTTAATACAAGAAACATTTACAGAAAAAACTTTGTTTTTAGTGAGTTTCCAAATAGATGTTTGTGAGTATTAATTTATTATATAATTGTATATTATATAATGGATACTGCGATTACTCCCCACCTTGACCTTACTGGTTTCCGCTCTATGGGTTCGGCGAAATCTCGCCTTGTTTCCGTTCAACCCGAGAACACCCAAAAAATTGAAGGAAATAGTGGAACACAAGACCTCTTTTTTGCACTGCCTACGGGTTCTATGAGTATGCTCAACGGGCAGAATTCTTCATTCTGTTTTGATTTAAAGACTGACGTTGCAGCAACTTTGTGTAATGGTTCTGCTTCCTCGCTCATTAGAGGACTTGAACTGATTGTAGGTAACCAGTCCGTAGAACTCCTTGACCGCTATAATGTCTTTGCTGCTTTGGTTGAAGACCACCAAAATAAGAGCAGAGCACAGAATATGGGTTCTATCCTTTCAGGACACAAGGAGTTTAGTTGGACTACGAATGTCCCAACGACTGATGATGATAGTGGTGCTACTCTTGGAACTGCTGCCGTCTTGGATGATGCTAAAAAGAGTGGTAAAGACCTTACCACCAAAATCCGTGTTTCTATTCCTCTTTACTCTGCTATTATAGGAACGATGTGTTCTCAATACTGCCCTGCGGTTGATGGTATGAGATTACGCCTTACCCTTGCTCCTAACGACGAGGCACTCCAATACACTACTGGAACACCTAAATACACTATGAGTAAAATCAGTCTTAATATGGATTACCTTGATATTAATCCCGCTGTGTATTCTGCTCTCGTTCAGGAAAGTGGTGGTGTATTTAAGGTGCACGGGTCGGGTGTTTCTAACTTCAACAGCACCGCTGCCCCTGCAGGAAACCACACTATTCTCGTTCCTGCTCGTTTCAGTTCCATAAAGAACTACTTTGCTGTCTTCCGTAGAAATGATGCGAATGGTGCGAACGGAACGAGCAAGGCGAGTAAAAACACAACTGGCGGTAGATACTTCCCTAACCTTCAATCTTATGTTTGGCGTATTGAGGGTCGCCAATATCCCAGTATCCCTATTAGTTGTGGAGATGGTTCTGTAAATTACTCTGGTGAGGCGTTCCAAGAACTAGTGAAAGCATTCCACGCCAGTCACTCCCCTGACTTTGATGTAGTTTATAACAATACTGATTACCTCTATGGTGATGGACTTACAGCGACTGGAAGTCCCGCTGCTTTCCCCGATGACACAGGAAATGGAACTTTTGCTCTTGCTTTGGAATTTGAGGAGAGCGGTTACGGGCAAATTCGCGGTCTCGTCTCGGGTATGGATACAATCAACTCCAATTCGTTCCTTGAACTCAAATGTGATACTAACAATATTTCTATGGATTGTGATGTCTTTGCCGTGCACGACCTTATTATGGAGGTTAATATGCTTGATGGGTCTATAAATGTTTCAAAATAAATTAATAATAAAAATCCAAAATAATGTATAAATAATGTATAAATGAAATACACTATTTATAAATGTTTTTCCCCTGATACAAACGACATTTACATCGGTTCAACAACCGATTTAAAGATGAGAATACGAACACACCACCAAGCATACAACGAAAACAAATCATTAAAACTATACGATACTATAAGAATTAATGGAGGGTTCTCCAATTGGAGATTTGAAAGTTTAGAAGAAAGTGAAGCAGAAGATAAAACCTTTGTAAGGCAACGAGAACAACATTTCATAAATGAATTACAACCATCATTAAACCAAGTAAGAGCATACCGAACACAAGAGGAGAAAAGAGTGTATGGAAACGAACAACGAGCAAAATACCGAGCAAAGTATCCCGAGAAAATAAGGGCGTGGAATGATAAAATCACAAATTGGAAGTGGCGATGTGACACGTGCGATTACGAATATCCCTATACGGCAAAGGCACGACATTTAAAAACAAAAAAACATAATGATAATGTAAATGGAGTGGAGCGACGACCAAGAGTTGATATTAGAGAAGATACGACAGGATGCAACGAAACTACACAAACGCCACAAAAAAAATCATTTACAGAACAAGAGTATTTTGAAGTATTACAAAATCCCGATAATTATAATAAGTTCTTTGAACTCTGTGGCGAGTGTAGGACTTGAAAAATATTTAGAACAGCAATACATAAGTGGAGCAACTTGTTTAATGGCGTTAATCGTAGTAATCATAGGAAGTATAGAACAATATTTGGGAATACAGGCACATATGGAAATAGATTTAGTAGCAAGTAAGGATTACTATTTTTTAGCAACAGATATATACAAGGTTCTCTCATTAAACAGAAATCATAGAATACAAAACGGAAAAGATTGTTTAGATGAGATGTATAACAGGTTTAGAAAAATAACTGAAAATGCTAATGTATTAAGTCGTAAATTTGAAGACCCCTTGTTTGAAATCCCGAACACAAGCACACATCTTGGAATTGAAATATTACAGAGTAGTGAGGAACTACCGAGTAGTAGCAGTAGTGATAATAGTTATTAAAAAATATCGTATTATATTATAGTATAATACGAAAAATGAAAATTGAGGAAACCGAACATAGTGAATTGAAAATAAAGAAAACGAAACAGAGTATAGATAAATCACTCGGTGTTCCACCCCCCTTTATAGACAAGTGTGCAGTGTATGTAATATCAGGAAGTATGGGTTCAGGTAAATCCACATTCACAAATAGTTTAATGACTGCAGGAGGTAAGGACAAAGTATTTAAACGAGTGTTTGAGGAGGTGTATTATAGCACACCCCAAGAGGTTTATGAGAGTGAGGAGAACCACCCATTTAAAGACCATAGTAAAGACCGCACGTATTTTAATTTATCAGTTCCTATGTTGGAGGAAATAGCAGAAAAAGCAATAGCAGTAAAAGAAGAAGATGGAGAAAGTTGTTTGATACTGGACGATTGGAGTGAAGAATTAAAGGATAAGAAGATAGAAAGGGCACTAAAAAAATTAATATTTAAACACAGACATTATAGGTTAAATATAATAATAACACTACTCACATTAAAATCCTTACCTAAAACCCTGCGTTCTTTAATAGATTGTTATATAACATTCCGCCCGAAGAGTATAATAGAAATACAGAGTTTTGCCGAAGATGTATTTAGTTTGGATAGAAAGGATTTGAAGACCTTAATGGATTATGTGTTTGACGAAAAATACAATTTCTTATTTTACAACCAGCGAGATAATACATATTATAAGAATTTCAATAAACTAAAATTTATAGAAGAAGATTAATTTTTTTTAGTGACTTGTGAGAAAAGTGATGGTTCTTTATACTCATCAACTTGTGTTCTTGAAGTGGAAGAAGCGGTTGGTCGTTGTGAGCGAGGCACCGCTGGTGCTGATGCGATTAATTTTTCCATCTTATCATAATCTTTTGGAAAACTACGCCTATTAGGATATAGCGATTTCGCCTTTGCGAGTTGTTCAGGTGTTCTTGGTGATTTATCAAAAACACCTTCTAAACCCTTAACAGCATCGTCTGCAACATCGTTTGAAATTTCAGCGACTTTTTTAGTTTCAGCGAGTTCTTTTTTTTCAGGTTCTCCTAATTCAGTTTTAATTTGTTTAACGAGATTACTCTGTGCTTTTTCTTGTTGTTTAACTGCTTGTTGTTCAAAAAAACCGACAGCAGGACGACCAGCATTTTCAGGTAATACAATATGATTATTAACAACACGCATAACAGGAGGAGGAGCGGCAACAGGTCTAAACGCTCGTGCCTTCTTCTTTTTGGTGTGCTTCTTACGAGTATCTAAATGAATATGAACCGCTTGTCTAACAGATTGAATTTGTTGCTGTTTGTGGATTTTAGAACCTTTTTGTTTCGTCATTATATATTAGGGAAATATATTTTGTAAATACTAATATATAATGAAAACCGAATACGAGAAATTATTTGACCTATTAGAGAACCCCGTTGTAAAATGGGATAAAGCGAAAAAAGGAAAATCAAGGAGACGTGGGTTCAACACTCACGAAAAATTAACGTTCGGTATGAGAAATATAGAATACTTACCAGTAGGATTAACAACACCATCAATATTATACCCCGAAATATTTGATGCGTTAATGGAGTATGGTGAAAAGTATTGTAATTTTGAATTCACTAATATACACGTAAATAAAAATGTAGTTTGTCCGCCACATAAAGACAAAGGTAATATAGGGATTAGTATGATAGTATCCTTTGGAAATTATACAGGTTGTAATTTAATGGTAGAAGGAGAACATTTGGAAACAAGGGAAAATCCTGTATATTTTGATGGTAAAGAAAAACTGCACTGGAACACCGACGATTTAAATGGGACACGATATTCACTTGTATATTACACAATAGATTTAAAACAGAGTAATAGCAACTTTGCAAATTATAGAGTAGCAATACCAAGTTATAACAGGAGTGATATAATAACAGAAAAAACTTTGAGAACCTTACAAGAAGGAAAAGTTCCAAAATCGTGTATTTATATATTCGTAGCAAATGATGAAGAAAAGAAATTATACAGGGAAAGCATACCCCGAGAATTGTATAAAAAAATAGTTGTAGGAGAACTGGGTATAACGAAGCAACGCCGTTATATAATGGATTATTTTAGTGAAGGGACAGAGTTGGTATTTATAGATGATGATATAACAGGTGTGTTTCAAGCGACAGATATGAAAACTATGAATAAAGTGGAGAACCTACATCAATTAATAAATCAATCATTTTATAGATTAGGTAAAAGTAAAATGTGGGGAGTGTATCCAGTAGCAAACCCGTTTTTTATGAAACCGAAAAAAGTAGATGAAGAAAATGATAGTTGGTATTCGTTAAAGGAGAACCTAACAACCGATTTAAGATTTTGTGCGGGGTGTTTCTATGGAATTATTAATCATCACGATACAGCGTATTACCCGAGTATTGAAGAAAAAGAAGATTACGAAATGTGTATTAAAATGTTCTTACGAGATGGGTGTATAACAAGGTATAATAACATCTGTGTAAAACAAAAAAAATATAGTGAAGGAGGTTGTGGTAATGGAGAACCTCGTATAAAAAGAAACCAAGAATGTGCGAAATTGTTATGTATGGAATACCCCGAATATGTGTCTATGAAAAGAAATAGTGATTGCGAAGTTAGATTAAATAAATAATATAAGGTATATAAAAAATTAATCTAATAGTATAGTATAGTATGGTAAATGCTTTTATGGAAAAAATTGCTGATGCGATGAAAGAGAGTGGAAAAGCGGAAAGTTCAGTAAAACTTTATTTAGGCATATTAAGGAAGTTGAACGAACGTAAGGACTTTAAGAGTATAGCATTTTTGAAAAAGAAAGATGTAATACAGGAAAAATTAGATGCTATTGAAAATGTATCAACACGTAAAAGTAATTTAACGGCAATAGTGGGAGCATTAAAAGCAAACACTAATTCACCGAAGACATTAATAGATTACTATGGAAAACAATTATCGGCATCTATAAATGAGGCACGTAAAATTGCTTTTTCTGCTACAAAAACACAAAGACAAGAAGAGAACTGGATTGACTGGGAAGATGTATTAAAACGATATGAGAAATTAAATCGTTATGTAGAAGGAGTATTAGAAGAGGATACGAAACAGGAAATAATGAGAGATAAAAATGAGCGTGAAAAAGTAGCACGAGTAATGCTATTGGCGTTATATGTATTAATACCACCTCGTAGGACATTAGATTATTTTGAGATGTTTGTAGATGATGCCGACGATAATAGGCAGAAGAATTATTATGATAGGGAAACTAACGAGTTCGTATTTAATAATTACAAGACAGCGAAGCACGGCGGACAAGATAGGATAAAAGTGCCTGATGATTTGAAGAGTGTGTTGGAAAGACATATTGAGTTTTATGATATTAAGAAGGGTGAGAAATTACTGCGGTTGTCGTCAGGAAAACCACCTACCTCTGCGAGTTGGGTGGGAACCAATTTAAATATATTGTTTGGAAAAAAAATAAGTGTGAGTATGCTACGCAATATTTATTTAACTGGAAAGTATGGTGATAGATTAGACGAAATGAAACGAGATGCAGAGATGATGGCACACACTTCACAGGGACAACAGGGATACATTAAGGCAGATTAATAAAATAAATCTAAAAGTAATCCAATAAAACAATAAAAAACACATTTTACAAGGATTATTATGAGATTATTGTTCTAAATCTCATAATAATAGTCTTTTTGAGTAGGAATATAGGTATTTTACATAATAACCACGTGGTTATTATGTAAAATACCTATAAAAGGGTGTAAAAAGAGTATATTATGAGGTTTTTTATCTTAAATCTCATAATAATCTATATATCTATTCTTTTTTATTGCTTTTTAGGATTTATTTAGGATTTATTTTATTAATCTCGTCTTCCTCTTCCTCTACCAGTAGGTCTTTTTTTATCTTCCCTCGTCATTTTATTTCTCTCATCATATTCTCTGTTTCGTTCTGCTGTTCTGCTCTGTAATCTGCTGTCTTCTCCATACATCTCTGTTTGTTCGTCATCTTCACGCTCTCTGTCTTCCAGTTGTATTTCTCTCAACGCCTGATATACTCCCATACGCAATTGCCCCATAGCGTTATATTTTGATGCTCCCCTCCTTGACATATCCTGTAAATCTTCTCTGCGTGTTAATGCGTGTTGCACTAACTGCTGGTGAAGTAATGCGTGATTGCCGTGTGAATTTCCTAATGGATTACCTGCTGGTATTGAAATCCCACCTCCCATTATATATTAATAATATATATTTCTATAATTCTTGATGCTGACGCTGTTGAAATACTTTTGATAAATTTTGTATTCCTGTTATTAGCACATAACTATCTAATGTTTTATCCAGGTTCTCCTTTGTAGTCTTTGATACTATTTTCGGTGTTATGAGTTCATACAACATATAAACCACACCTCCTAAACCACACGCTAATAATATATCCTTGTTCTCTACCATTTGTATATTATTATATTTTTTTTTAGAGATAAGGTATTTTGGGTGCTTTTAATCCAGTTCGTTTTATTGAAGGTGGGTCAAACAAATCAGGACTTGCAACAACTGGACTATTATGTGTCTGTATTGGTTGAAAATGTGTTTTGTCACTTATTGGAACACTTCCGTTTTTTGAAATTGGAATAAAATGTGTTCCTCGTTTTTGGTTAAATGCTTTACTACTGGTTTGCTCTGCGTGAAACTCTTGGGTTGTGATTGGATTGCTGGGTTGTCTTCTAAAAGGTGTAAAGGCACTCATTTATATATACATACTATATATAAATATGGACTACGGAAGCAATAATAACACTCTATCTTTAACTGGGGGTGATAATATTGACGATATAACAGATACATTACTTAATTTAGCAAATACTACATCTAACAATCAAACTCTTATTAATAATAACACTTTATTAATTAACGATGTATCTTCTTCTCTTAATACACTTGATATACAGGTTCAGGACATTTCAGGTTCTCTTGATACACTTGATACACAAGTTCAGTCTTTATCTAATTCAGTGGATGGAAAAGCAAATGATGCAGATGTTGTTAAATTAACTGGCGACCAATCCATAGCGGGTAATAAACTTTTTACAGAAGATATTACTATTCACAAAGGTCTTAATAGTCGCCCGAAATTAATTTTAAGTGGTGAAACCAATACAAGGCAATATGGGGGTTATATAGCATACGAGGGTGCTTTGGGTGTTAATGACCTTGAAATAGGGACGATTAATAATTATGCTGATGTTAAACTGCTTTGGGCGGATGTGGGTTCTACTACCCTTAAATGTGTTGGGGACATAAGAGCATACGCTGGTAGTGCAAGTGAAATTAGTATGTTGGTATTAGATACAAATGTAGGATTAGCATTATCACGCTCATCAACTGCTCTTAATCAAATAAGCACAATAAACGGAATTACTATACCTAATGTTAATTCGGTTATTGATGATTTATCAAGTAATCATTACACACTTAATGATGTGGTTGTGGATTTATCCACGAATTTTTATACGACAGAACACGGAGCAAATATTATTAATATTTCAAATACTCTTACTGACTTGTCGGGTTCTCATTACGCATTACAGGAAGTCGTCGTGGATTTATCCACCAATTTTTATGTTCTTACAGGAACTACTATACCTAATATTAATTTGGTTATTGATGATTTATCCAGTAATCATTACGCACTTTATAATGTCGTTGTGGATTTATGTGGTAATGTCGCCACCAATATTAATAACATAGCAGATATATCAGGTTTAGTTCAAACAAATATATCCAATATATCATCACACAATACACGAATATCCGCTGTTGAAGACACACTCCAAGATTTACAGGACGAATTAGATGCTATTGATGATGACGGACAAGGTGGTAGTATTTTTGATGCTATTTTTGGAACAGGAACTGTTGTATCACTTGCTACTGTCGCCAGTTTAGCATATCAGGCATATACGATTGCTGCCGCTGCTGCTGCGTCTGCGGCTACTGCTAATTCTACTAATGCTACACAGGCGTTAGAAATTGATGCATTAGAAACGACAAGGCAGTTTAAACTTGTTGATAGTGCGTTGCCGAACCTACTTATTGAAACAAACGAAGCAGGGATTTATAATATTACTTCGTCAGGATTAATTGATGCTAATGATATTACTGCGAGTGATATTAGTGCTACAACTATATCCGCTAATGGTTTTTCTTCAACTACTGGATATGGAACTGGGAACACACAAATTACACCTTCCTATACTGATATTTATAGTGCTACTACTACTATTTCAGGTGAAACTATTAATATTACTGGTAATACTGCTGTTAATGTGAATGGTAATATAAATCTTAATGGTAATAATATCACAGGTGTTAATGTTCTTGGGTTTTCAGGTTCTGCTATTACAGGATTAGATACTTTGAGTTTTAAAACTGCTACTGGTTCAAATGCTTCTATTAGTAATCTTAAATCGGTTGCTGGTGATAATTTTACTATACAAGCAGATGGTGATGCTATTTTTGGTTCTAAAACTATTTCTACTTTACAGACTGCTACACAAGTTGGAACTCTTATAACTACTGCTATTAATGCTCTTGTTGGTAATGCTGGTTCAGGGTATGATACTTTGGTTGAATTACAAAATGAAATAGAAAATAACGATTTATCATTAAACGAAGTTTTTACGAATGTTGCTACAAAAGTTAGTAAGAGTGGGGATACGATGACTGGATTACTTAATTTACGTAATGGTGATAATGGTGATTATTTACGATTTAATGGCGAACGTTCGTGGTTATGGTATTCTACGAGTAGTGAGGGTTCAACAGATTTAAGACTGAAAGACGAATGGAACGGGAAGGAATGGAAATATGTGACACAAAACGATACTGTATGGGCGAAGTGGAAATTTGATAATACTTTATCAAATTGTAAGTTAGAATTTTTGGGGGGAAAAATTCTTATGTCTAATAATACTGAAATAGATTACAAAGGGCAAACATTAGATGACCGATTTGTGAAGGTTGTGGGGGATACGATGACTGGGAATTTAACGATAAATAATAATTTATCTATTGGTGGTTCTACGGGTTTAACTTTTACAAATAATCAAGGACAAATAACCGCTAATAGTAATTTTTTTGATATAGGGACGAACGGGACTGGGATGGGTGATTATAACCTTCGGGTTGAAAATACAACGAGTATTTTTAAGTCAGGATTACAGATTAATGGTTCTACGGGTTTGTCTGTTGGTGGTGATTTATCTGTTAGTGTTGATTTATCTGTTGGTGGCGATTTATCTATTGCTGGTAACCCTGTTGTTCCTATTAGGGACTGGGAAATGGATTTAAGTTCGCAATCCACTACATATTTTTACCCTGTTGTATTTGAACCAGCAATTACTAATTATGATGCGGACTTTCCTACCATAGAATTTGAGATATTTGGTGAAAGTTTGGGTGCGAGTAATAGTTATAACGAACAAACTATTAAGGGGTATGTTAGAGTGGGTGGTTGGACCGACCATTCTTATTTTTATGAATTTACAAATGAGAACTATGACGTTACAGAACAAAGAATATCACAAATTTGGAGGGGGACAACCATTAGTAATACTTTTGCTGTTTATGTTAGAGGTGGTTATAAATATACTGTTAGAACTAACGCAGGTAATGTTCCACAACCTTATATTAATCCTATTCCTAACCAACCACATCTCGTATTCTATTCTGTCGTATTATCAGGTTCAACATACAGCACAAAAAACTTAACTGGGGCAGATAGTTATCCGTTTGGTTTGGGACAAGCATCATCTAATATCACGCTTGTGAGTGATGTTGAACCTGATACTAAAACAATCGGTTCTAAAACCATTATGAAACGTGATTTGATGATTGAAAGTGAAACAGTAAATCCTAAACTAACTTTGTGGAGTAAAAACACAGGAAGTTTAGACCCAACTGTTGATTTTTTACGTAATAGTGAAACCTTTGGTGCTGATATAAATGCCGACTGGCGTTTAACGAACGATGGTGGAACATTTAAAATACAAGCAGAAAGCACGGCGACAAATGGACTGCGAACTATGTTATCAATTGGTTCTACGACTGCTGGTTTAACGATAGATGGTAATTTAATTGTGCAAGGGTTGTATAATGTGCGTGAGACACCACTCATTACGCAGACTTGGGGGTTCTACCAAAAGGGTTCTTCATTAACAGGAAATGCATGGTTGAACCACGCCCCTTTAAGAGATAATAATGTTGATGGTGCCGCTGGTATGGTATCACCAGTTGATATTGTGCCTTATGCTATTAGTGTATCAGTTGAAGATGACGGGTCATCATCTACTGACACGGGGAATGTGACGTTTTACGTTAAATGTATTGGTTATACTGACCCTGCTAATAGCGGACTTCTTAAAAGGAGTGATTTACAAAATCTGGGAACGAATGTGATTAATAGAGGGAACTGCACTATTTCTATGGGTAGAAATGTGACGGACTACAAAGTATTAACAAGTCCCAACCTAATACCCGCTGGGGTTTCTTTTGGTATTTACTTCACAGAGAGTATTACGGATTTTGCGAGTGAGGTGGTGGTAAAATTATTCTGCACTCAGTATTAGTTTTTCTCTCTGTATAATAAATGACGCTGGTTATTACAAAAAGTGATAAAACGGATAAACGATACAAAGCAGTTTTTGATGGTAAGAAAACTATACACTTCGGTAGTAAGGGGGGTTCTACCTTTTTGGAACACAAGGACGAAGCAAAGAAAAAAGCGTATTTAGCAAGACACAAAGTTAATGAAGATTGGACTACACCTTATAATGCAGGTTCTTTATCTCGGTGGATATTGTGGAATAAAAAAAGTTTTACTGAAAGTGTTAATGATTTTAAGAAACGATTTAATTTGTAAAACACAAAACACAAAACACAAAACACAAAAATAAAAATGTAAAAATTGATTTGTAATAATACTTTTTTTTATACAGCAACCACACAGCAATTATGAGTGAGAATAACAGCAATAAAAAAGCAATCGCCTACGCTTGGAGTAGATACTATACAGAAGTAGATAGAAATATGGATTTACACAGAAAATATTGTGAAGTCATAACAAATATAAATGGTGATTTAAATAGTGAATTACCGACACATTTATTAGACGAAATGAAGGAATTGTATAATTTACTCAAAAAAGAAATAGAGTGTCCTATATGTATTGAAATAATACAAACTGATACACTAAAAATAACTAATTGCGGTCATAAGTATTGTGAAACTTGTTTTAATAGAATTGAAGAATGTGCTATATGTAGGAAAAAGATTTACAAGAAAAAATAAATGCTTGGAAAATATGTATAGATAATATATAGATGCTACAAAATATACAGCAATTGATGAAAGAAGAAAACCTTACAGAAAATGAAGCAGATTATATATATAACGAAATGAAACGAATGTATCATATTTTAATACACGCTAATTTACCGAGTGAGTATGCTTGGAAACTTGCGAAGGAATACCAGCGTAATACAATACAAGAATTAAAGGGTTAATTTTCTATGCCTATTTTTTAACCGAAAGGTAAAGAACTCAAAATCACGAGGAATTTTCACAGGTTTAGGAAAAACACCTACATACTCTTTTATTATACGTAAAACATCTATTGGTAGGGGTAATGAATACAACCACATTTTAAAATTGAATTTTACCATTTTTTTCATCTGTATATACTATATAGATGAGTGATAATATTATCGTTGAGGAAATTGAACCTTCTCATAGTATCGCAAGTGATTTTAACCTTCCTACTACTGGAACTACAAACACTAATGATATTACACTGGAACAAATGGAACATTTGAAAACTCTTATTAAATGTGCGAAACGGATGAATAAGGGGGGATTTAAAAAATGTGTTCCTAATGGTATTCGGGGATTACTTTTTAAAGGACGAGCGGGGGAGGAAAAGGCAGTTGTTATTGACCCCGTTATATGGACTGCTTTTCTTAAATACGATATTAGACTTAAAGTTGAAACCCCTTTTTAAAAATTGATTGCAAAAAATTATATAAATATTTTATATACTATATCAATATGCCACCTTCTTACCTACAAAATAAATCACACATCTATAATTGGAGAGAGCATAACAGGGACAGGTATAGAGAAATTGCTAAATTGAGCGAACGCAAAAGGTATGCTTATAAAAAGGTATGCCGGGAATTTAGGAATATACTGATTGATGATTTTTGCCCGAAATGATTTTTGTAAAAATTGATTACAAAAATTATTTATAGAATATTTATTACAGAATTAATTTAGAAAAAACTTCTATTGATATAGAAATGACGGATAAGATTTTAGAACTTGTTGATGACGGATATACGATTATGTCTGTTGGGGGGAAAACCACCAAACAACCTTTAAATAGTAGTGGTTATGGGTTGAGTGAATGGGAAACCTTACCACATAGTGAGATTATGAAACATATTAACATTAAGGGTAAGAGATTTGGATTGAGAACTGGGAAACAAGGCAACGATAGATACATCGCCAGTTTAGACTGGGACTGCTGTGGTAAGAAAGGTAAGGAAGGTAGAATGGGGTGTGATTATACAAAGCAAAAACTACAAAAATACAACGAGATTAAACAACGTGATGATGGTATGTTTAAAGGGGGAACTGCTGGAAACTATAATTTACTATTTGATTTTACTGATATTCCTGAATTGAGAAAACGCTTTGAAACCTTAATTGAAAGTGGTAAAAAGAAGATTGAATTACAATCATTAGAAATATTTTATAGTAATGGTAGTCAGCAAGTCATTCCACCGAGTGCGACTTTGAGTAAGATTACTGGCGAGGAAGGGGAGAGTAGGCAGTTCCTTAATAATGAACGCCCTTTTATTGTATTGAGTGAAGATACACCTGAAACAAATTATATTATAGGGTTGCTGGACGAATATGATACTATGAAAAAACCTGTTGCTAAAAAGTCTGTTGTTAGAAGTATTACACCTTGTTCTACTGACGAAGAAGTAGAAGTAGTTATGACTGAATACGACGATATGATACTAAACGGACTTGGTAAGAAACGCCTTGAAATGGACGAGTATTTACGCCTTGCTTCGGTTCTTAAATCTAATAATGTTTCTGTTGCTATATGGAACAAATGGAATACGGAGTGTTGTAATGTTACTGACGACCACCACAGGCAATTATGGGACACTTGTGTAGTTGATAAAAACCTTAAAATGTCTTTTGTTGTTGGTATGTGTAAAAAATACGATAGAGTGTATTATAATAAATGGAGAGCAACACAGACTTCGTTTATTATTGATGAATGTGTGAAAGACGAGCAGAAACTACTTTGGTGTGATTTTAGTGTAAAAGTTCCTAAACGAACCTGCTTTACAGATGATGCTTTTGCTGATATATTTAAACGCTTATATGGTGATAATTTCCGTTTTACAAATGGTTTTATTTACCACTTTAACGGAGTTTATTGGGAGCGGGATAATAAACAAAAATCTAATATAAATTGTTTTATTTGTGATGTATTTTATCAGGATTTGAAAAAATGGATACTTGGGAAAATTATTTATTGGACGAAGAAAGCAGGGGAAACCGAAGATGATGATGATAAAAATAATAAGGGTATTGCCTTTTGGACGAAAGTGAATTTATCAGTTAAAGATTATATTAAAACACAGCGAACCAAAGCAGAATTAATTAAGGCAATTGAAAGTAAGGTTTGTAATGATAGTCAGGAGTGGGATTTAAATCCTTATATCTTTGTCTTTAAAAATTGTGTCTTTGATTTGAAACTTGGTAAGAAGGTTGAACCCGACCCCAAAGATTTTATGACTACTTGTTGCGGTTGGGAATACGATGATAATTATAAAGATGTTGGTATTGAGAAATTTATTGAAACTATACAGACTGATAAAAATGTTAGGGATTACCTAATGAAAGCATATTATAGTTGTATGACTGGAATACAAAGTAGAAATGTCTATATCTTGACTGGTTCGGGTGGTAATGGTAAATCTGTTTTAGATGAACTTCTTATGAGTATGTTAGGAGCGTATGGGTATGCCCTACCCAAAGCATTCTTAACACAACCCTTTAAAGATGGGGCGAACCCCGAAGCAATTGCCTTACATAATAAACGCTGTGTTATTGTAAGCGAACCTGATGCTAAAAAAAATATATGTTGTAGTTCTTTGAAAGCATTATCGGGTGATAGTAAAATATCATCGCGAAAATTATATGGTGATGTTGAAGATGTTAATATTATTGCTACGAGTATTATTGAATGTAATACCCCCCCTAATTTAGACGAGATGAATGACGCTATGAGTGATAGATTGGGTGAAGGTGTTATAGATTTTAAGAGCAAGTTTGTGAAGCAATCGGTTTATGATGCTATGAGTGAAGAAGAACGAATTGGTAAGCAGGTAGGTAATAATTATTATAAGCAAGAGGATTTTAAGGTTGAAAGTAGGCAATCACTCTTTAATCTTCTTCTTGGATATAGAGATAAGGAGGTTGCTGTCCCTGAAATCGTTAAACAAAGTAGTAAAGTTTATCTTGCGAAGAGTGATGTATTCTATGACTGGTTTTGTGATAATTATGAAGTTGATAATGAAAGTATTATAAAGGTTAAAGAGATTTATTATGAATTTAAGAATGATAATTATGATGCAGTAAGAAATAATAAACAAGACTATGGAACAGAGAAGAATTTTACATCTGTTTTGAGAGGTAATATCTTTATTAGAAAATATTATAAGGAACGGGACACATATTATAATGGTTTTAAATTAAAAAGTAATTCATTAGTTGGTTGGAAGAAGAAAGAAGAAGAAGAAGAACAAGAAGATATAGTTTGTGATGATGCTTCTACTATTGTAGATGAATAAAAGAATTATATATTATTTATAATTGATAATATATTATTTGATTGTAGATTAATAAAAAAATTAGTTGAAGATATAGAATGTCCCGAATGTCCCGTTTTTGAACGAAAAATAGAAAAGTCCCCATAGAAATATATATATGAGGGGACTTTACTGAAATGGGGTCAAAAACGGGACATTTGGGACATTTTGAAAAATTGAAAGGATTGTATATTTATTCCTTTTGTTTAGGATAAATATTAATAAAAGAATA
>Ga0222715_10002708_pt1 | contig 16084 bp, 9 predicted proteins | sample C33_9DmetaG_FD_165056 | JGI IMG/M metagenome (GOLD analysis project Ga0222715, IMG submission 165056) | Estuarine water microbial communities from San Francisco Bay, California, United States - C33_9D | ecosystem: Environmental > Aquatic > Marine > Unclassified | place: USA: California... | reverse complement strand
GGCCAGTTTCGGCTGGACTTATGGGGACACAACCCCGTAGACCTAGAACGTCAAACAAGGAGAAAACAAATGGGAAGACCGATAAACAAAAGATATTTTGGTGCAGTAGTAAATGCTTCACCAGATGGAAATTTCACAGTATCTGTGAGAGTAACAGGACAATCTGAATCAAGTTCAGGTATAATGCTGAGCCAAAGATCAACTAATAAATTCAAAGTTGATGATGCGGCGGCTGGTAATGGAAACGAAGGTATTTGTACATTAGTTGACAAAGCACCTGGTACATTAGCAGAAGGTGATATGATTTTAGAAGGATTCGTTGGTGGCGGTTCAGTTGCTACTAGAATCAAAAAAATCTACAACAGAACTTGCAGAGATTTCAGCAATAATCGTTACACATGGAGCATCTCAGATGACTCAACTCGTAACGTTATGGTGTTAACTGCACTGTAATAAGTAATTTTTTAGGGAGTGGCAACACTCCCTAAAATAAAAGGATTTAGATGTCAAAAACAGTATATGTAGAATCTGGTGATTATAAAATAAAAGTTTCGGATCAAAACGAAATTATTTTAGACACAGGTGTAACTGGTGTTACAAGAATCACAGGTGACCTTATTGTGGAAGGAGAAACTACCACAGTCAATACCACCAACCTTGACATAGAAGATAACGAAATTTTATTAAACAAAGGTGAAACTGGTTACAGTGTCACAGACAATAATCAAGAATCAGGAATTAGAATAGACAGAGGAACTCTTGACGATGTACGTTTTGTGTACGACGAAAAGATTGCTTGGAATGATCCAAACACTCAAACAACATCACAAGGTCCAGGTGTTGGACAACAAGCAGGACAAGGCCCTGACTTTGGTTCTTTTAAAATAGTTTCTGCTTCAGGTGACACATTAGCATTAAGAGTTGCCAACATCAACAACTCAAATGCAATTTATTTTGAACCTGGTGCGGCAGGCACATTGAGATTAGGTAGCAGTATTACTCCAGCAAATTATATCAGCAGAATGACAGATGACAACGATATTCCAAATAAAAAATATGTGGATGATGAAATCAATGCAATTGTTGTTGGTGCGGCATTTCCGAGAATAGTTGACGGAGATACAGAAGTAAAAATTACAGACGATTCTTCATCAGGCACCACGTCTAAAATTGAAATCACAATTGATGGCACATTGGTAGGATTATGGGAACCTACTAGATTTGAACTGTATCAACAAACTACAGATATTGGTAGCATTAGATTTGAAGACGACAAAATCAGCGGACTGAATTCAAATCAAGATTTAGAATTGGTAGCACCAGGAACAGGCTCTGTAAGGATAAACGACTCGTTTATCATTAATAATAGACCAAGTGTGCTGGATGCCGCATTAGACCCGTTATTTGACGCCAATGGCGTTAAATTGTATGCGAAATCACCAGCAGGAGGTGATACAGGATTATATTTTGTAAATACAAATGACACAAGAGGAGAAGTGATCAGCAAGAATAGAGCACTGCTTTTTGGATTATTATTTTAAGGAGAAACAATGGCTATAACAAACACAGAAGTGAACGGTACACAGGACGTAATAACTGTTCCAGCAGGTAAAAGTTATGCTGTTACATCTATATTGATCACAAACGTTGGACCAGAAGATTCAACAGGCACTGAAGACAGTCGCTTCACACTGTACGCAGTGACAGGCTCTTTCAATGCAAACAGATCAATGATTGTTAACAATGCATTACTACCAGGTGCTGAAACATTTACGTTGGACACAGAAAAGATTGTGTTAGGCGCAGGCGATTTTATAAGAGTTGCTCAAACAGGCGCTAACAATCTATCAGTAGTTGTCAGTTACTTGGAGGTATAATGAGATATATCAAACGTCAATCTACTAATCGAAGATTATTGAGAGGTAAAGGTGTAATTTACACTCAATACGAAACTATTGAAGCACAATCAACAGGTGCATTTTTAGTTCCTAAAGGTACTCAAGCACAAAGACCAGGAACACCAGTAGAAGGACAATTGAGATATAACACCACACTGAGACAACTAGAAGTGTATGAATCATTAGGTGGAGGAGCACCAGTATGGAAACAATTTAGATTGTCTGAACCTCAAAATATTGTAGTACAAAGTCTTGGTAATGGTGACGACACAGAAGTTAACTTTGGACCTTTACAAGATGGATTCGGTTCTGGAGTAGGTTATCCAACAGCGCCAGAAAATATTTTAACAATGGTTGAAAACGTTTTACAAATTCCAATCACCAACTATACATTAACACAAAGTCCTTGCAATGTTGTAAGCAATATAATAAGTGTTGTTTCTAATTATAACTCCACAGGTGTAGGAGCCTTTGTTAGTTCAAATCCTTTGGTAATTGATTGGCAAACAAAAGGTTATCATGTAGGTCAAACCATCGTGGTTACAGGATCAGCAACAAATAACGGAACGTTCACTGTGACAGCAGTAACTCCAACGCATCTCAGTGTGAATAATTTGAGAAACAATGAGACAAATTCAGGAGGTGGAAACACTTTCAGTGTGGACGGAAAAAGTTCTGTTACAGGATTATCTTATCCATCAGGTCAATATATTACATTCGGAACAGCAGTTCCAACAGGTAAACCAGTCACTGTATTACACAATTTTGACAAATAATACCTTTTAAAATTTTTAATAAATATAAAAAAAGGAATATTATGCCATCCAATGTAGGTAAAATATCAGGACAATTATTAAGAGCAAATCTTACTAGAACCAGCGACTTGGCGTTCGAAACAGACTTATTGTATATTGCTCACACAAACGGCAAGATTGGAGTTAATACAGATGCTCCTACAAGAGATTTACAGAGTGTGGGTGATGCGATTTTCAGAGGAAATCTGATTGCAACTAATTCTGCTGTTTTCGGTAATATAGGTATAGACGGTCCAACAGATACAGCATCAACACTAACTGGCCCAATCAATATGATCGCCGGATCCAGTTTTCAAATGACTGAGTTGAGAACAGATAATCTAGCATTCACAAACAGTGGAATTAGAGCATACAACAATGACAATATAAAAATTTATCCAGGTCCAGGCACAGGTATTTTTAACATTCCATCAGATTTAAAAACTTATGGAAATATTCAAGCCACAGGTGACATAACATTTGATGGAAATATTTTCATTGGTGGAGACAGTCAAGACGACACATTAAGTTTTCAAGGAGATATAGAATCTGATCTAATTCCAGATCAAACACTAACTTACAACATAGGACAAAATAATCAACGTTGGGGCCAAGTACACGTTCAAACTATGACAGGGTTGAATAACATCACTGTTGATAACACAATTTCATTAGCCGGTGTAAGAGTTAACTTAGGTATAGAAAACAAATGGTATGTAAGTACTAACGGTACTGATTTATTAGCAGGTAATCATCCTAACTTTGCTTTCGGTACAATCAAGTATGCATTACAGTACATTGAAGAAAGCACAGCAGGCCCACATGAATTACATATTTTACCGGGAACATACACAGAAGAATTTCCATTAGAAGTTCCAGCCAATGTGTCTGTTAAAGGTCAAGGAATACGATCGGTAACAATTGTTCCAACATTAGCAACTCAATCCAAAGATGCATTTTTGTTAAATGATGCCTCAATGGTCAGCAATTTAACTGTCAAAAACTTTTTGTATGACAACGCAACAGATGTTGGATATGCATTCAAGTTTGCTCCCAATGCCGGCATAGTAACTAAATCACCATATATTCAAAACATAACAGTGATCACTCAAGGGTCGACCACTTCAGTATCTGATCCTCGAGGATTTGATTCAGCCGACGCTGGTAAAGGAGCATTAATTGATGGATCTGTGCTGGACACAGCATCTCCAACAGCATCAATGCTTTTCAACGCAGTCACGTTTATTACACCAGGTGTTGATGGTTTCACTCTAAAAAATCAAGCCAGAGCAGAAATTATTGATTCATTCACATATTTTGCTGACACCAGTATTAAATTATTGAGTGGTTCTGAAGCGAGAATAATTGGTTCAGCCAGTGTGTATGGAAATAAAGGCATCACGGCAGATGGCAACGGCACAATTTGTTATGCAATATCGCACAATTTTGCCTACGTAGGCACAGGAAAAGATGTAGAAAACGACGATTCTTTAATTAATCAATTGACTGAAACAGAAGAGACTAATGGTGGCAGAGTTTATTTTCAAAGTCAAGATCAATCAGGAGATTTTAGGGTTGGTGACAATTTTATTGTGGATCTAGGCAAAGGAACAACATCTATTTCCATAAACGAAAGTGATCTAGGTGCTTCAACTTTAACTGTGGGTGTAGCAGGCACAACTACATTTATAGATGCTACAAAAATAGATGTGCCTAACTTTAGAATTTCTAACAATACAATTCAAACGCAACAGGATGGATTCACAATCAGTGCGGCTGGATCTAATAATGTAAATTTAAATTCAAATGTGTTGATGCCTAATGTGGATGTCACAGGCAATGTGACCATTGGTGGATCAGCAATTAATTTTGGAAATGAAGCAGGCGACACTGTGGATTTTGCTATGGATTTTCAGCAAGACTTATTACCAAGTCAAGACACACAAAGCAACATAGGCTCCAGCACAAAAAGATGGAAAAAATTAAATTCGGCTAGGTACATAAGCGACACCATTGAAATTCACAATAATGTGATACAAGCCATCAATACCAACAGTGATTTAGAATTGAGAGCATCAGGCACAGGTACAGTAAATCTTGAAAATGTTAAATTTAAAACATCAGTAAGTTCAACACAAGGAGATGTGGCATTCAGTGCTGGTGCTGATACTACAATAATTAACACCAACAGTTACATAAAATTACCATCAGGCACAACCGCTCAAGATCCTGCTGAAGGCAATGCCATAAGATTTGATTCAACTTTGAATGAATTTGAAATGTTTTCCACAGGTAAAATAGCACTGAACGGAATCAAAGATGGTGATAGAAACACGCAGATTGATTTAAACAGCAATCAATTTCAATTCTACAGCGATAATAACTTGGTTGGACAATTGGACGGTTCGGGCAATTTGATTGTGAACAGATTTAGTTCACAAAATCAATTTGCGTTGGACAACAACACAGTAACAGTGGGCAGTATAGGCGGTCAAGCCGCACTGATTGCCAACGGTACAGGTAGAGTTGTGCTGGACACAGCAAACCTTGAAATATCTGGTGGTTTGATAGAAAACACAGTTGTTGATGCTGATATTACCATTACTGGAACAGGCTTAAAACAGAACAGAACCATTCGATTTGACACCACAAACGGTTACATAGGACCATTTGGAACTGAAGCACAAAGAGACGCAACAGTGCCAAGATTGGGAGCCTTATGGTTCAACACAGACAACGGTCTGTTAGAGATATATGCAGGTGCGGCGGATGGATGGGTGTCTTCCATTGGTGTGCAAGAGGTCACTGTGACCAGAGAACTAGCCAACGATTTGAATACCATTTATAACCTGATATTAAACTAGTATAAATTAACCTTGTACAATATAATACCAAATTAGCGATAAATAAGTTTAATGCTGTGATCCGACCAGATTCAGCAGGACAAACCGTGGTACAACCGGCGAAGAACTTGTGAACAACGCAAGGTGAAAATCAGGTTGGTGGGACAAGATCCCCGTGCTTAAAAGGAGTAAACAATGGCCGTAGGTCGAATTTCGGGTCAGCTCTTAAAGTCAAACCTTCTACGTAATGGTGAAGATTTGGCCTTTGAGACTAATCTGTTATACATTGATGTTAATAACAACAGGATCGGTATAAAAACCGCTACTCCACAATATCCGTTAGATGTAAACGGAACAGCACGTACAACAAATGCAGAAGTTACAGGACAGGTAGATGTAGGAAATATCACTGTATCTGGCAACACAATTAGCACCACATCACCACAATTAAATTTTTCAGCCGCTGATGGTATTGTTTACAACAACAAATTATATGTAAATGATCTGATTATAGATGGCAATTCAATTACTGCCACAGAATCCAATCAAAATTTTGAAATAGTAACCAGCGGATCAGGCATTGTTGAAGTTTACGGAAATACCAGAGTAAACGGTAACATACACGCAACTGGTAACATTAGAGCAGATGGCAATATCACCATTGGTGATAGTGACACAGATTCAATCACAATCAATGCAGATATAACATCTAATTTAACACCAGATCAATCAGACACTTATAATTTAGGTACACCTACAAAACGTTGGAATGAAGCATACGCAAATAACTTAACAGTGGATAACTTAACACTATCAGGTAACATCACTGTACAAGGATTAAATTTAACAGCACGTCCTGGTAAAGTGATATACGTTGCTACAAACGGTGATGATACTAAATCAGGAACTCACCAAAATGATCCTTATGCTTCTATTGAACAAGCCTTATCAGTGGCAGTAGCAGGTGATCATATTCACATTTATCCTGGCACATACACAGAAGATTTTCCATTAACTGTACCAACAGGAGTGTCAATCAGAGGTGATGGGTTAAGATCAGTAACTATTCAGCCAAGTGTGTTGACCAACAACAAAGATGCTTTTATATTGAATGGTGAAGTGACCATTGAAGACTTAACTGTTACAGGTTTTTATTACAACGGTGTTAACAATACAGGACACGCATTTAGATTTAATTCTACAGGCAATGATGACTCAACAGGATTTCAAATAACAACTAGATCACCATACATTAGAAATGTTTCAGTGATCACGCAAGGCTCAGTGACTACACCACAAGATCCTAGAGGGTTTGCTTCTGGTGATGCTGGTCGCGGTGCATTTTTAGATGGTGCAGTGGCTACACCTTCATCAAACGAAGCAAGTGTATTGTTTCAAAACGCTACATTCATTACACCGGGTGTAGATTGTATCACACTTACCAATGGAGTTAGAATTGAATGGTTGAATTCATTCACATACTTTGCTTTAAGAAGCATCAACGCATATGACGGTACTTTAGGATTAGCAGAAGATGGAAAAACACAATTACGTGTTGCTGGATTCTCAGGAACACCTGTTGCACCAGGACATATAATTTCTTACTATGATACAGATGGTGTAACATTATTAGCATCAGGCACTGTGGAAACAGTAGACAACGGAAAAATTATTATAGATGGCAAATCCACAGGTTTTGCTTTGCCACCAGAAACTACAGGAAAATTGATCACAGCCAATGGCGATGCTCAATTAAGCACATCAGTTAAAAAATTTGGACAGTCCAGTTTATTATTAGATGGAGTGGGAGATAGTGCTTCCATTTCAACCACAGCAGACTTTGGCTTTGGTGCAGGTGATTTCACAATAGAATTTTGGGCTTACCCAACGCAACTTCAATCAACAACACTGTTTGATTTTAGAAATAATCAATCTATAGAATATGCATTGATGTTGTATGTGACCAACAATGGTCCTAAACTTTATATGAATGGTGTTAACATTATCACTGGAAGCCAAGGATTTAACATAACCACTTGGACACACTGTTCGATTGTGAGAAGTGGCACAACTGTAACCATGTACATTGGTGGAGTTAATGTAGGTTCAGCCACACTTCCAAATAATTTAGGTGCCGCCAAACCACTTGTGATAGGAAACAATTACAGCAACAATAATGGTTGGATTGGAAACATTGATGACTTTGTGGTTTACAAAGGACAAGCAATTCGTTCAGGTGCATTTACTCCTCCAACTTCAGAAATAATTGGTAACAGTAACACCACATTAGTTGCAAGATTTAATGGATCAAATGGATCAACACAATTTTTAGACACCAATATTCCTGTGCAAGATATTAGATTCTCATCAGGAGCCACAGCCACAAACTTTACCTTAGTAGATTATGCAGACTTTGGAGCAGAAGTTAGATCAATTGCATCAGCATCAATCTATGGAACTTATGGTGTTGTAGGAAATGGTGTTGGTGTTAGGATATATTTGATATCTCATAACTTTGCTTATATTGGCAACGATTATGAAACAGACAATGATGCTTCAACAGTAATACAAGCCAACGAAGTTGTTGATACTAACGGTGCTAAGATTTATTTTTCTTCTGTTGACCACAAAGGAGATTTTAGAGTTGGTAATCAGTTCTATGTGAATCAAGATACAGGTCAAGTAAATTTCACATCAGCATCATTAAACATCGATGTTGATCAAGCATTAACATTTACATCAGGACCTAATGTTACAATTATATCAGGTAACGCTATTGAAACAGGCAACGTAAGAATATCTGGAAATGAAATCACAACAACATCAGGTGATTTAAATATTGATTCTTTCAATAATCAAATTAATTTTATTGACAATGTTAACATTACAGGAAATTTAGACGTAACAGGTGACATCACAATTGGTGGCAATGTTACTATAGGTGATGAAACTACAGATTCTATCAACATAACAGCAGGCATAGGTTCCGACATAATTCCTGCTCAAGACAACACGTACAACATTGGATCAGCAACAAAAAGATGGAACACACTATTTGCCAATGAAGCACAAATTGACAGTATTCACATTGACACCAATGTGATAGAAACTAATGATACCAACGCCGATTTACAGTTAAGAGCATCAGGCACAGGTTCAGTTAGATTTGAAAATTTTACAGCACAAGGTGACACAATTACCAACAACACAGGAGATTTTATAATCGATCCTGCATCTGGTGTATTCAGAGTTGATGGTACAGGATCAGTAAGAATTCCAACAGGTACAACAGGAGAAAGACCAGGCTCTCCAACAGCAGGTATGATGAGATACAACACAGACGATTCTGTGTTTGAAGGTTATGATGGTTCGAACTGGATCACATTGACAGGTGTGTACGATTTAGACAGAGACACTTACATCACAGCAGAATTAACACCAGGTGCCAATGATAACACTATAAGATTTTATGCTGGTGGAGTTTTGGTAGCAAATGTAAATCCTACAAGATTTGATGTTACTTCGTTGCAAGTAGATGACATTACAATCAGTGGAAATACCTTAACAACCACAGGAGTTAACCAAGATTTAATACTAAATGCTCAAGGAAACGGTAGCATACGAGTTGAAGACTTTAAATTTGAGGGAAATACGATAACTAATATTATATCTGCTCCAATTGTGTTTAAAACCACAGGAACTGGATATATTGATGTGTCAGATTCTGGTGGATTTGTACTTCCGGTTGGAACAACAGCAAATAGACCAGTAACACCTTTAGCAGGTATGATACGTTACAACACCGCAGATCAACGTGTTGAACTTTATGATGGTATCCAATGGGGATCTATCGCAGGTTCGTCGGGTGCTGTTAGTATTATTGACGCAACAGAAATAGCAGTGGAATATGCACTGGCATTAGGATAGGAAAAATATGGCAACGAATTTTAGAAACAATGTAACAAAAAGTATTGGCACAGTGCCTGTTTCTGTTTACACAGCAGACGTAGGATCATACACCACAATAATTGGAATGGTACTAGCAAATTTAACCGAGTCTGTGGTACAAGCCAGTGTGACTCTTACTGCTAATCCAGATTCAGTAACAGGTTACATTGTGAAAGATGTCTTGATTGCTCCAAATTCTTCATTAAGAGTTTTAAACTCAGGAGAAAAATTAATTGTGGCAAGTCAAAACTCATTAAACGTTCAAACAAATATTAATGACTCAATCGATTGTGTATTGAGTTACGTGGAGATAACATAAGATGTCAAACGCAGTTGGTCAAGATATCAACGTCTATCTACAAAATGGTATCAAGGACAGATACTTTTATGGATTGCGAAGAACTGATGACGGAGAACTTTACATTGGTAAGGTGGATCAGTTAGCGGCTAACGATCCAGTCAGCATCAATAGTCCAGGAGCCATTGATGACAATTTTAAGAATTTTGATCAAGGATATGATTTCTATGAAGGTAGAGATCTAAATCATGATAAACCATTTAAAAATTTACGTTACGAACAATTTAGATGGGATGATGTAAATTTAAATTATTTTATCAACGAAGAAGGTGAATTGGTAGTCAGAATAAACAGTGCAATTGGAGATGGTACAATATCGTATCCTCAAACAGATGAAACTGTTATTACTGAACAAACTCCATTTACTTTTGATAAAAATAGTTACTATTTAGATAGTAATGAAATAACATTCGATAGAGCATAACGTGGGAGGAAAAAACGAATGACAAGACAACTAATAAACACTGGTATTCTTCCAAATGACGGTCAAGGAGATTCGTTAAGGGACGCTGGTGGAAAAATAAATTCCAATTTCAGTGAATTATACACTGCACTTGGAAACGGTACTGCACTTACAGTTATCAACAATAATATAATTACAGCAACCGGTGCCAACAAAATTACATTTAACTACAATACCTTAGCATCTTTACCAAGTGCCACAACTTATGATGGAATGTTCGCCCACGTGCATGACACAGGTTCGGCATATTTTGCTCACAATGGATCATGGATTCAACTAGCAGATGCATCAGGCTCTATTGATATATTTTCAGATGTAGATACTTCCACAGCAACTCCTTCAAATGGACAAGCATTACTCTATGATGCAGGTGCACAAAAATGGAAACCTGGCAACGTTGTTGCTCAAGGCGGCGGTGGCGGTGGTGCTACAACTTTTGTTGGACTAACAGATACTCCTACTTCTTATTCAGGTTATGGTAATGGATTTGTTAAAATAAAATCTGCAGAAGATGGATTAGAATTTGTAAATTCATTCAATATAGATTTATTAGCAGATGTGGATACAACATCTACACCTCCAACAGCAGGACAAGTTTTAAAATGGAATGGAACCAAATGGGTTCCTGGTGTTGATGCGACCACAGGTGGTGCCGGCACAGATGCTGACACATTGGATGGTTTGGACAGCACATATTTTTTAAACTATAACAATTTAAATAATAAGCCTACTATATCTACAACATTAATAAGTCTAACTGATACGCCTTCTGCTTACACAGGTGCGGCAAATAGATTTGTTAAAGTTAATTCAGCAGGAACAGGAATAGAATTTTCAACTGCCACAACAGGTGCAACAATTCTAAATGAACTGACTGATGTTACTGTAGGTTTACAAACATTCAACGTAACTGGTGCAAACTATACAGGAGCAACTGGTGTGTTAACAATGACTATTGGTACACACTCGTTAATAGTTGGTCAAAAAGTAATCATAAAAGGTGGAAGTATAGTGTTCACGTGTGCAACAGATAATCACGCAACCACTCATGCTTATCCAAGAACAACAGATCCAGCATACAACGTACCTGTAGCAATTACATCAACAACTGCAACATCAATCACAGTGAATGTTGGTGTATCACCAGACACATCTGCTCACATTTTTGTAAGTGCGACCAGCAATGCTGTCAGTGTTGCTCCATCTCAAGGAAACGTTTTATATTTCAATGGCACAAGATGGGAACCAAAAAACGGTCCAGTCATCACTTGGAGATTAGGTGCTAATGGCACATCAGATTATACATTTACTGGTCCAGGATTTCCGACACCAGCAACTACTGATCCTGTTCTTTATTTGACTAGAGGACATACTTACGTATTTGAAAACTTGTCTGGTGGTGGTCATCCATTCCAAATTAGAGTATCAAATGGTGGAGCGGCATATTCATCAGGCGTAACAAACAACGGTGGATCAACAGGTAATATTGTGTTTGAAGTTCCGATGGATGCTCCAAACACTTTATATTATCAATGTACAAATCACTCAACCATGGGTAACACAATTAACATAGTGAGCTAATAGATGGCACAAGTATTTGGCGTAGGCATAGACAGATTACAGGAAACACTGGCAAACAATAGATTTTTCTATGGGTTGCGTAGAACAGAACAAGGCGAACTGTATATGGTAAAATCAGATTTGTTAAGATTAGAAGATGGTGTTCAATTGAATAGACCTGGAAATGTTGACGAAAATTACAATAATTGGAGTAGAGGCGAAGATTTCTTTGAAGGAAGAGATCAACAACACAGAAAAGTTTATCCAAACCTTGTGTATGAACAATACAAATGGGATGGTAGAAATGTTTTTTACTACGTGAATAGTGAAGGAGAATTAGTGTTAAAAGTAAATGAAGCTCACACGTATCCAGGATATGTTGAGCCTTATGTAGATGTTTAAAGGAGCGATAAATAGTATTAGGAATTAATCAATGGCAGATTTTCGTATAGATAGGATAAGATTTAGATGGAGAGGTGATTGGACAACCAACACTCTTTATGTTAAAGATGACGTACTAAGATATGGTGCAAAAGTTTTTGTTTGTATCGAAGTACACACATCAGATTCAAATTTTTACAACGACTTAAACAATCAAGTACCTAGATGGGTACAAATGATGGATGGTCAAAGTTGGACCGGAGAATGGCAACCTTCCACTTTCTACAAAGTAGGTGAACTGGTTAAAGTTGGTGGTTTAATTTACAAATGTATCGAAGGACACATTTCAAATGCAGATCCAGACAATGGAGTATTGGGTGATGAATTAAAATGGGTGTACTTTGCTCGAGGAGAAGACTGGGCAAGTGTATGGCAACCAGACACACTTTACAATGTTGACCAAACTGTAATTTACGGTGGATCAATTTGGAAGTGTAACACAGCACACACATCAGGAAGTATCAATGATGGTTTACAATTCAATGCATCTTATTGGGATCAATATTCAAGATCAGATAACTTTAGAGCAGATTGGACTTCAAACACAATATACTATCCAGATGATGTTGTTTATTATGGTGGAACACTTTACAGATGTACAACAGGACACAGATCTGCTCCTTCAAACAAATTTGTAAATCCAACTATAACTTCCACAACAACTGCTAACGGAAGTGGTTTTCAATTTTTTATTTTCAAAATAGCAGAAACATACTATATCAAAATTACTAATAGTGGATCTCAATATCTTGCTACTGAAACTTTCACAATACTAGGCAGTGCATTAGGTGGAACTAATGCGTCAAATGATTTATTGATTACTATCAATACAGTAGATGCACAAACAGGAGCAATATCAACAGTTTCTTTAGCAGGAACAGCCAATTCCGAAATAGATGGATTGGAAGGAAATGCAGGACAATGGGAAACTGTATTCACAGGAATTAGATACAGAGGAGATTACGCATACGGAGAAAGATATGCTCCAGGCGAATTGGTTAGATGGTCTCCAGGTATGTGGCAAGTCACAACTGGTCACTGGGCAACTGATACAAGAATGGTGGAAGCAAACTTCTCACTATGGATGCCTGGTTTAGAATATGAAAATTTATGGACTTTAAGTCAATATTATCAACAAGGTGATGTGGTACTGTATGGTGGTTACACTTATGTGGCACTACAAAGTAATATTGGTGTTGAACCTTCTGTAACAGATTCATCCCTAACATGGGAATTGCAAGTTGTAGGTTACACATTCAAAGGAGAGTGGCAAGGTACAACACTTGATCAGAACAGTCAAATTATTCCTTATGAATACAGAACAGGAGATGTTGTACGAGCAGGCGGTGATCTTTACATTGCAGTTAGAGACAACTCTGAAGTTGGTCCTGACACTAGAGATTCTTACGATCCAGGTTCAGATGAACCTTTTCCTTGGCAGTTACTAGTAACAGGTATTGCTTTCAAAGGTCCTTGGATAGAAACTGATATTGCTGGTCAAACAGGCAACTCAACATATTTTCCAGGAGATGTTGTAACCGTAGCAGGTACTTTATACAAATGTATTCTTAAACACGAAGCAAATTCATCAGATGCTAAACCACCGTTAGACTTTGCATCAGACAATGTTGGTCCTTATTGGGTATTATTAGCACAAGGTCACACACCGAACGTTTTGGAATATCCAGGTGATATCAAAACACAAAACGATGATTCTACAAGATTAAGAATTGCTGTTGGAGATTCGGGCCAATTATTAAAAGTTAATTCAAACGGTTTACCTTTCTGGGAAGATTTTGATGTAACTCCAAAAGTTTATTATGTTGCACCAGATGGAGTTGATGCAGATGATCGTGGAGTGCAAGTATCAGCACCATTTAGAACTGTGAAATTTGCTTGTGATTTTGTTAATTCAGATTTAGGGCAAAGATCACCAGCCACAATATTCATTAAAACTGGAATATACAGAGAAATATTGCCAATCAAAGTGCCAAGAGATACAGCATTGGTTGGAGATGAATTAAGAAGTACAGAAATCAGACCAGCAACAGGATATGCAGATCAAGATATGTTCCATGTAAACAATGGTTCAGGTATTAGAAATATGACTTTGAGTGGTTTATCTGGCACACTGGGCCCAGTCAACGAGTATGGCACAAGAAGACCTACAGGAGGTGCTTTTGTTTCATTAAATCCAGGAACAGGAATAACAGATGCTTCTGCTTGGATAACAACACGTTCTTGTTATGTACAAAACGTAACAACATTTGGTACAGGTTGTATTGGATTAAAAGTGGATGGAGATTTACACAATGGTGGATACAAATCAATAGTTGCCAACGACTTTACACAGGTAATTGATCAAGGTATTGGTTTCTGGGTTAACGGAGAAGGTAGATCAGAGTTAGTATCTGTGTTTACATACTACTGTCATATAGGTTATCTAGCAACTGGTGGCGGAAAAGTTAGAGCAACCAACGGTAACAACTCATATGGAGATTGGGGATCAGTTGCAGAAGGTGTTACTGGTTCAGAAACTCCTATCACAGCACAATTTAATAACCAAACACAAGAAGCACAGGTAGATGCTGTATACAATGATGAAAACGAAATATTTGCATTCGCTTATGATCACGCAGGACAAGATTACACATCAGCAACCATAACAATAACAGGTTCAGGAGAAGGTGCGGCGGGTACAATTGAGTACGAAAACACCAGAGACAGTGCTGTAAACAAAATTAGAATATTAGGACCAGGAGATTCGACTCCGGCAGGTGGTGCTGGTTACACCAGTAAATCAGGACCTGCAATAACAGGCGATGAAACATCTATTCAATTGAATCAACAGTTCCAAGGCACATCAGCACAAACTGTGGGACAAAGAATTTATATTTGGGAAGGTACTGGTCGAGGACAATATGCAATTATTGATTCTTTTGACGAAGTTACAAAAGTTTGTACAGTCAAAAAAGAATTTGATAACACACCAGGATGGCAACATTTCTTAGGTGGATTTAAAATTGCAACTGAACTAGATCCTTCAACAAAATATTTTATCGAACCAAGAATTCAATTCAGTCAACCACCATATTCAAGTGCAACTGCTTCTATTCCTTTATCAGGAGATTATTTACTAGGAGCAAGTAAAAGAGTAGGCAGTTCCAATGTAACTGTTTTACTCGGTAACGGTAGAGGTTTAAGATCAACAGATGGCATTAACTGGACTACTTGTAACGGTGTACCAACACAAACTTGGAATAATATAAGTGCAGGTACCAACTACTTTATGGCGACCAGTGCCGCAGGGGGTCTTGCAAGATCTCAAGATGGTGCTAATTGGTCAGACATTTCAGGTTCTATCGGAGCAGACATATTCAGAGGCGTTGCGTATGAAAAAACAAATCAAAGTTGGGTAGTCATTGCAGAAACAGGTATGGTATATGTTTCTGTAGACGACGGAAACAGTTGGACATCTCAACAATTAGAACCGTACGATGGATCAACTCCAGTGTTTACTAAGATTGCGTCAGGTAATGGTTTAGTGATTATAGGAAATGATTTTGGTCAAACATGGGAATCTGTTGATGGTGGAACAACTTGGGAATTAGCGGCAGACATTGGTGGAATAAAATATCTAGTACAAGAATTAACTTTCGCTGGTGGTAAATTTATTGCTTCAGTTCAAGATTCACCATTTGATGATTCAACTTCAATAAACAAATTTTTTGTTTCAAATGCTAATGCGGCACAAAGTTCAACAAGTGCTGTCACAGTAT
>Ga0222715_10002707_pt1 | contig 16084 bp, 31 predicted proteins | sample C33_9DmetaG_FD_165056 | JGI IMG/M metagenome (GOLD analysis project Ga0222715, IMG submission 165056) | Estuarine water microbial communities from San Francisco Bay, California, United States - C33_9D | ecosystem: Environmental > Aquatic > Marine > Unclassified | place: USA: California... | reverse complement strand
TAGGCATGAAACAAACTTTTTATACTGATGCAGGTTCAGGAAGAAGTGCAGATAGCGATGGATATGTTAGTGCATAAAAATTTTATTAATATAACTTGGAGGTTATGAAAATGAGTGAAGAAAGAAAAGTAACAATAAACGATAAAGACTACAACTATGATGAACTATCACAAGAGCAACAAATGTTGGTAGAACACATTGAAAATTGTAGAAGGCAAAAAGCAAACTTAGCATTTCAGATTGATAGAGAAAATGTAGCTGAGGGTGCTTTTGCTAAAATGCTAACTGAATCTTTTGATAAAAAAGAAGAAGGGGAAAATGATGAATCTGATAGTGAGTAAAATCTTGACTGGTGTATTGAGTGAAAAAGTATTAATTGCAGTACTTCTAAGACTTGGAGATTTTTTAGTAGATAAATCTTCTAATGAATTAGATAATGAAGTCTGGGCGGAAGTAAAAAAAGCCCTGAAATCATAGTTATGCAATATGATACAAACTTTCTTAGCATAATTGAGGAAGTAATACAACACGAGGGGGGATATGTAGATGACCCTCTCGACAAAGGTGGAGAAACTAATTATGGTATCTCTAAAAGGTGGTACCCTAATGTCGATATAAAAAATTTAAGCAAAGAAGATGCTGTATTAATTTATTATAGAGATTATTGGAAGCCATCTAAAGCTTATAAATTGCCTCAAGATTTACAAAAAACATATTTTGATATGTGTGTAAATATGGGGCAATCTAGAGCTACGAAGATATTACAACAAGCAATTAATAGTAAAAAAAGCTCTAAAATAGATGTAGACGGGCGTATAGGCACTCAAACGATAAGTAATGCCGATAAAGTAACAAAAGGTCGCTTACAGGCTTATAGATGTCTTTATTATGGTAAAATAATAAGCAAACAGCCCGAACAAGAACGATTTTACTATGGTTGGTATAAAAGGGCTATAAGTGTATGAGAAAAATAAAAAGTACAGGAATCATTTTTGGAGATATGCATTTTCCTTTGCACGATGAACAAGCTTTCAGTTGTGCTTTAGAAGTTATCAACGAAGTAAAACCTGATGTATTTATAAACTTAGGGGATTTTGCTGAGGGGGAATATGTATCACATTGGAGGTGGGCTAGAAGAAAAAGACCACCATTAGAATATCAACTACCTATGATTGATAAAGAAGCTGATGAAGTTAATATGCATATGGATAGAATAGATTATGCTTTGAAAAAAGCGGGCTGTAAAAAAAAATATCTTGCTATGGGTAATCACGATAATTGGTATAATGCTTTTGTTGAGGAAAATCCTTATTTAGAACAATATAAACCTGAAACGCTTTTTAAAATTAAAGAAAGAGGTTATAAATGGTATCCCTATGGAGAAATATTTAAAGTAGAAAACAGCAAGCTGTACGCATATCACGGTGGGCATTATAGTTCTATTAACCATAGCAGAACAACGGTGCAAAACTTAGGTTGTAATATAATATATGGGCATACACACGATTGTCAGCGTAGTGTTGTACAACATATATCGGGAGTACATATTGCTCAATCTATGGGTTGCCTCTGTAAGATTAAAAAAGATTTTTTAAAAGGCAGAAAAGTTAATTGGACTCACAATGTAGGAATTATTGACTTTTTTGACGACGGATATTTTAACTTGATTACACTCGATATACACGAGGGTATGACAACTTGGAACAATAAAATAATCAAAGGAAAGAAATGGAATTAGGCGAAGCAATAAAAAAACTAAAAGAACTATCAGCGATATTACAAGCCAAAACTATATCTGATAGAGAGAAATCGCACTTTATGCCTGAGTTATTTCGGATTATTGATAAACTAGAAGTTCCGCAATTAATAGGAGAATTAAAAGATGAGTACATATCTTGATACATACTGTACGATAGAAGATATACAATTGGTTGCCCCATTTGTGTTTGACTACGATAGAAAAAGAACTATCAGTAATTGGGTAAGTCATAGTGGTAGTGGAAACAGCGAAATATGGAAAGCAGGAAGTGTCGGCAAATTTTCTATGCTTTATGAAAATGACATTGAACAAACCTTAGTAGCAGATATATCAAGCATAGATGCAGATGGTAAATACTACTTTGATGAAGATGCAGATGTTGTTTATTATATGCCGACTACTAATGCAAATCCAAACTACGATATAACTATGACTGCTGGTCGGGATAATAAAACACTCTTTAATGAGTTTATATCAAGAAGCTCCGACTTTGTTCGTTCTTATATCAATAAGCCAATCTACAAGAACAAGGGTGTAGGAGTGGGGGATAGTTTAGGCAGGGATTTTCCTGAAGTTATCGTAAGGGCAACCGCACTTTTATCAGCATCTATGGCAATATTGCCCTATGATGAAGAACACGGATTAAGACTACAAAATCAAGTTTATGAACAAGAGGGCGGTACAGGATTGCTTGATTTAATTAGAAAAGGTGTTATATCACTTGACCAAGACGAAGATGGTCGTGATAAAATAGTTAAAGATGTATCTATTGATGCTTCTACTACTGGAGCAATAGTAGACACTTTTGGATTTCCTAAAGTATCTTATGATAGAATAAAAGTAAAAATTGATAATGGTGGTACACTTACACCAGGCTCTGCTTCTTCAATCACTTTTAGCACATTTATAGGAGATACTTCAGGTATTAAAATAAACAAAGTGCAAGATGGAGAAATCGTAGATGGTGGTTTCCAAAGTATCGGACATGGTGTTTATGTAAGGTTTTCAGAGGGAGTTTATACTGCTAATGATGAGTGGGAAGTAGAAGTTAGCGGATTAGACCACACCTCAGGCGGTGGTATAGAAACAATACAATTAAAAAGGGGATAAAATGCCAAAAGGAAAAGGAACTTACGGAAGTAAGATAGGTAGACCAAAAAAGAAAAAGAAAAAAGGTCGTAAAAAATAATGCACTTAAAAAGGCAAAAAGCTTTAATTAAGAAGCATGGGTTAAAAGGTGTTAATCGTCCAAAGATGACACCTAAACACCCAAAGAAAAAAGCAGTTGTATTAGCTAAGGTAGGAACGCATAAAATCAAGCTCATACGATTCGGTGCACAGGGTATGGGGCATAACTATTCCGCAACTGCTAGAAAAAGCTTTAAAGCACGACACAGAAAGAATATAGCTAGAGGAAAGACTAGCCCTGCATATTGGGCTGATAAATTCTTGTGGAGTGGAAGCGGTGGTAGGAAAAAAAATCCGCCTAAGTCACAGAAGCGAGTATTAGGTAGAAAGAGAAAATAATGACCAGAATAACATTTGAAAATATTTTTAAAAATAGAGTAATAGATAATATTCAAAAATTAATTAAGCAATCTATCCCAGGCGTGCCTTTGTTCTATGATGAACATAAAGGGCAAGAAAGTTTTTTAATACGACCAGTATCGGATAGTTTTGTTGATTACGCAAGTAATGCACATATCAGACAATACGAAGTTGAAATAAGCTTTCAAATACATAGTGGCTCTGAATTTACTAGGGATAAAGACATACAACGACTAACTGATATTGCTGAACTGCTTAAAAGAATATTTTTTGATAATAGAGATTTAGAAGCATTAGGTATAACAGAATGGTACAATGGTAAAGTGTCAAGTGTCATTTATGAAAGAGATTCAGACGATACTGAGCTAGAAAGATGTATTTTAAATTTTGAGTGTAATGTAAATGAGGGGATATCGTGAAATATAAACATATTAAAGGTTTACAACTGCAACAACCAAACAATCTAAAAATTTCAAACAAAAAAGTTAGACAACTTTTAGAGGGGAAAGCTGTAGTTTTAAGAGAAGAAGATGTGATTGAATTTGAATCATTAGGTGTTCAAGTTGAGTCAATAGAAAAAGAAAAACCTAAGAAAAAACTAAAAAAAGAGGAGTAATATAAATGGCTATAAGTCCAAAAATCTATGGGAAAAGCCAATATTCCATAGGTATTAAACATAAAAGTGGAGATGCGTTTAGCACACCCGCTGCTGTTGGTACAACATATCAATTACTTCCTGTGATTAATGTATCTGCCCCAGTCCTCAATCTTGTTGAATCAGGGGAGATACGAAGCAACAATGCAGGTATGATTGAAACTAACTTAGACCAATTTAGAACTAGAAAAGGCGGATTCGTAACAATGGATTTTGAAGTTCCTGCTGAGAGAGAAGCAGTAGTTAGATTATTAGCTAATGTTTTGCAAGACCACTCACAAACAGGAAGCGGTCCTTATGTTCACACAATACAAGCAACATCAGGAAGTCCTTTAACTAGACCTGATTTTACAGTTGCAGATGATGCAGCGAGTGCAGATGCTGACGGTATTCCTAGTTTATTCGACATAGGGTTATTTGGACCCGCAGGAGTTAGCGAAGATAAACTAATAACAAGTGCAGTTTTACAGACTTTGACTATGAATTTTGATATGTCTGACGGAAGATTGCTATTGTCAGGTAGTTTTTATTCAGGATTTGCTAGTGATGTTGGTTTCAAAGTCGGTCAAAATATCACTGGTAACAGCGAGGCACCTGATTTAATGCACACTTCGCCTAGTCAAATAGAATCTTATTTTGATACTAAAAAGCTAGATGTCAATGGTGTAGCAACTGATGCTGTAATCACAGCAGTATCTTTTACATTTGAAAATAATGTCGCTAGAGCAGGTAGAGATTCTAATGGCGATGCAGAAGCTTATGCTTTTGGTATTCCATCAGTAAATATAACTGGAGAAATATCAGTTATGTACGACGGAAACTTTAACGATAGTGCTGATAATGTCTTACAAGACTTTATAAGCGGAACTCCTGCTACTTTAACATTAAAGCAGGGCGACGGAACAGTAAGCACAGCAGGAGAGATGAATATTGAAGCAGAGATATATTCAACAGCTGTTAATTACGATTTTAATGCAGATACAGGAGCAGTGATTACAATTCCTTTTAAAGTTGTACAACCAACTTCATCAGGAGCAGTAAGTGGTACTGCTTTCAGTTTTGTATATGCGGATAATAAAACATACACTGGTTGGTAAAGGAGGGTTTAATGAAGGTCAAATTGTTCGACAAAGAGTGGGAAGTTAATGATATAAACTATGGTCAAAAAAGAGAACTATGGCAAATGAGCCTTAGTTCTTTTAATGGTACTGAGATATTGCAAGATAAATACTTCGATATGATTAATAAAGTAGAAAAAATGTCAGGATTGACTGAAAAAGATTATGTTCACAAAGAAGATAAGCTTTTATCAATGGCTGAGATAGATTTATTATTGCAAGAAGTATTATCTTCCTATATGGGTACAGCAAAAAAAGACTCATAGGACTTTGTAGTTATGTGTGGTTTTCTCAATTAGGATTTCCACACATAACATTGGAGTTTCCATACAAAAGGCAAAGTCCTTTAACTAAGAGAGTCAAGACTTATCATAGTATAGAACAGGTATGGGAAGAAATAGAATTATTAACGGATAAATGGGCAGATAGTCAGTTTTCCTTAGGGAGAAATTTATATTTTTATTTGCCTTTGTTTATGAATCCTGCTTGGATTATAGAAGATAATTATCAAATTGTCGTCAAAGAGTTTACTTGGGTGAAAGATTTTAACATACCTCTCGCTACAAATTTAAACGAAGTACAAGCGACGAAATTAGAAGAATTTGATGTTATAAATAGTGAAATAAAATCAATACAACTTTATATGAGCGAAAAAAATGGCAGATAAAAAAATAAGATTATTAGTAAAAGCTGAGGTCAATAGGGCAGTCAAAAACCTCAATAAGCTTGAAAAGAAAACAGATAAGACAAAAAAAAGTGCTACTGAATTAACTTCTACATTTAGAAATTTATTCGGAGCAGCTGTTTTAGGAGCAGGAGCTAGAAGTGTTATACAAACTGCAAGTAATTTTGAAGCACTAGAAACAAGATTGGTAGCTTTAAAAGGTAGCACGCAAGAGGGTGCAAAAGCTTTTAATCAGTTTACAAAAATTGCAGCGACTACTCCTTTCCAAGTACAAAATGTTGTAGAAGCGGGTGCTACATTAGAAGCTTTTGGTGTTAGCAGTGAGGAGTCCTTAAAATCTATTGCAGACCTTGCAGCGTTTATGGGTACAGATATTGTAACTGCTTCACAATCATTTGGTCGTGCTTTTGCAGGTGGTGCAGGAGCTGCTGATGTACTTCGTGAACGAGGTATCTTAACATTGATAAAAGATGCTGAGGGTATAGAGGATTTATCAAAACTTACTTTACCTGAATTTAGGGAAGCACTAGAAAGGGCTATGACCGACCCTGACGGAAAAATAGCAGGAGCAACTGATTTATTAGCGAAAACTTTTAGTGGTAAAGTTTCTAATATGCAAGATGCTATTGACCAATTACAAAATGCAGTTGGGAAAAATTTAATCAGTCGTTTAGGAGATTTTGCATTAGTCGTAAAAGATAGTGCTACAAGTATGGCTGAGTTTGTAGAAAACTTATCTCCTGAAGATATTGAAAGCATAGAGGATTTTACAAAAACATTAGCTCTTATGACTGCAGGTTATTTTATGTTTCAGGGTGCTGTTATGGCTTCAAATGTAGCTTTGGGTGTTTTCTTAAAAAGAATAGCATTATTCGGAGCAGCGTTTGAGGTTGCTAACACTGTTATTAAAAACTTTTCATTAGTACAGCAAAAAATCATTGAAGCAAGATTAGCGTTAGCTGAGTTTGAATTACAACAGGATAAAAGAACTCCAAACTTAATATTTGGCGACCAAGATGAATTGCAGGAACGAGTAGACTTTTTTAAAGAGAAGTTAGAAGATGTAAAATCAGCCAATGAGGGAGTTAAATTTGAAAAAGGTATATTTACTAAGATGTTGTTGGGAGATGGCGAAGAAGCACCCACTATGGAAGATATATTTGCAGATTTAGAAACATTTGGAGAGGGTTTAGAGGATTTAGCAGATAGCGTAGTTAATAGCGATAGCAAAATTACTAAAAGTGGTAAAAAGAAAACAGATGACGCTCAGGTTAATTTACAAACACAATTAGAAGGTATGGCTAACGAGGGCAAAATAACAAAAGACAATGCCTTATCAACTATAAAAGCAAAGTCTAAAGAATCCGCAGCTTCTTACATTGCTACTATATTTAAGGGCGTAGGATTTCCTGCAAATATTTTATTAGCAGGATTAGCAACAGCGGCGATTGATAAAATGTTTGAGCCATTAATGCAATTTCAAACTGGTGGAAGTTTTGTAACAAACAAAAGGACTACATTGCCTATCGGTAATGGTGTGCTAGTGGGCGATAATGCTTCAGGTATGGAAAGAGTCGATATAACACCCTTGCCAAGTCCAAATGCAAGCGGAAGAAACATAACAATAAATATATCTGCTCCATTAGTAGATGAAACAGTCGTAGAACATATAATTCCTGCTATAAAAAGAGCAGAACAATTAAACTTATAAACAAGGAGATTAAGAAGTGGAACTAGATAAAGGAACTAAATTTACACTCAGTATTGAAACTGCTATAAGCGTAGCAGTATCTATATTTATGATAGTCGGTGTATGGTATTCTTTAAGAGCAGAAATAGAACTAGCCAAAGAACTACCTGAGCCACCTATTAGTAGAACAGAATATGATTTAAAAGACCAGATGATTCGTAATTCTATTCTAAATACTGAAGAAAAAGTAGAGAAATTAGAAGATAAAGTAGATGACATTAAAGAAGATACCAGAAGTATTAATGAAACCCTACTGAATATGAACAATAAATAGGATATGAATTATGAAAAAATTGATAAATATGTGGCTATTGGTGCTTGGATTATTTACATCATCGCTATACTCACAATCAGCATCTTTGGATAGTTTTCAAGATATTCAATTAATGAAAAATGAGTTCTGTGCAGTAATAGAAGTAAATGCTTCTTGGAATTGGGCTAACAAAATTCCATTAGAGAAATTACAAAATTGCTATACTGGATATGTAGATATTGCCAATAAAAAAATAGGTGCAGTTATTCAAAAAGAATGGGATATTAAAGTAGTACCTACCATTATCATCTTTGAGTATGGTGTAGAGGTAAAACGATTTGAAGCAGACCTCTCTATGAAATTTAGAGAAGAAGAAATATTAAATAACATTAGGCAAGAGATTATAAAATAAAGGAACGATAGTATGTTAAGCAATACAAATTATTCGGCTAAATTGTCGCCATCTATTAAGGAAAATTGGTTAGTTCAGGTATTTAAAAACGATGCTACAAGCATTTTAACTAATTCTACTCCTAATACAATAGATAAAAATAATGCTGATTACAACTTAAGATTTTGTTTTGCTTCAGCTAGTGGCTCAACAAAAGCTACTTACAATGGGCACGATTATTATCCTGCTATTTTAAATCAACCGACTATTACAAACAGCTTAGATTTAAAAAGCTTCACTACCAATACTGGAAGCATAACTTTAAACATAGCAAATATTGATTTAGGAGAAACTACATTATTAGAAATATTAGGAAATGAGTTTATAAATGGACATGTGAATATACTATCGCAAATTGATGACGACGATACAGCAGATAATGCGTTGCAAATATTTAGTGGCAAAGTTTCAAGTTTTGGTTATAGAAACAATACTATTATTTTAAATATCATTTCTAATAGACCATTTCAAAATGTATCTCTCCCTCAGGCTAAAACGACTGGAGATTTCTCAGGCGTTGATATACCTTACATATTGGGAAGCTATAATCAGTCGTCTAGTTCCGTTTTGTCTAAACAACTATATAATTTGTACAAAGTACCTTATGTAAGAAATGATAACGACAATATGGTCTTTTTAATGCCCAATAAAATAGCAGACAATACAACGAGTATAGCTAGTTTGGAATTTTATGATAAAAATGTACAAAGATTTATACCTTTAAATAAAACAGGATTTGCTTCTACTACAACTGCTAAGAGATTAGATGTTTCTTCTGCGACTGGAGGAACAACAGTAGAGGTCAATAGTCAGATAGTCAAAGATTTTAATGTATTGCCAAATGACTTTACAGACCATAATGGAAATGAAAATTCAATGTATAGTTCATCGCTTTTACAAACTTCAACTTTAACTAATCCTGCAAATATTTTAGACTTAAACACAGATGGTACATTAAACAATACAACTTTTGCTACCATATCAAATAGATTAAACCCTGCTGATGATAGTACAAATGAAGATGTTGCGGGCTCATCAATATTTTTAAAGTTTCCAAAACCTATGCACAAGCTAACAAATTGCAATCTTACTATTAGATATTCAATAACATTTACAGGCAATAGTGGTCACTCAGGCATAAAACTTTATATGCACTCAGACGACTTGTCAAGTGATAATAATATGGCTGACCAAACTAATGCTGTATTTTTTGAGGGCGATACAGGAAGTATACAAAAAACAAATGTATCTGTTACGACAAAAACATCAACCATAGATAGCACAAAATTTAATGATATTTTTAAAGACGGTCAAATACAAGATAGATTAAGATTATCTTTTGAGCTTACATCAGATGAAATATCACAAGGACAATTTGATGACTTTACTTGTGATTTAAAAATATACAGCATCTTTGCAACTTATACTACCGCATTAACAACTTCAGACGAGCCGATAGCTAAGCAAGAATCGAACGCAAATACAGATTTTTTGTATATTGGGCAAGGTATCACGACTTCTGATTTTAATGGTCATAGCGGAGTGAATAACGATTTAAATAATCCAGTATCTATACATAGGCAAATTATAAAGGATTTTGCAGGTATTAACTCAGGAAGTGGCGATTCGGAAAATTTAAACAATGGATATAAAGGCGTAGCAGAACTTCGTGATAGCAACACTTCTAGCAGTACAAGTCATTGGAAAACTAGGTTGGCGTTGTATGAGGCTGAGTCATTAGAGCAAATAATGAAAAAATTGCAATATGAGGGTTGTTTCTTTTTTCAATATAGTCCGCAGGCACAACAAACGAGCATTTCAGGAGCTACTAGTTTAAGATATTTCACTATACCTGATAATCCGACAGCAAGTGTTGATTTATCACAAAACGATATATCTGATTATGAAATTGGAATAACACCTGCACAAGACTTAGAAACAAATATCGTAGTCAACTACAATAAACACCCTGAAGAAAATAAATACGAATTTAATGAAGAATATTTATCTACAAATCACAATACTATATTCGGAGATAGCACTGTACAAAAACAAGATATTAATTTAGACTTGTTATATGACGCAGTTGCTGTAAGCGGAACAGCGAGAAATACTAGCTGGATTAATTTTAGAAAAAAATTATTTGGCGATTATAAGACCACTGTAAGCACGACTCTGATTAACCCTGAAAAGTATGCCTTATTGGAAATTGGCGATTTTATAGACTTTGGGGAGATATTGTTTAGTGAGTTGGGTAGCCCTTTTAATGAAATATCCGACACTTTTGATAGTTTTGTTGCTATGCCTACAAGATTATTCAGTGAAGCGTGGTCGGGCAAAAAATTTATGATAACAAATATAAAAAGAAAAATTGGGCAAGTATCAGTCCAATGTAGAGAGGTATAATAATGGCAAGTTTTTTTATTTATGATTCAATAAATATGTATAGAAGTGATAATGATATTAATGAGGGAACTGTATCAGGAAGTTCTCCTACGCAGACTTTTGCAGAGTCTGATGTTATTACTAACCATAAAAGGTCAGCAGACCAAAATATTGGTACAACTTTTTCAGCTATAAATGTTGGGGATACAATTCAATATGCAGTTGGTAGTAGTGCGACAGCAGATGTCGCAGCAGCTTATTTTACAGGTGCAAGTGGTGGAAGTGGCTCAATTATTCGTATACTAAGTGGTGCAAGTGGTAGCATCACAAATTTAGAAACAATACCCGTGGCATTAAGTGCAGGTTGGAAAGTTGGAGATTTAACTTCTACTACCAGTGATAAATTTTATGTAAAATTTTTAAATGCGGTATCTAATGTTTCAGAGGTTATTATTGGTAAAAAATTAGCTTTTGAAGTAGAACCAGATATTAATGTACAAACACAAAGAGATTATGGTACAAAAGTGCAAAAGAGTTTAGGCGGTGTTGAGTATGCAATTAATACACACGACGCACAAGAAATTTTTACAATTAGCTTTCAAAACATATCAAGCACTTTTAAAAGCAATCTTTTAATTATGGAAAATGCATTAAAAGGAGAAAGCAAAAAGTTTCTGTACTACGATGGTACGAACTACCATTGGGTCAGATTAAATGGAACTATGACCTTCACTGAAATTGCTGATGGCAGGTTTGCAACGCAAATCGTAATGCGACAGCAGATTCAATAACTCCATAAAACAAAAAAGCCCACGAAAGTGGGCTTCTTTGTATCTAAGGTATAAATTTAGATTCTCTCGTTAGCCCAATCAGAAACTGATTTAACAATTTCCCAAGCTTTATCAGAATCTACAACTCCGCCATCTTTTAAAGCATGCCACTCTTTCATATTTAACATTTGAACTGAATTACAAACACTATCTTCTCTATGAAATGTTAATACGATAGTATCGGCATAAGTCGGCTCAATATAAGTATTACCGCCATCAACCATAATATGCTTTACAGAAGCCGAAACTTTTGAAGTATCCTTGATTGAAAAATTTATAACCTGAGTGATATTGTGAATATTTTTTTCCATTTTTTTTAAATCTCCTAATTTAATTTAACTTACAATTAATGTTAAGCCCTTGCAATGAAAGGCGAAAGGAAAATCGTAGAAAATTCTTGTAAACAAAAAACCCACTGAAAACAGCAGGTCTTTTGCGTAAGTCGCAAGGAAGTATTAGTTAGGAGATGGAGAACTCCCTTGCTTTAGGTAATATAGCAATGAACTATATGAATTTATTGAACATATCCCTAGATACTAACAATTTTTTTATAATGTTATTTAGTTTTTTAATAGCATTTTTATGAAAGCCATATATTGTAGGCTCTTTTGCGTTCATTAATTTTCCTAACTCTTTAAAGGTCAATGTATCCTTTAGGAAAAACACTTTCTTTTCTTTTTTAGTCCAAGAGTTCGAGTGTTTAGGCATCAAAGCAATCATTATAGCTTTTCCATATAATACGATATTCTCATTGTCTTTGTAATTACTATCAATGTAATACTCAAAGTGTTGTCGCATAGTAAATAATATATCCAATTAAAGTACATAGTACAAGAATTAAATATAAAGCGAAACCCAAGTCCATTTTGGCTTGCGTATTGACCCTTAGAAACTCTTTTAATGAAGTATGCCGAAGTATGTACCAATAAAGGTCTTGAACTTCCGCCTCTAGCGGATTAAAGGTCATTTTATTAGGATTTCTCAACACTTTATTTCTACGATACTTAAAATCAAAGCTTTTAAGTTCTTCGCTAAGTCTTTCCGCATACACTTTTTCAGTTTCGACAAATGATTTCATATTATATCTCCTTTCCATAGCCATTATAGGCATTCTCGCTAGATACTGATTTTGTAGGTTTTTTATAGTTTAACGCTCTTTCGTTATATATATTCATTTTTCTTATATCTTTTGCTTTGTAATCGCCTGAATAAGCAGGGTTTTTAGTGATAGTCAATACATAGTCCGCACTAAATTTACCATAGTTATAAGCTCTACAACAATCTCCGCAAGCTTTTAACCTACTTACCATACGACTGAGGCTTGATTGCTTTTTACAACCTTTACATTCATAAAGATATTTAGTTACACAGTCATTAACTTCATTTGAGCTGTAACACCTTTCCCCATTACAACCAATCTCGATAGCTTTTTGTTTCCACGCATAGCTATGCTGTTCTCCAGGGGTTAATGCGTGAGCAATTTCATGAAGGATTGTATCTTTTACTTGATTCCAAGAGTTAGATTCAACCAACCCTTTGGATAAAGATATTTCTCTACGAGTATAATTACAACAACCAAATCTTTTAGTAGCTTTATCAAACCTGAAAGACCAACCTAAATTAGTTAAGTTATGTTTTTTCATAAGTCTGATAGCTCTCCTTTTTGCAGTAGCAGTTTTCATTATACCATACCTCCGTCTAAATACCTTTTAGCATTTTTACAAGCAACCAACCAATCTTTTTCTAACTGATAAATGACTGATGGCTTCTGATTGTTTTTGATAGCAGACATCATTTTGTCAAAAGTTGAGTCAACCCTATCAAAAAGCTGATTTGATTTTTTAAAGTTTAATACCATTTTTTATTCTCCTATTAATTTAACTTACATTCAATTTTAATGGTATTTACAATAATGCGAAAGAGTTATCCGAAAAAAATCGTAAAGACTAATAACAGGAAGTTCCATACAGCCACAGGAATAGCAAACCAAAAAATTAACACCGCTATAATTCTTGCGATATTATGCTTCCGCATTAGATTTATTTGGTGGATTAAATTGTTCAGGCACATCATCGCCGAATATCGTTTCCACTGCTTTTTCAAATTTTTCATAATGTTTTGTCCATACTTCATTGCATTTTTCTTTATAATACACATTAGGATTTAATTCAGCTTTATGAGAAGTTTCATACACTTCCCATAAATCAATCTCTACAACTTCTTCCATAATATCGTGATAACATTTATGCATTAAATCAAGATATATTTTAATGTTCATTATTTCGTTCATCGGTAAATTGCTCTTTCACTATATTATCAATTACTTCCCTAAACTCAGATTGAGTATATCGTTTGATGCTAATTTCTTTTATAAGCCCAATGACTTTATTCCATTGAGAATTTAATTTGAATATAGCTTGTGCCGATTTTAACAATTCATTCATCTACAGCCTCCTTTTCAAAATCGCAATGTTCTTTACACTTACCACACAATCCATAATATTCGCCCCCGTCAACACCCTCGTGTACATTGCCCTCGGCATTAGCCCCACAACACCCTGATAAAAATTCATAATCACCAATAAACTGCTCAATGTTTTCTTCTATTTGTTCTTTCGTGTAACCCTCTACATTATTCATTGATAACCTCATCTATCACTCTAAATTGTTCTATCCACTGCTCTTTATATTTAGGAACTTGCTGAGTATCAGCAAATATCCACCAAGCACGACCGTGTTTTTTTGCGAAAGCTTCTCTTTCTTTTATTCCCTTTTCACTCCATGCATCGGGTATGTTAGCTTTGACGCATCGTTCTTCTATTGTTCCCATATGCTTACCAAATAAATCGTAAGTCGGGTGTGATTTAGCCATTTCTTTTGCTCCTTATTGATGTTCCGCCAGAAAAAAACATAAACTCGTATCCCAACTCGTCAAGTTTTTTTAATAGCTTTTTAATCTCAACATGTATTTTTAAAGCTTCTGTAGATTTATTCATATACTATCTCCTTATAATTCGGGTTTATAGTCCATTAATTCCATAGCGACCTCAACTGATTTTTCGTGTCTTTCTTTCCAGTTTTCGCCTCTAAGTTCTTCGTTTTCCGCTTGTAGCAAACGACGACATCTTGATATAGATTCCCAATTAGTAAGTTTATCCATATTTAGCAAATTAATAATATCGTCGCCCCAATGCTCTTTTATTTCTTCTCGCCATACCCAAGCTACTAGTTTATGGTCTGAGTCCCTTAGGTATACGTTATGCAATAATCCCTCATGAATATGCTCTCTAAGTTTTTTATTTTTCATGACATATCCTTAAGAAACTTTTGAGAAACTTTACCATTGGTGCTAAACCTTTCATAATCCAACTCCTCTTGACTTTTTAACAAGCCCTCGTTCTGAAGTTTTTTTAATGCAGATTTATAAATCTTACTACGATTGTCCTCAGTATAATGAAAATCCATATACTTTTTTAGTTGATACTTACCAGTCTTATATTCCACTATATGTTCCTTTAAAACCGATAAAACTTCTTCTTTGTCGTAAGTATAACCCAATATGGTATTAATTATAACAAAATTCAGATTACCGAGCCCTGCGTGGTCACTAGTAATAAAAAAATATAGAATTATCATTTTATATTCCATACCTAACTCCATAAACCAAGTTTCCTGAAATATTGTATTTTCTACTTGTCTTTTAGCCATTTATTCCTCCTCTAGTTTTTTTAATTTCTCTTTAATGTTAGCCCTAAATTCCTTTGAATTGAAATACTTTTTTTGACCACTTTTTAATGGTGTATTTCTTCTTTGTTGTAGGGCGTCTAGTTTTTCTTTACCAAGCTTCGCCAATTTATGGTCATAATGTTCGGTAGGATTACCACCTAAATATGAGTGGCAACCATAACATAGTGCTTCGCAGTTTTCCTCATCAAAACGAACAGACCAATTTCCCCTGCTCCAGAAATGCGAACAATGCAAAGCACTAGTTGGCGGTGCATATTGTTTGCTACATCGTTGACACTTCCAGCCATCTCGTGTCCTGATGTACTTACTAAATATAACATCGCTTGCAAATAATTTAACTTTTCCCATTAGAATGGTAAATCGTCTGCTGATATACTTACTGATTCTGACTCGTTAGGATTATCAACATTAGTATCGTGATTTTTATACTTATTTGCTTCTTCTTCGGATTGAAAGCTAAAAGATAAATAAGAATCACCAGTTTTTAAGCTTTGCTTAACCCATACTGCGACTTCCATTTGAATATCATTAACTTTTACAACACCCTTACATTTGGGGTGTTTATCAGTAGTCGCATATTTGTTTTTTGTAGCAAAACCAGTATTGTTTTTATCTATTTGTACCATTATTCTCCCTCCACTTCTTTTCGTTTATTTTGATTGTCTTTGATTAATCTACTATCTAATGCTTTTAGGGTATCAGACCATAATTTCATATCCATATTTTTTAAACTAGCATTATATCGTTCTATTTCGGTTAAGCTTAACAAACCCGCTTTCCTACACTCGTTCATAGTCTTATTTAAAGTTTCAATTTGACTATTGGTAGGTCTACCGATAGCTTCTAGTTTAGCTTTATCAGTAATTTCCTGAGCATCTATCGCTTCTTCCATACCTATGTATC
>Ga0222715_10002704_pt1 | contig 16088 bp, 25 predicted proteins | sample C33_9DmetaG_FD_165056 | JGI IMG/M metagenome (GOLD analysis project Ga0222715, IMG submission 165056) | Estuarine water microbial communities from San Francisco Bay, California, United States - C33_9D | ecosystem: Environmental > Aquatic > Marine > Unclassified | place: USA: California... | reverse complement strand
CCACCTTAAGCCACTCATCTTCTCTAACACTCACTGTGATACTCGGCTTGTGTTCACACCAATGGTTCTGGTATGTAAGCCATAGTTCCAGATGTTCTAACGCAGTCAGATCATTACGACACACAGCATTGTCAGGAGACTTCATTGGAAACGAGAACACTGTCGTGCTTTCTGGTTTCATAAAGTCTGGCTCTGCTGGTATGCCTGACTCAATCATAAACTGTGTCATAGGATCTTTGTTATCGGCACGTACTGTACGAATATAGTATGGGTTGTGCCGTGCGTGTATACCACTAGCACTGTCTACTAGCTGTGATACAGTACCGCTTGGCTTCACGCATGTGATAGCAGCCGATTGATTGATGCCTAATTCATGTGAGATCATGGCGTTTGTCTTAACAGCTTCATTCCTTAATTGTATCAGAAGTCTGCCACATGCGTCAAGTCCATTAGAACCATTCAGAACTGGATGGTCCATGATGCCAGTTAGGCTAACGCCGAGTAGCCTTTCGTCTTCTGTATTCTTTTTCCAGATAGAACGGAGATACTTGAAGTTAGTTAAGCAAGACTGGAACGTGCCGAGTATGGTTGCGTTGCGTACCTTACGTAGTAGATCAGTAGTAGAATCCGTGGCACGTACTACAACTTCCGATAGATTACAGAATTGATACGGGCGCAGAATAATTTCTGAGCATGGGTTAGTACCCCATTGTATCTGCCTTGTTTCGTCTTCATCATAGAAGTTGCTACGTCTGCCGTTTCTAGCTACTTGTTTCTTAGCGGCTTGACGATTGAAGATACCACGCTCACCGGACTTGCTTTCATACAGAGAGTGCCACTCAGAGAAGAATACTTCCATCGAAGGTTTCTCTTTGTACGACACACTGTTGTTAGCTAGTGCGCGTTGCCCTTCATGTACCCACCACTCACCTGACTTAGCTTTACGCATAGATGTATCATTTAGATTGGACAGAGAGATCAATGCGCTGCGGCGTACACCACCAACGACTACGATCTCACCAATCTTACACATGATGTCATGTGCCTCTACAGGATAGAGCCTGCGTCCGGCTGCACCTTTGAACTTCTCTACACAGAAGTTGAACAGATCTTCCAACGGTTCTGGGCCTGATGCCCTGCCACCAAATGTCTTCAGCCTTGCACCTGCCGGACGTACAAGAGATACATCCCACTTCGGTACTTGACCAGCGTACAAACAAGCAATCAATTCACGTAGAGCTTTGCACCATCCTGCTTTGCTGTCGTCTACAATAACAATTGTATTGCTGTCGTGAAAGTCTTCATTAACTATAGGCAGCTTGTCTATGTTCTCACGCTCTACGCTGAACCCAACACCCGTGCCACACATAAGAATGTACATAGCTTCATCAAATGAACGGGGGCTATCTACAGGTATGTAACTACAGTTGTATGCACCTACATGACAACGATCCAATGCTGGACCCGCTGTCATTACTGCCCGCATCGAAGGCATAGTATCAAGATTAAGAACACCTTCCTCTAAGCTCTTACGATACTTGCTGAAAGCTTTCTCGCTGAAGTTAAATTTTTTCTGTACATACTCACCTACATAATCGAAGTATCGACTTACTGTTTCGTCCCAACTCTCTCGTCGTTGCTCGTCTTCTTTCCAACGTGCGTAACGGCTAAGTGCAATAAAGTTTTGATAGTCTGTAGGTAGCATGTTTCCCATATTAGTTCCCCGTTTGTGTAGTCTTGAAGCCGATTATAGTAAGTCCACTAATGTCGTAGATCATTTCCGTAAAGGTACGTTCAAGCTCTGCCGCAACGTTCTCATCCGTTGGCATTGGATACTCTTCGGTATTTACCTCTACGGTAATCATCATACGTACTTTCATGTTCTCTTTTCGACAACCTCTATTAGTTTATTCAAGTACCATCTGGCTTTTAAAAGATCTTTCAATGGATCTTCTTCATGTTTAAATCTGTACCGTGTAACGTACTTCAGTACATTACCTTTCAAGTATCCTTCAAATTCATCGCCAAGCATGGAATCAAAGATAATATCGATGGTCTCTCTACCTGTTTGATTGTAGTGTGCTGGCTTGTTTACGTCGTCAATCATTGTTAAACTTCAACGTTACAACGTTGCCTTCCGTTGTTATGGTGGGTTTCTTAACGCGCTGTTCTTCTGGCATACCAAACATATACTCGGTGTATTCATCATCGGGTAATGCCATAGCCCGTTCGACTATCTTTCTAGCTTTCTCACGTACTTCTTCGTCTTCTTCAAACAGTGGTACACTAGCGCATACCATCTGAAGTACATGCATCATATCTGAAAGCTCTTCGTAACTTAAGCCATGATCGTCGTGTATGATGGCGGATATGTCGATGTCTCCGCCCCATTCTCCGTTGGCATTGCGAAGCGGTTTAAACTTTAGATATAAGCTATCTTCAGTAAACTCTTCTAGAATACTACTCATTATCGCTTTGCCCCTTTAAAGGTTACGAACTTTGCTATAGCAGGGTTGGCAGGTTCCGTCAACCAATCTTCCGGTATGATCCGATCATAGTATCTGAAGCCTTTCTGTATGCACCATTTAGCGTATGTGTTCTTAGCTCCTTTATATAACTTGCGTTTACTATTCTCGAATATGAATCTTATATCAAGTTCAGGATGTTGCTTCTTAATCTCTACGTGTTTACGTCTGTCAGCAGAAGTGAACAAACCTTTAGTCTCGATTATAATATTGTTAGCCAAAACGAAATCAGGGGTATAGGTTCTGTACGCTAGATCTTCCCACTCAATCTTAAGCTTCTCGTATCCATACTTGAAGCCCATTTCATCTAACGATTGAGCTATCTTTAACTCTAGCCCAGACCTATACCCCTTCTTACGCGCAGCCCGAAAGCGCTTTGCGTCCATTAGAAGTGCCAGAAAGTTCCTGTTGATTTCATTGTCTTGTATCCGAGATTAAGCATCTCTTCACGGATAGCACGTTCAGTTTCCCGACGTGTTTCCATTAGGCTACGAAGATTAGCTGTGCGCTTCTCGTTGAACTCTTTACGTGCAGCAGTTAGTTCTTCCTGCATGTTCTGAATCCGTTCCGCTAGTTCGTCTAGCGAAAGATCGTCATATAAATTAGTCATTGTATTTCTCCTCAATGTATACGTAGTCCACCTCTGGTGGTTCTTTAGCTGATGAAGGTATTGATGGGCGAGTTATTAACGTCTCCCAACAATCTTCTTTGAAGTCACAGAATTTACAGACAGAGCCGAGTATCTTGTTACCCGTAGGCTTACCCCTGAAGAACTCAGGTTCAGGCTTGTAACACCGCTCAAACTCGTTGGTGTCTATACGCTGTGCTGTATTATTTAATTTAGTAACTTCTTCATCAATGTCAAGACCCTGTGCAGGTACATATTTAAAATGTCCGTTGGCTTTGTTTACTACCCACCAACCGCCTGCACGTTTGTTTGAAGCTTTGGCATAGCCAGCTAACTGGCCTACGTAACCGAAGGCATCCCCTTTCTTTAATGATTCATAGTCCGAGAACTTATATTGATATGACCACGGTGAGGCAGACTTGATGTCATCAACAGCACCATCGATACTGAGATCTGTAGTCCCGTTTATCTTTGTGCCATCTTTTAACTCAAGCGTTACTTCCTCACTGTTCTCATATGAAACACCAGCTTCGGTAAGAAGACCCTTAAACACTGCCTCAACAATGTCACCCAACATCATGTTCATAATAAAGGTAGTTGGTAGGGACCGACCTTTCTCCGGCTTGTTCTTCTGATACCAAAGCTGGCAGTACGGGCGACCGACGTTAGACATACGTAGTCTAAACTCCTGCTGCCCTTTCCCACCAAACTGACGCTGCAATGCATCGCGCACATCAGACACAATTTGCTCAATTGAGGAATCAGACATTGATGCAGTGCCGTCGCGCAACTCTGCCAACAGTTTATGCAGCGTCAGTTCAGCGGGATGATTCATCACGCAGCTTCTTCTGAATCTACGTCGATGAACTCGTCCACTAACTCTCTAACATCATTGTCAACATCTTCGACGTTGCTCTGGTCCCACTTACTAAGGACATAAGAGTTGTGGTCCTTAACCCACTCAAGAAAGTTTGAGAATGTTTCTTCGTCACTATCTTGCAGGTCAAGTTTCTTGCTGAGATCGAGAGACACACGGGGTAGATAAAAACTATCTCCGCTTGGCAACGATCTCTGTTCGCTAGACAATGTGATGTTGTAGCTCATTGGAAGCTGCTGCATCTTGTATAGCTTATTAAAAGGTGCATTGACTGTAGCGTATGCATCTTTGTTGTCCACTTCCCAGACAGCTGGTATAGGATCTGGTGTGTCAACTGGATTGCCTTCCGCATCAAGTGCATCTTTAACCGTAAGCGTACCAAAGATGGCACGTGTACGTTTGGTTGAACGTATGATGGCTTTGATTCTGTCAGGAACCTGAGACCAATCCTCAAAGAACTGACTCGGCTTACCACAGTTGAAGCCACCTTCAGTATCTTTAAGCTCAGACTTCAGGTCATTAGCCATCACAGTCTTGATGAATCTATTCGGTGAGTCTCCATCACCCATGATGAAGCGCTTGTAGTACACACGCTGCATGAACGGGCGAATAGATACGTTACTTGAATAGATCTTCTTGCCGTCAGCGACAGGCTCTTCGATACGGAAGCTGCCGCCTTCGATTACTTCTACGTTTACTTGTTTACCTTTTACTTCTTGCTTCGCAGAGATAGGCTTGTGTTGTAGTGCAAGCCGCATGAGTGAAGATGTTTTCTTCTCTCCAGTGGGCGTACCCATACCTGCAAGTCTAGCTAGTTCAGCGAAGTTACCGTTGTTTAATGTTGCGATCTCAGTCATAGTGATCTCCTTTCAAGAGCCGAAGTTATATCAGCTAACATCTTTAGTGTCAAGCCAGTTAGGCCCAATTTTTGCCTCTAATAATAAAGGCACGTTGAAGTCTATCCCCCATTGAATATCAATGAGAGACTTGAGGTTTTTGTTTGTGTCTTGAATTACATTCAGTGCAAAGTCTATCTCCATTGGGTGAACGTCAAGTACGATTGAGTCATGCACCGTGTTAACAATGCACGTGTCTTTCCGCTCAAGCTGCTTCTCTATGTATAGCAACGCAAGCGGAACAATGTCTGCCGTAGCAAACGATTGTACCGGATAATTTTTAATCTGTGTAAAGTACGTGGGCGTACCGTTAGCCCGTCGCTCTACGTCTGGAAACGCAAACGATCTACCTGATGGTGTGCGTATGCGCCCGTCATTTAAGGCTTCTTTGGCAAGCTCTTTGTGCCATCGTGCGATTCCTCTATACTTCTCCCCGAAGTGTTCATAATATCTTGCCTCTGAAGGAGAACGTCCGAACCCTGTTGCTCCGTAAAGTGGGGCGAATGTGTGTGCCTTCGCCTGCTGACGCGATGTAGGCTGGCCCGCATCTGAGATAACCTGTGCTGTATAGGAGTGTACATCGAACCCACTGCTTACTTCCTCTATGGCTAGTTTATCTTGTGATAAGAATGCAGCGACCCGAAACTCTAGCTGTGCAAAGTCAGCCTCAAGTATCTTGCCACCCTTCCAACGAGACACGAAACATTTCTTTACAGGAAACGTACCACCTCTCGGCATGTTCTGCATGTTAGGATTACGCCCAGAGAACCTACCAGTAGACGTGATAGTCTGTGTAAGTTGCACGTGAAGCATACCGTCAGGCTTTGTGAAGTTATTAATACCGTCCACAAAAGAAGATAGATACGTCTCCACTGCACTCAGTCGTGTCACCTTACTTAGAAAGTTCTGTGCGACTGCGTTCTTAGTACGTGTAGCTGTAGCTGCAAGCAGCGTAAGGTCTTGCTTGTTGGTGCTGAAGCCATTGGCACTTACCCATTTAGGATTGGGTGGGCGAAACTTCAGGCCAGCAATCTCGTTTGTTGACTCGTAAAGATAGCCTTCACCACTACACATACTACATCTAGTAGGTTTAGCAAATGGTTCTCCGTTCTTCTTAGTCTTGTGTACTCTACCAGAGCCGAAACATTCTTTGCACTGCTTCGCCTTCTGCTTGTACATAACTGTAGATAAACTGTTTACCGTAGATCTGAACTCAGCGTCGGGCATACGGTCATTGAAGTTGTCAGCCCAGTCCTTTTTGTCTTTAGGTTTACGAGAATAGATCAGCCAAGATAATTGCTCTGGACTGTTCAGATTCAATGGATAGTCACCCATCAAATCACGAGCGATATGATCTAGCTCTGTCACCAGATCGTTACGCTCACGCTCAAACTCCTGACGCACTTGCTCAAGTGCATCACGGTCTACCTTTATGCCTGCACGATTCATACGGGCAAGCGTCTTCGTTACCTGATTGGTAAGCTCGACAGTTGGCAACAGCTTGAAGTTATTAGAAGACAACAAACGTTTGCGCTGTAACGCAGCCAACTCTTGCGTAGCTTTAAGATCCGCAATCAAATACTCAGACAGTTCTGCGTGCGGTATATCAGCCACACTGTAGCCCTGCTTAAGATAGTTGTGCAGTGTGTCTTGCTTCTTAACAGTAAGATCGTACCGTTCAGAGCAAGCGTCTAACGAGAGCGGATTCTTCTGACCTTCCTGAAGAATGTACTCAGCGACCATCGTGTCCCAAATGGGACCGTCGTACTGGAAGCCTGTCTCCCACAACCACGTGAGGTCATGTGCAAGATTATGCCCGATAAGCACAGTGCATTCAGAAAGTATCCTATGTAAATCCTGAGTGCCGTCAGCTTGTTTCTCACTGTGGTTAAATGTGAATACACGATGCTCTCCTGTATCAAATAAAACACCCACCATCACGAGTGCGTTGGTGGGTTCGTATGGATCGAGATGAAGCTTGCCGCCTCTCTCGGTTACAGTATTCTCTACGTCGAGAACTACCTTCATGGTTCTCTCCTCAATGCACTTCGTCATCAACTCGATAATTTAGTATCATGTTCCAAAAGTCAAGCATGTTTTGATGTGCTTCCCATAAAGCAAGCATCTCTTCTTGTTCAAAGCTATCGCCGTACACCTGTCTTGTTCTCATCAGCTTTGCTAATCGTGCAAGCATTTCTACGTCTGGCGACATGACCTTACATACATTCTAGTTGCTGCTTGACTCGCTTAACGTCCCACTCAAACTCCCGTATCATGGGAAATATGGGTGAGAGTACAGCGGCACACTGCTGTGCTACGATACGATGCTCTTTCTGTGTGGATGGATCTGTACGTAATTCGATATAGTGTATCCAGCTACGTAATGATCCGTTCATATAAAGTCTAGTACGTGTTAAACCTTCGGGCAGTACAGCACGAGCTTGCTCTTTTGCTATGCCTTTTTTCAGCGCAGAGTCGTACAACTTATATGCTGTGTCCATAATGGCTGACTGTTGACCAATCCACCACTTGTCCAGAACTTCATTGTCATTCTCAAGAGAGTTCTGCCTGTTGGTATGATCCTGTAGTCTAGTCTCACGTATTTCGTTTACACCTTCTATTGCAGAATACCGTTGGCTAAACTCTTGAAATGAAAAGGTTTTGTGTCGAATAATCTGGTGTGATATATCTCGTGTCGTCTCGATGTTAAGACATACGTTCACCATTTCAAACGGAGACCAGTGCTTATGTTTAATGAGATACTGTATTAGTTTGTCATTGTTTAAAGCACTGGCCTGCGACGTTGGATTCGACACACGAGCATAGTAGGCAACGAGATCTACAAGATTGTGAGTTACCGACTTACCTTCTACTGCTCGTGTGAAGCCCGCTAATGTTACTTCAGACATCTGCTTTCTTCCGCCAGATCCTGTAGTCAAACAGTTTATTATTCACCAACTCTTTACTGGCTAACCCGTTGTCGGGCAACCACTCATAGACTTTCTCTATAGTAATATGCGACGGGATCTGCTTTGGAAAGCCATACTTCCAGCCGTTGATGGGCTCTACCCAAAATTCCCATTCGTCTTCCATCTTATCACCTATGCTAGTTGAAAGTGTGGAGCATCAATGAAAGGTCTCTTACCTTCCGAGCGTCGAGTATCAATGTAAAAGTTCATGGCTTCTTCCATTGTGTCTCCCCAATTACGAATGTCAGCTACGTTCCATGCTGCACCCCACAGAATGCCAGTGCCTTGTTCGATTGCAGCTTCCTTCATAGCTTCTGCAATGTCGTCATACAGATTAAGTTCCCATGAACCACGGGAACCAACGTATGCCATAAGGTCTACGGCTTCACCAATAAGATGGCGTGAACGCATGGTCTGTGACGCACCCGAAGCAAGTAATTCTTTCTGTCGCTTTTCTGTACGCATACCTTCGATCACACCAAAATCTACTTTAGTTAATTGAATAGCACGGGTAACTACCATACGTAGTTCTTCCTTCACACCGTTCAATTTGAGTAGTGAGTTACCACTCAGTTTAAAATTAGCCATTCATCGGCTCCGTTGCAAAGTACTTGAAGGTCTCGTACCGAACGTAGACCACATGCTCATCATGTCGATGTAGCTGTATGCCTTTATCAGCGTACACAATCCCAATGATGTTATCACAGACAAGCTGCGGCACTGAGTTGTTGGACGTGTAGTTGTCAGTAGTTACTATGAATACTTTCACCGGAGTCTCAAAGTTTGTCTTGAGCTTCGGAACTTTAGCTAGTGTACGTTCTACCATGTGTATCTCCTATGCTGTGTATCTGGCAATTTTGTAATCAAGATCGCAGTGTACTATACCATGCCATCCTGTCAACTTATTCTTAACAATATTAAGATGACGTTGTGTGTCTTCTTCTTCTTGCCCTTCTACTTGTGGGTTCTTAGCAATCAGTACCATCAGGTCAGCTTCCGCTGCTTTACCAGTACGGCTACCTTCCATCATGCTCTGATTCAGTACGACTTTATTCTCTGCGTCGGCAGATAGCTGAGACATATAGAACACAGCACAGCCATACATCTTAGCAATCTGACGTGCGTAGATTGCATTGGCTTTGAGTGCTTCATCCATACGAGCGAAGCCACCCGTTCGTGCGAACTTGTCACCCATATCAAGCACAAGAATGTCAGGCTTGAATGTCTTAGCCAACGACTCAACCCACGCCATGTCTTTGCCCGTCGAGTCCTTAATGAACACACGGTCACGCATGGTCTGCCACTTCTGTAGTGCAGCTTGCTTGTTACTCGATATGTCTTTCAGATCCTTACCCAATGCAGCCGTAAGATAACGAGAGCCGACACGGTGTGCGCTCTCTTCGTTACATAGTACTGCACACTTAGCGCCTTGATCCGCAAAGCCACCGGGTCCAGCTACAAGACTAGCATGGAACGAAGTCTTACCTGTGTTAGGTCTAGCCCCTATCTCCACAAGATGCCCATCGTTCACGCCCGGAACCTTACGGGTAAGGGTGGGTATGTTGAAGGCCCATCTAGTTTCAAGTGCATTCTTAGCCAGCAATGATTCAAGTGACAGGTCTTCCCACTCAATGCGAAGCTGTGGCAGGAAGTTATCTTGGTAGTTGTCGAGCAACTCACGCAGTGGTTCAAGACTATTCTTCTCACCATTCACGTAGTCAAAGCCGAGATTGGCTATGTCTTCACCCACTACCTGCTGAAACATCTTGATGAATACGTCTTGCGCTACGTCAGATCCCATCGGCGTTTGCCTACGGATCTTATCAAACATAGCTGAGTACGCAGTCTTCTGTGCCGTGGTCATCGATGGATTGTCAGCCATAAAGATAGCTTCGATCTCGTCAGGCTGCACGGCTCTGCCGTAGTTCTCCATTGCATAGTCGATGGCTTTCTTAATCTTCTTACCATCGGATGAAAAGATACGGTCAGGACACTTGGCTCCACGATGTTCATCGTAGAACTCTTTGTCCATTAAAGATCTTAGTATTGCTAGTTCCATGTGAGTCTCTCCAACTCCTCTATGTCTTGAGTTTTACCGTACTTCAAGTCATCTGACAAACGTAAAACACGCACGTCTGATACGACTGATCGCAACTTCCCCGCTATTTGAAGTGTCTTCGGTAATGCGTCAGGATCGAGAGCGACGATGGCTCTATCGAAGCGGGAGAGATACACAGTGTGCAACTCCGATAGAGACGTGCCGAGTAATGCTACTCCTACCCGTTCGTCGCTCCCGACCACATACGCGCTGATGCAGTCCTCCACCAGCACTGCTACCGTACCACCACCTTTGTGGTATGGCAACCCCGAATCGTTGTATCGTTTCCACTTAGGTAATCTGTGGCCTATCGCGCGTCCTGCTGCATCCACTAGCTTACCGTCATGTATAATTGGAAACACAACGCGATTGTCTCTAACGTCGTACAAAACATCTTCGATGTCAATACCCCACATCTCACACCACTGAATTAATTGGGTGGGTTTGTCGTTGGTTATGTACGTTGGTCTTATAAATTCTTTGTCCCCGTAAGTGTACTTAGTATGGGGAGATACATACGATGGTAACTCGTCCCATCTTGTAGATACCATCTTAGCTTTGATGTCTTTGGCTGACATCGAAACTTTCAGCCTGCCTTTAGTGTTACAGTTTGCTTTGTAACAATTCCACAGTAACTCACCTGCCATATTAGTTGCTGTAAATGTTCCACGTCCATCACATACAGGACAATCAGACCTAAGTGTATTACCTACACCTAAGTTTAAACCTTTAATATATTCTATAACATTCATCTCTATCTCTCCCGTGCTTAACACACAAATATCACAGAACAATCATACTGTCAACCTACCTTTCAGTGCTTCGGTTGCACCCCGTAAAGTATTCTTTAGGTAAGGTTTAAGTGATGTAGGATTTGCGTGACCTGTTACTTGCATGATTGAAGTTGTAGGCACACCACCTTCTACCATCTGCGTTGCTCCAGTTCTCCGTAAGTCACTAACCCGTAGCTCTGTAGGTAGGTCAGCGGCTTGAAGAATTTCTTTGACAACCCGTGACATATCGTGTAGACCATAAGGTCTAAACTCACCAGCGATAGGAGTTGGTCTCGGTGCTACATACTTTTGAAAACCAAAGTCAGGTTCTTGTTGTTCTAATAACATCTGGTGTAACTCTTCTGATATTGGTAGCTGTACTCTGGCCCGTCGTTTCGACTGTGTTAAGGTCACTGTTTTCTTATGTAAGTCGAGACTATCCCACTCCAACAGACGTATATCACCAACCCGTTGCACCCACTCGTATGTCATCTGTACAATCAGACCTACATTACGCCACTCAAATGACGAGTAAGCCGTACCTAAAAACTGTAGTACCTGATCGTGTTCCCATACAACCTTCCGTTGCTCCGGTGCTTTACGCTTCACGCGAGAGAAAGGGTTGAGCGGTATGAAGTCATGGTCTAGTGCATGGTTAAACAGTACACTAGCTATACGACATAGCTTGTTCGCACGGTACACACCATGCTCCAGCCATCTATCGTAATGACGCTTTGCATCTTGCACGTTGATTCCCCCAATAGCTTCGTCACCTATGTACTTTAACAAGCACCCCATAACATAGTCGTATTCTTTCTGTGAACTATCCCGTAAGGCTTTGAAAGCATACGAATTTTTATAGTGTGTTATCAAACTCGATAGCCTGTCAGTCACTCGTAACCGCCGCACGTTGTGCTGCTGTGTACGGTACTCATCTATCTTAGCCGTAAGTTCTTCAGCCATACGCCGAGACGAACGTATATCATTTGTCAATACCTGCCGACGTGCTAGTCCCAGATCAATGTACTTCTGAGGTGGCACGTAGTGATAGATCACAGTCCTGTCCCTCTTGACAATGCGACGGACGTAGCGTGGCAACTCTGTCATGTTTATCTCCCAATAAAGGAAGGGGCCGAAGCCCCCACCAGTTAAGCTGCTAATGCACGGAAGGCAGGGTGACTGATCCACTGCGACACGTGCTGTTCTCTACCGAACATATTGATAGCGTCGTTGTCGTTGTCACTCTTCTTAAGCTTGAAACCATTACGCTCATCAGCATACGTGGCGTAGTTGGTCATCGCACTGTACAATGCAAAGACATTGTGACCACGTGTGTTAGCTTCAGCTAAGTATAACTTAGACATCTTCTCCGCTGCACGTTCTGACTTCATAATGGTAGTCAACGTTTCTTGCACGTCGAGTATGTTGGTCTCACGGTCAGCCCATGTCTGAAGCATACGCCCATGCTCATGGAAGTCTGTCTTAGCTTCGTTCAATTCCTTTATGAATTTTTCTAAGCTGAAGTTAGATGTATTCTTCCGGCGTACAGTACCCCAATCACCACTGATGTTACCGTTGGTACAGAAGCTGTCGATAGCACCAAAGTACACCTGATTAGAACACAGCCCGTCCACCCCATGCAGGGCTACGATGCGCTGTGCTACGTCAGTCTGATGCTTCTTAGTTGTGACCGTGTACCTGACGTTAGGCAGAGTGAGATCCATCATTGCGAACGCACCCCATCTACCCGTTCTCCATCGTACATCTGCACCGACGAGATCGTTAGCCGATAGGTTTTCTACTATAGCATTCTGCACTTCTTTGAAGTACTCTGGGTGTGGGTTGTGCGGGTAGGTTTTACCTACAATCCCGATAATGTCATCCGTATTTTTATTTACGACGTAGTTTCTACCTGCCATACGGGTAGGCTGAAACTCTACATCAAAGTTGATAGCTTCAGGTATATCCCCGAACATATTACGTGTAAGGTTAGTGTTAAGTTGGAAGATGTTGCTATCTAATGGCATTGGTTTTCTCCTTACCTGCCGATTGCGAATAAATATTCAGTACTAGATTCTGAGAGACCCGTCAAGTACCAGAGCGGCGCACCGCCGTCTTTCCACCGAGCGAAGTAACGCTTGTCACCCAGATAGTAATTGCGATACGCCGTGACAGGATCGTCACACTTGTACTCATCAGGCATACACTGTGGTGGCTGCGTAAACCCTGTATTGGGTATGTTCATAGGCCACTGTACTAGTTTAGAAACAAGCCGTGAAGTCTTGTGTTCTTTGTTGTACCGTTCTTTGTACTCTTTGAGTAGCCAGACAAACAGATCAAAGGTCCACAGGTAATTATCTCTGGACTGCCGCACCCACACCGCAGACGGGTGGTTCTTGTGCGTGACTTTGTACAAACCTTCTGGCGCGTCATCCCCATCCAGCACATGGTGTGCAGTACTGAGAAGTTGTGCGTATTCCAGTATCATCTTCACCACATGCTTGTCGCAATGGTAGCGGGCAGCGGTGACAGGGTTCTCATGTAGGTAGAATATGTTCATGGGTTACTCCATTGATTTGATTGGATAAATACAGGTACGATTACCCCACCTGACACGGAAGTATCCTTCCATCTCATACCATACGATCTCGTCAGGCTCTGGCTTGTTAGCCATGATTTCCTTCCATTCTGTCAATGACATTTGCTCTTCCCTATTAATTTATTAATGCCTTAAACGCACGTCTGTTTCTGTCACCTTTGACTGTGGCGTCTTCAAATAGATCACCGTCATCGTCAATCTCCAGCACTCGTGCGTGATTGTGAGGCAGAATGTACTGCCCCACTTCATCCCCATCAAGATACAGAGTTAGGTGTATGCCGTAGGCAGTGACACGTTTGATTACAGTGTGGTTCAATATCTATTCCACCCGTTGTAGCCCCTGATCTTGTGGTATCTATCACCTTCATCTGAGCGGTCAAACTCTTGCGCCCATTGGAACTCGATCTTTGAGTCCGGGTAGTAAGACTGAACTAGATCTCCAGCCTTACGCACAGCTGAGTCAAAGCTCATGTTGTACACCTCTATCTTTGTATTGTGTACGTCATCGATACGAAAATAAACTTCATGTGTGTTACTGTACATCAGTACTCTCCTTCTGAATGGTCCGATTGCCGGACCGTTGGTATGAACCTTTACCTTTAAGCGGCCTTACGACTGCGGGTTTTCTTAACCGTAGGTTTTTTGCTACGGGATTTGGTGGTCTCACGATAGACCCGTGAGTAGCCCGGTCCTTCCTCAATGCAGTATATACCTCTCAGTAACATCGGATCTCGATGCCGCTTGCTGTACGGGTAGTAGAGTACCCACTTCCCGTCCGTTACTTTCATGTAATGCTCAAGCGACTCAACGTTGTATCCGCTAGAGTGAATGTTCTCCCGTACAATACGGGGAGCCATACGTTTGATGCGATAGTTTAAAAGCTGTAGTTTTACTTGTAAGTAGCTCATTGTCAAATCATCCTTCAAAGTTGTCATATTGGATTTCATCTTCATACAGATATACTCTTGGGTATTCCTTTCTCAAGGTTTTAAACTTTTTAGTTTTAACCTTCAGCAATTTTCTATTGATACGAGCCTCTCTGTAAAGCTCATCAATTTCATTCCAAAGGTTAAGCATTATATCACCTACCCTTCTGTCTTCTTCTGGCGCAATAACGTCTCGTATTGTTTCCGTAACCCACATGGTTAATCCCTCTCATCAATGTCTATGTCCAACATGTAGGACACCATCGGTGCAACCCCAGCGTCTCGTCTGTCGTCACCATTTTCGTAGAACCCATAAAGATCCATAGCTGTATCGGCATATGCTGCTGACACACGAAGGCCCAAACGTACTAGATGATCCCATACAGGTTGAGGTGCAGTGTTTGGAGTATTACAGCGGAAAGACAATCGTCTTTTGCTTTCATCTGCTAAGTCGTCTTTATTTAAATTAGCTATGTCAGCAACGTCCCACTTTGTACCCCAATTTAATATTGCCCAGTCCCGCCATGCATCGTCAGACGATGTAGCATATTCAAAAGGCATAGGCAGAACCACCTGACAGAAGTTGCTGTGGCGGCGTAAATGCTCGTACAAATAGTCTACTTTGTCGGCATCACCTTTGATAATAACTTTCTGTTGAACCCAATTAGGCATAGTAAATCTCCTTAACTTATGTTGCTGATAACAAGTGCTACGATCATACCGATAACAACTAGTTCCATCAGGCCACTAGCTCCAGCTCTCCCTGTACAGGCTGACGTGCTGGTACACGAGCGCAGAGCTTGTCCCAATTATCATAGCGAGACATGAATACTCTCGCCACTTTTCTAGTATTGAAAGGTATCTGCACCAGTAGTTTTTTGTCACGATACAGATTGACGGCATACCTGCCGTGGATCTTGATTGGACGGGTTGCGTAGATGTCGTGTAAATCCATTGTATTATCCTCTTAAAGCGGTTCGTAGTTGAGCCAAAACATCATAACTTCTAGCGCGTTTAACTTCGTTTCGTGCTTGTAATAGATCGTCTCTCTCCCTTTTAAGGTGATCGCGTTCTGCTTTGAGCGCCTTTACAAGATCTACGATCTCTCTGATACAATCGAGATCTGATTGCTCATAGACTATGGTTCTTTGTTTATTACCATAACCAACAGGCATCTTACCCGGCGGATTTCTTCTGACTAAACCCAAACGAGCGCCTTCTGAAATATGAATCCACTTTCGACCATGCCTGTCCGTTTCATATTGCATACGGTTTATGCTTATTAGTTTTTGTAGATGCATTGGGGAAATGTAAAATGTCCGACAAAATTCGGCAAGGTACATATAATCAGGTTTGTAAGGTTGAATGTAACGCATGGGATCTCTCCTTCCCGTTTGAATAGTCCGACGGTCGGACCGTTAATGTAAGGGGTAAACTACGTGCTGCACTTCACGGTCCCAACAATCACGGCATGAGCCGCATGAATTGCCGTTGTCACGAGCGAAGCATGTAACGTCTGATTTGGTTTGAGAAACCCCCGAAGTATTCGGGTAGTTAGGTGCTTTGCCGTTAATCTTAGAGGCAGATAAACGGATAGTTAGATTGGCTGGTATCTCTCCCGTGTAGGCTTTGAGTATGTCACGCTCTTGTGTGGGTAACCAATGGCGAACGTTAGGCGTCATACGACATACTTGCGCAATGGCGTCGAGCATCTCTACAGATTGCAGATCCCCACTATCAAACCAACGATGGTAGCCGTCGCTATTGTAGCGAATGATCTGAAACGCCATAGCCTGT
>Ga0222715_10002702_pt1 | contig 16089 bp, 15 predicted proteins | sample C33_9DmetaG_FD_165056 | JGI IMG/M metagenome (GOLD analysis project Ga0222715, IMG submission 165056) | Estuarine water microbial communities from San Francisco Bay, California, United States - C33_9D | ecosystem: Environmental > Aquatic > Marine > Unclassified | place: USA: California... | reverse complement strand
AGCACCTGCCGCTGAAGAAGCCCCTGCTGCTGAAGAAGCACCTGCTGCTGAAGAAGCACCTGCCGCTGAAGAAGCGCCTGCTGCTAAAGATAAAGCGTAAATAATTTTTCACATACTTTTGTACGATGAATAAACAGGATTGTTTTTTTCTTGGTACTATCGTATCTAAATTTAGTTACAAAGGAGAAATACTTTTAAAACTTGATTCTGATGAAATTCAATTCAAAAAATTAAAAACTATTTTTTTAGAAATTGAAGGAGCATTAGTCCCTTTTGAGATTAAAAATGTAATGTTACACAAATCAAGTCTTTTAAGAATTAAACTTGAGAACATTGATTCTGAAAAAAAAGCAAATACGATTGTAAAGACTAAAACATATCTTCCAATAAAAGATTTACCAAAGTTAAATGGTGATAAATTTTATTATCACGAAATTATAAGCTTTACAGTTTTAGATTTAAGTCTTGGAAATATAGGAAAAGTCAAAGAGGTTAACGATCAAACTTCGCAACCAATTATTGTTGTCAATAATGGACTAAATGAAATTATGATTCCGTTAGTTGATGATTTCTTAATTGAAATTAACAGAAATAAAAAAACTCTAACATTTGATTTACCTGAGGGTTTAACTACTTTATAAATTTATAAAATGAACGAAAATAAAATTAGAATTAATAAATATTTAAGTCAAGCTGGATTTTGTTCAAGAAGAGAAGCTGATAAATATATTACTAACGAAAGAGTTACCATAAATGGTGTTATAGCTCAAACAGGCGAAAAAATAGATTTAGACGATACTATCGCGGTAGATGGTGAGAAGATATCAAAAAAAACAAACAAAAAAATTTATATAATATTAAATAAACCAAAGGGAATCGTTTGTACAACTGACTCTGGAGTTGAAAAAGATAATATTATAGATTATATAAACCATCCTAAAAGAATATTCCCAATTGGAAGATTAGATAAAACCTCAGAAGGTCTAATATTTTTAACTAATGATGGCGATATTGTCAACAAAATTCTAAGAGCTAAAAATAAACATGAAAAAGAATATCATGTCACAGTTGATAAACCTATAAATAATGACTTTGTAAAGCAAATGAGCAAAGGAATTCCGATATTGAATACTGTAACAAGACCTTGCGAAGTAAAAATGGTTAAGGATTATGAATTTAAAATTATTTTAACTCAAGGACTCAACAGGCAAATTAGAAGAATGTGTGAATATCTAGGTTATAGAGTTAAAAAATTAAATAGAATTAGAATTATGAATATTAATTTAGATATTCACGTTGGAGAATGGAGATATTTTAGTCAATCAGAATTATCAGAATTAAAAGAATTACTATCAAAATCTTCTGCAGATAATGCTAAAAAATAAAATAATTTTAATTATAATTATACAGGGTTTTTTTTCTTATTCACAAAAATCTGTTAATGACAGTATTAAGTTAAAAGAAGTTATAGTTTCTATTACAAAAATAAAGGAAAACATTAAAAACTCTCCTTTCGCAATTTCCTCCAAAAACTTTTCAAAATTTCAAACTTCCGCTAAACAATTTTATTTAAGTGAATATATTGAAAGTGTTCCGGGAGTCTTTATTTCAAATGACAATAACTTTGCTCAAGACTCAAGAATATCAATTAGAGGATTTGGATCTAGAGCAAACTTTGGAATAAGAGGAATAAAATTAATTGTGGATGGAGTACCTGAAACCACTCCGGATGGACAATCTCAAATAGATAATTTAAACTTAGAAATAATAGAAAAAATTGAAATAATTAAAGGAACAAGCTCTTCTTTATATGGAAATTCATCAGCAGGAGTTATAAAAATTCAATCTATTTCCGAATTTGATAAAAATTTTACAAAAATTGGATATGCATTAGGTTCTAATAATCATGAAAAAAAACAAGCATTTGTTGGCGTAAAAAGTAATAAAACATTTTATACTTTTTTAGTAAGTCAAACAAAAGGGAAAGGATATAGGAACTTTGGAGATTTTAAAAATTCGAATTTCAATTTTAGAATTAAAAAAAATATTTCTAAAGATTCATGGTTAAGTTTTAATTTTAATATGGTTGATAGTCCATATTCGAATGATCCGGGTGGTTTAAAAATAGAGGAAGTAAATCAAGACAGAAAACAAGCTCTTGATCGAAATATACAATACAATACAAGTGAGGAAATAAATCACTATAAAGCTAGCTTAAACTTTAATAAAAAAATAAATAAAAAATTATCATTTTCAACTTATGCTTTTATTTCGAATAGAAATTTTAATGGTAAAATTCCTGTAAAAAACGGAGGAGCTATAGATTTAAAAAGAAAATACTGGGGAATTGGGGGTAATTTTCTTTTTAAAACAAAACTTAAAACACAAATAGGTTTTGATATTGGAAATCAAAATGATAGAAGAAAAAGATATAATAATGATACTGGTATAATTGGAGAACAAGTTTTAGATCAAAATGAAAAGTTTTCAAACCTTGGAATATATTTAGTAAACAAATATAATTTAAAACGTCTTTCAATAAGTTCAGGTTTAAGGTATGATATGAACAAAATAATATTAGAAGATTTATTCTTTTCTGATGGAGACTCATCAGGAAATATAACATTAAATTCTTTTAATCCGAGCCTTGGATTTAACTACAAGTTGAATGAAAGAAGTAGAATATTTATTAATACTAGCAGCGGGTTTGAAACACCAACATTAAATGAATTTAGCTCCTCCCCAATTGGAACTGGGTTTAATAAAAATTTAAAATCTCAAATAAATATGGGTTTTGAATTAGGATTCTCAATTTTTAATACGCAAAAAAAATCAAATATTGATGTAGTCTATTTTAGATCAATTACCAATGATGAAATTCTTTCTTATGAAGATGAAAAATTTCCAAATCAAAAATTCTATAATAATGCTGGTAAAACCGAAAGAAACGGAATAGAAATTAACGGTTTTTACACACTAAATAGAACTGTTATAAGCTCTTCATATTCTTTAGGAAACTATGTGTTTAAAGAATTTATTGAAAATAACTTGAATTATAAAGACAATAAAATTCCAGGTATTCCTAATGATGTTTTAACTTTAAACATTGAGCATAAAACTAAAAATGAATTGTTTTTAAACTTAACTTTTAAAAATATTGGTGATATATATGCTAATAATTCAAATAATATTAAAGTTGATGATTTTAATACATTCAATTTTAAAATAGGAAAAGAATTTAAATTGTCCCAGTCTAATGTTTATCCTTATCTAATTATAAGTAATGTTTTTGATAAAGAATATTTTGATAACATTAGAATAAATGCCTTTGGAGGAAGATATTATGAGCCTGCTCCAAAAAGAACTATTTTTGGGGGTATTAAAGTTATACTTTAGTTTATTATGAACCTTTCTTACTGGGAAATAAAATCATGGTTAAGTAATATTGACTACACGATCGTAGGAAGTGGCATTGTAGGTTTAAATTGTGCATTAAAACTTAAAGAAAAATATCCTAAATCAAAAATACTAGTTTTAGAAAAAGGGAGTCTTCCTCATGGTGCTAGTATTAAAAACGCAGGATTTGCTTGTTTTGGAAGTGCATCTGAAATAATTGATGATTTAAAAAACCACTCAGAATCTGAAATCATATCTCTAGTTAATAAAAGAAAAGAAGGTTTAAAAAATTTAAGGAATTTAATTGGAGATAAGAATCTTAATTATAAACAAAATGGAGGTTATGAAATTTTTCTAAAAAAAGATATCGATCTTTTTGAAAATTGTCAATTAAAAATGAATGAGATTAATAAACTTCTAAAACCCTTGTTTTCATCCAATGTATTTGAGATTAAAGACAATCCTTTTGGATTTAAAGAAATTAATGATAAGCTAATTTTTAATCCGTTTGAAGGGCAGCTAGATACTGGCAAGATGATGGAAGCTCTAATTGAAAAAGTTAAAATAAAAAAAATAAAAATTCTGAATAATATATCCGTTACATCATTTTTAGAAAATAAGAATTATGTTGAAATAGTAACTGAAAATTTTAGTTATAAATCTTCAAAGTTATTTATAGCTACAAATGGATATTCAAATAAATTATTAAATGAAAAGATACTTCCTGCTAGAGCTCAAGTCTTAATAACAAAGCCGATTGAAAACCTTCAAATCAAGGGTACTTTTCATCTTGATAGAGGATACTATTATTTTAGAAATATTGACAATCGAGTTTTATTAGGTGGAGGAAGGAATTTGGACTTTAAAAAAGAAGAAACTGATAATTTTGGACTTAATGACAATATTCAGTCTAAATTAGAACTGATTTTAAAAAATATAATTCTTCCAAAAAAAGAATTTGAAATTGACTATAGATGGAGTGGAATAATGGGTGTTGGGACTAAAAAAACAGCTATTGTGAAATCTATTAGTGAAAATGTGTTTTGTGGTATTAGACTTGGCGGAATGGGAGTTGCTATTGGAACAACTATCGGAAATGAATTAGCAGAAAAAATTTGATTACATATTTATTTTTTAAAAAATAATTTGTAGGAAAAAGAATATTCATATCTAATTAATTTAGTTCAGTAATTTTTGAATTAGTGAAATAAGTACTGGACTTGTTAATTATTCTTCTTTACTTTTTGATGAATTTTGTCTCGCTTTTTCTATGTCATTTTTGATGTCCTTATCGTATGAATCATTAGCGTACTTAATCATATATAAATAACCTGTCAAATACAATCCGCAAACAACACAACCCATGATGAACATTCCAATATTTTCCATTATTTGTTTTTTTGGTTACGATAATCGCCTCTTCTTTGTCTTAAAGCTACTGAAGCAGACAATATAGAAGGGACCCAAATACCTACAAATATTCCTTCTAGTTTATCTCCTGAAAACCAAAGTGTGACCGAATAAACAAAAGACAGGAATGCCAATATTATAGGATAATAAACCCCCCAAAATTCCATAAACTTTCTCATAATATTATTTTTTAATATATATTACAAAATTTGTGCCGCTTTAAATTTTGATATAATAGTTATTCTTAAATAAATAGTTTATAAAAAAGGGGAACTAAAATATAGTTCCCCTTTTGTACTCGAGGCGGGACTTGAACCCGCACGAACATTACTGTTCATTGGATTTTAAGTCCAACGTGTCTACCAATTCCACCACTCGAGCAGTATCTTTTCAGAGCGAAAGACGGGATTTGAACCCGCGACCCTCACCTTGGCAAGGTGATGCTCTACCCCTGAGCTACTTTCGCAAATTGGATTGCAAATGTAAAATAAAAAATGAAAATAATTAAATATTAATTAGTTAATAATAATTTTAATTATGATTTTAAAATTCTTTTTATTTCATTTAATTTAATCAAAGCTTCAATTGGAGTCAATTCGTCAATGTTTAACGACAATAAATCTTCCTTTAGTTCTTCCAATTTTGGATTATCTAAATTGAAAAAACTTAATTGTAAGTCTGAACTGTTTTTCTTTAAAACCTCTTTTCCACTACTATGAGAATCTTCCAACTTTTTTAACATTTTTTGAGCAGAATTAATTATTCCTTTAGGCATTCCAGCCATCTGAGCAACATGAATTCCAAAACTGTGAGCACTCCCTCCAGAAATTAATTTTCTTAAAAAAATAACACTATCCTTAGTTTCTTTTACAGAAACATTAACATTATTAATTCTTTCAAAAGAATTAGCCATCATATTTAATTCGTGATAGTGAGTAGCAAATAATGTTTTAGGCCTGTAGGGATGATCGTGCAAAAATTCTGCTATTGCCCAAGCAATAGAAATTCCATCATAAGTACTTGTGCCTCGACCAATTTCATCTAATAATATTAAACTATTGTTTGAAATATTATTTATAATAGAAGCAGATTCATTCATTTCAACCATAAAAGTTGATTCACCTGCTGAAATATTATCACTTGCACCAACTCTTGTGAAAATTTTGTCTATAATACCCATTTTTACTTTTGTAGCTGGAACATAACTTCCTACTTGAGCTAATAAAACAATTAAGGCGGTTTGTCTCAAGATCGCAGATTTTCCTGACATATTAGGGCCTGTAATCATCATGATCTGATTTTTTTTGTCACATAAATTAATATCGTTAGGTATATAAGGATTTTCCTGAGAAAGCTGAGATTCAATTACAGGATGTCTTCCCATAATTATTTCTAAATTTTTAGATTTGTCTAAAAGTGGTTTTGAATAATTTGATCTTAAAGCTAAATTTGCAAAACCAGTTAAACAATCTAAAGTAGCAATCCAAAAAGAATTATTTTGAATATGTTTTATATCTTTTATTAGATTATCGATTAATTCATTAAAAAGCTTAGCTTCTAATAAAGCTATTTTTTCTTCCGCTCCTAATATTTTAGATTCATATTCCTTAAGTTCACTTGTTATATATCTTTCCGCATTGACTAATGTTTGTTTTCTTATCCAATCATCGGGCACTTTATCTTTATGTATATTTCTAACCTCAATGTAATAGCCAAAAACATTATTAAAGCTTATTTTCAAAGAATTAATTTGAGTTTTATTTTTTTCTCTTTCTAAAATTTCATCCAAATAATTTTTTCCTGAATCAGATAAGTTTCTAAGTTGATCTAACTCTAAGTTAAATTTTTCTTTTATTACATTTCCTTTTTTAATATTTACTGGAGCATCTTCATCTAGAGTTTTATCTAAAATATTGATGATTGAATCACAATTAGAGAGTGAAGAATTGATTTTATATAAATTTTTTAATGATTTTAAATTAATAAGTTCCTTAATGGACTTGATTTTTATTAATGATAATTTAAGTTGAATTAGTTCTTTTGGGGTTATTTTGTATGTAACAACCTTAGCCATTATTCTTTCTAAATCTGAAAAAGATTTAAGTTCACTCTCAAGGTTTAATAGTAAATTTTGAGTTTTTAAAATCTCGCTAATTGTGTTATGCCTAAAGTTTAATTGATGAATATCCAATAGTGGGTGAATTAACCATCTTTTTAATTTTCTTGCTCCCATTGGAGTAGATGTATAATCAATTATTTCTATTAGAGATTTTCCCTCCCTAGAATTACTTTGAATCAACTCTAAATTATTAACAGTAAATTGATCCATCCAGACATAAGTATTGTCAACTATCTGGTTAATTTTAGTAATATGTGAAAGTTGTTTATGCTGAGTTTCATCTAGGTAATGTAATATTGATCCACATGCCAATACTCCAATATTATTTTCATTTATTCCAAAACCCTTTAAACTATTTATACTAAAATGACTCTTTATCCTTTCTAGAGAGAAATCTTTTCCAAATGCCCAGTCATCTAAATAAAAAGTTGAACTATATTTCCCAAATTCATTAATAAAATTTGATTTATTTTTTTTACAAACTAAAACTTCTTTAGCATCATAATTTGAAAGTAAGTTTTTTACATGGTCTAAAGTTCCCTCTGAAATAAATAACTCTCCAGTTGAAATATCAAATAATGCAATACCATATTTTTTTTTTACGTTAAAAATAGAAGCTAAAAAATTATTTGACTTCTGATCTAAAATTCCATCGTTTAGTGCAACACCAGGCGTAATAAGTTCAGTTACACCTCTTTTAACAATTGTTTTGGTTTGTTTTGGATCTTCGAGCTGTTCACATATAGCTACTCTTTCACCAGCTTTAACTAACTTATGCAAATAGGTATTAAGAGAATGGTATGGAAACCCAGCTAATTTAGTTTCACTATTACTTCCCGCACCTCGTTTTGTTAAAATTATCCCTAATATATTTGAGGCTTTTACAGCATCTTCATGAAATGTTTCATAAAAATCTCCTACTCTAAATAACAATAATGCATCAGGATGTTTCTCCTTAATTTCATAATACTGACGCATTAATGGGGTTACTTTCTTTTTCAAATTAGTGTGAATTAAAGCTAAAATACTATTAATTAATATTTTAATCTATTACTTTGTATGATCTTATCAAACTCGACAATAAATTTATGAGAAAATTAAAAAATATTGAACTTAAAAGGAAAGATATCCAAGAGTTTAAACAATCTAAAAAAACTAAACTTATAATTATTCTCGATGATATAAGAAGCTTAAATAATATTGGATCAGTATTTAGAACAAGTGATTCCTTTTTAATAGAAAAAATTTATTTGTGTGGAATAACTGCTTCTCCACCTCATAAAGACATTCATAAAACAGCTCTTGGATCAACTGAAAGCGTTGATTGGGAATATTATAAAGATATTTCTGAATTGTTAGTTAAATTAAAAAAAGAAAAAATATTTATTTGGTCTGTTGAACAAGCAGACAAGTCAAAAAAATTGACAAATTTTAATCTAAATAAAGACTTAACTCATGCCTTAATTTTTGGAAATGAAGTTATGGGAGTCTCTGAAAAAGCTATTAATTTATCTGATGAAGTGATTGAAATTCCTCAATTTGGCACCAAGCACTCTTTAAATATATCAGTTTGTTCTGGAATATTAATTTGGGAGTTCTTTAAAAGACTTGCCTAAATTATTTTTGATTCTGAAAAGTAATTCTAAATAATGATTTTCTGACTCTACGAAATCTAAATCTGAAACATCAATATAAATTACTTGAGTTTCTAAGTTGTTCTTTAGATGAGTTATGTAAGCATTATTTATTTTATCTAAATAACCTTTGCTTATTTGTTTTTCAAAGCTTCTTCCTCTTTTCTTTATGTTTTTTAAAAGCTGATCCGATGATTGTAAAAGATAAATGACTAAGTTGGATTTAAACAAACCTTTTGTCATGTAGTAAAATATTTTTCTAAAAAGATTAAAATCTAATTCTTTTAATGAAACTCCGCCAAAAACAAGAGATTTAAAAATATCATAATCTGCTACTATTCCTGAATTAAAAAAATTCATTTGATTATTAAAATCGTTTAATTGGCGACATCTATCTGTCAAAAATGTAAGCTCTACATTTAATGCATATCTTTCAGGGTCTTCATAATATTTTTCCAGAAAAGGATTATTCATGAAATCTTCAACAATTAATTCTTTGTTTAAATCTTTAGAAAGTTTTTTTGATAAAGAAGTTTTACCAACTCCAATGTTTCCCTCAATTACAATATTTTTAATCGACTTTAATTTCAATAAAATTGGCAAAAACAAATGTTTGTCAATTTTAGTGATTTCATTAGAGCTCAATTTTTTAGAAATGCTTTCTATAGTTTCATTGAATGTAGAATGAATTTTACTTTTTGCTATGTCCAGTAGAGGAATTATAACAAAATTTCTTTTATGCATCCTTGGGTGTGGAATTATTAAATTATCCTGATTAATAATTTCATCATCATAAAATAAAATATCAATATCAATATTTCTAGATTGATAAGATTTTGAACTTGATCTTACTCTACCTTTTAGAATCTCAATTTCTAGTAATTTATTTAAAAGTTTAATAGGTCTTAAACTCGTATTTAAAGAAACACAACAGTTAAAAAAATCATCACCTTCAAAACCCTCAGCTTTAGTTTGATAAACTTTTGAAATCGAGGAAACATTGCCAACCTCAGAGTCTATTAAATTTATGGCATTTTGGAGATTGTTAATTTTATCTCCTAAATTACTGCCAATTGATAGATATACTTTATTTGAATTCACTAAAGCAAATTAAATAAAAAGAATCTTTATTATGCTATCTTTATTTAAGTAAAATCTATTATTTTCATAAAAGTATGTCTGAAACAAAACAAAATTTAGCTAAAAAAATTTATTTGTATTTAGCAGCACTATTTATCACATCTTTAGTTGTTTCTAATTTAATTTTTCAAAAATTTTTTTTCTGGTATCCATTTGATTTAACAATTGGAGGAATAAGATTATTTGAACTTTCTGTTGGAATTCTTCCCTATCCAATAACATTCTTAGTAACTGATTTAATTTCTGAAATATACGGTCAGAAAAAAGCTAATCAAGTTGTAGTTGCAGGTATTTTTGCTTCATTTTTTTCAATTAGTATTATTTTAATTTCTGATTTAGTTCCTGCTATTTCTTCTTCTCCAATTGATAATAAAACATTTTCTAGTGTTTTTTCTCTTTCTGGACTTGCAGTTTTAGCATCAATGTTAGCCTATCTTTTTGCTCAATTTGTTGACATACGGATTTATCACTTTTGGAAAAATTTAACAAAAGGAAAGATGTTATGGTTAAGGAATAATTTTTCAACCTTTAGTTCGCAAATAATTGACACGGTTACAGTTATATCACTATTATGCTTATTTGAAGTTTTGAGTTGGGATAGTTTTTTAGGTCTTGTTGTTTCTGGAGTTTTATTTAAAATATTAGTAGCATTTTTAGATACACCTTTATTATACTTTTTTGTTTATTTATTTCGAAGAAAATTTGATTTAAAAGTCGGAGAAGAAATTAAGATTTAACTAATTCCATATTAATTATTATACCCTCATTTGATCTTACATTAAAAACTGTATCATCATCAAAAATTAAATATTGTCCTTTCACTCCTACTAACTCACATGAAAAAGATTTTTCTTTTACAATGTTAAGGCTCTTTGGTTTTATAGGATACTTATTAACAGGATAATTAATTTTTAATGAGGAATATATCTTTGTTTCCAAAGAATTTAAAGCTTCTTTTGGAAGTTTTTGATATGCACTTTCTCTTTCATTCTCAAGGTTTATGGTAGAATTACTTGTTTTAAGCATTTCTCTCCAATTAGTTTTATCAGCATAATATTTTTTAAGCTCTACTTCTGAAATTCCAGCTAAATATCTATTTGGGAATTCCGCTATTTCAATTGCTTGTACTGCTCCTTGATCTATCCATCTATATGGAACTTGAGATTTTCTAGTAACTCCTACCTTTACATTACTTGAAAATGCTAAATATAAAATATGTGGCTTTAACTGTATGTTTTTCTCATACTCTAAATCTCTTTCTTCAATATTTAAATGTGCTTTGCTTAGTTCTGGTTTCATAATCCAATCTGCTGTACTTGGTAATTCAAAAAAACATTTTTTACAATGTCCTTGTCTAAATAATTGTATGTCAGACTTGCAATTCAAACATTCATATCCAATAAATGATATTTTAATTTTAGATCCTAAAATTTGATTTAAATTAATAAGTCATTTCCTAATTCTAAAAAATAGTTTAAATCATCTTTTAGTTCAGTTTGCATTTTATTTAATACTCCTTTAAACATTTATACAAGAATTATATTTATTTTTAACTTAAAGATAGTTAAAATGCCTTTCTCCATTGTAAATTCTGTAACTGCTTGGTTTTTAAAAAAAAGAATTCACCAAATTGAATTATTCAAAAAATATCCCATTGAAGTTCAAAATGAAGTTTTAATGTCTTTAATTAAACGTGCTAAAAACACAGAGCTTGGTAAAAAATATAATTTTAATTCTATTAAAGATTACAGTACATTTTCTAAATATGTTCCAGTTTCTAATTATGAAGAATTTTTTAAACATATTAATAGATCTATGAATGGAGAAAATAATATTTTTTGGTATTCAGAAATAAAATGGTACGCTCAATCTAGTGGAACTACAAATTCAAAAAGTAAATTCATCCCTGTTAGTAAGGAATCTTTGGAGGATTGTCATTATAAAGCAGGAAAGGATGTACTTTGCTTATATATAAACAATAATGAGAATTCAAATTTATTTTCAGGTAAATCATTAAGACTTGGAGGCAGTAAAAAGATTCTTAATAATAATGATAAATACTTTGGAGATTTATCTGCGATATTAATTGATAATTTGCCTATTTGGGCTGAAATGATGAGTACACCAAATAATGAAATATCCCTTATGGACAAATGGGATGAAAAATTGGATGCATTGATAAGCAATACCCTAAAAGAAGATGTAACAAGTTTAGCAGGCGTCCCATCTTGGATGTTAATAATGATTAATAAAGTTTTAAAAGAAAAAAATGTTAATAATGTAAAAGAAATTTGGAGAAATTTAGAAGTTTATTTTCATGGTGGTGTAGACTTTAAACCATATAAAGGCCAGTTTCAAAAAATTTTAGGACAAGGGGTGCGTTATTATGAAATCTACAATGCATCTGAAGGGTTTTTTGCAATACAAGATAGAAACGACAAAAATGATATGCTTCTTATGTTAGATTACGGTATTTTTTTTGAATTTCAAGAGTATCGTAGTGATGGAAGCAAAAACGATAAAATTATAAATCTAAGTCAGGTTGAACTAAATACTAATTATGCTATTATTATTTCTACCAATGCAGGTCTATGGAGATATAAAATTGGAGATACAGTAAGGTTTACATCATTAAAGCCATTTAGAATTAAGATTTCCGGAAGAACAAAAAGTTTTATAAATGCATTTGGAGAAGAATTAATAATTGAAAATGCTGAAAAGGCTTTAAATAAAACATTATCAAAGCACAAATCATCAATAATTGAATATACAGTCGCACCTAGTTTTATTAATAAAAATAAATCTGGTTACCATGAATGGTTAATTGAATTTAAAACAAAACCTAAAAACATGTCTGTATTCTCTAAAGATTTAGATACAAATCTTCAAATTCTTAATTCTGATTATAAAGCAAAACGATTTAAAAATATTACAATGGCAGAATTAAAAATTACTTTTGCAAAAGATAATTTATTTTATGATTGGTTAAAACAAAAAAATAAATTAGGAGGACAAAACAAAATACCTAGATTATCAAATAACAGGAAAATTATAGAAGAACTTTTAATGATTAATTAAGAAGCCGCTTTTAAAATACTAAGACTTGAAAGGGAAAGTTTTTTTACAATATATGCTTTATCAACATGAAGTTTTTTTCTTTTTGAGCTGGGTAATTCAAACATTGCATCATTCAAAATTAATTCGCAAATAGACCTTAACCCTCTAGCTCCTAATTTAAATTCTAAAGCTTTTTCTACAATATAGTTAAGTCCGTCTTCACTAAATGAAAGTTTAATCCCATCTATATCAAATAGTTTTTCATATTGTTTGACCAATGAGTTTTTAGGTTCGGTTAAAATAGATCTTAAAGTTTCTCTATCAAGTGAATTCATGTATGATAAAACAGGAAGTCTCCCTAATATTTCAGGAATTAATCCAAAGTCTTTTAAATCTTTGGGAGAAATAAATGACAATAGATTTTTTTGATCAATTTTTTTGGAGGAGGGATTTTTATAGCCTACAACTTGCATATTTAACCTTTTAGAAATAATTTTTTCAATACCATCAAATGCCCCTCCTGCAATAAAAAGTATATTTTGAGTGTCAAGCTCAATAAATTTTTGATCGGGGTGTTTTCTTCCTCCTTTTGGCGGAACATTTACTATAGTTCCTTCCAATAGTTTTAATAATGCTTGCTGAACTCCCTCACCTGAAACATCTCTTGTGATTGATGGATTATCACTTTTTCTAGCAATCTTATCAATTTCATCTATAAAAACAATACCTCTTTCAGCTTTTTCTTGATTATAATCTGATGCTTGTAATAATCTGGTTAAAATAGTTTCAACATCTTCACCAACGTATCCTGCTTCAGTCAAAACAGTTGCGTCAACAATTGCTAATGGAACATCTAACATTCTAGCGATAGTCTTTGCTATTAAAGTTTTCCCTGTGCCTGTTTCTCCTACAATTAAGATATTACTCTTGTCAATTTCAACATCATCTTTAAATGATTTTTGATTTAATCTTTTGTAATGGTTATAAACTGCAACTGAGAGAATTTTTTTAGTATGATCTTGACCAATTACATAATCATCTAAAAATAGTTTTATCTCTTTTGGCTTAGATATTTTTAACTCATCAGAGTCTTGAGTAATAGTAGTTCTTTTTGACTCCTCTATTATTATTCCATATGCTTGCTCTATACAGCTATCACAAATATGAGCTTCCTGTCCAGCTACTAGTAAATTTGTTTGAGATTTAGTTAAACCACAAAATGAACAAACTAAATTTTTTTCAGACATAAAATTATTTTTTTGTCAATACTTCGTCTATCATTCCATATTTTTTAGCTTCTTGAGCTTTCATCCAATAATCTCTATCACTATCTTCATAGACCTTATCGTATTTTTGACCTGAATGATTTGCTATAATTTCGTAAAGTTCTTTCTTTAATTTTCCAATTTCTCTGGCTGTAATTTCTATATCAGATGCTTGTCCTTGAGCACCTCCCAATGGCTGATGAATCATAACTCTTGAATGAGTTAATCCAGATCTTTTACCTTTTTGACCAGCACAAAGTAAAACTGCTGCCATTGAAGCTGCAATACCAGTACAAATAGTAGCAACTTCTGGGTTTATAAATTGCATAGTATCATAAATACCTAAACCAGCATATACAGATCCCCCAGGTGAATTGATGTAGATTTGAATGTCTTTATCCTTGTCAGTACTTTCTAAAAAAAGTAATTGAGCTTGAATTATGTTAGCAATTGAATCGTTAATTCCAGTTCCTAAAAAAATTATTCTATCCATCATCAGTCTGGAAAAAACATCCATTTGTGCGACATTAAGTTGTCTTTCCTCAATTATATAAGGAGTCATACTACTAACTATTTTATCATAGTAAAGAGAGTTTACACCATGATGCTTTATTGAATATTTTTTAAATTCTTCCGAGTAATCCATAGAACTAATTATTATTTATAATCTAAAGTTAATTATTTTTTAGCATAAGCCATCTCTATAAATTTTTCATAAGAGACTTTATTGGTTTTGAGTTTGAGGCTAGATTTAAATAATTCAATTAATTTTTTGCTCATAAGTTGATCAGAAATTCTTTTTACCTCGTCTTTATTAGAAAGAATTCTTTGAGAAATAGACTCTAATTCTTTTTCTTCCGGATTATTTTGGCCATATTGTTTCATCTGAAGTTTGATCATGTTTTTTGCAAAATCTTTAATTTGATTGTGATCAATTTTAATGTCGTTTTGTTCTAAAATTTTTGCCTCAATGAGCTGATATCTTAATCCTTTTTCAGATTTTTCATATTCAGCATTGGCTTCTTCCTGAGTTAATTTATTTTCTCCAGCGGTTCTCATCCATTTTTTTAAGAAATTATCTGGTAAATCAAATTTTGTGATCTCAATCAAATATTCAGTAACATCATTTAATAATTTTTGATCTGTTTGATTTACAAAATTAGATTCAGCATCAAGTTTAAGTTTATCTTTAAGCTCTGTTACCGTCTTGATAACGTCTTTTCCAAAAAGTTTATCAAATAATTCTTGATCTAAATCTGCGGGGACTCGTTCGTTTATTTCATTCAATAAAAACTTTACAGAGTTAATTTTATCTTTATTATCATCATTAAGCTTTAAATGAAAAGTTAAATCCGCATCCTTTGTGAATAAACCTTTTGTTTTCAGCATGATAGATTCACTAATTTTTAATTTTTTAAAAAGTTCTTTAGTAGATTTTCCTTTAAGGTCTTTCAATTGAAAATTTGAAGTATTATCTACCTCAAATTCTTCATTTGAAAATTTCCCGTTAATTTCAAAACCATCCTCAATTTCAGTTTTTGCAACCAATTTTCCATACTGACTTTGAATATTTTTAATTTGATCATCAATCATTTTTTTATCTACATCAATTTCAAAAGAAGGAATTGCTTTCTTGTTTTTTAATGAAACTTCAAAATCAGGTGACAATCCAATTTCAAAATCAAAAGTTAATTTTTCAGCATCCCAATCAATATCTGATTTTTCTACAGGAATTGGGTTGCCAAGAATTGCTAGCTTTTCATTCCCTAAAAAATCTGAAAGACCTTTTTGCATTAATTTATTTATTTCATCAACCTTTACAGATAAACCGTATTGTTTTTTTATCAAACCAATTGGAGTATGACCTTTTCTAAACCCTGGAATATTTGCTTTTTTTCTGTAATCCTTTAAAACTTTTTCAACATTTGATTCATAATCAGTTTTTTCGATATTAACTGATAAAACTGCATTTAACTTATCAATGTCTTTTTTTGAAACTTTCATATTTTAAAAATTAGGTCGCAAAAGTAGCTCTTTTCTTAGAGGTAGCCAACTTTTAAGATTTTAA
>Ga0222715_10002699_pt1 | contig 16095 bp, 12 predicted proteins | sample C33_9DmetaG_FD_165056 | JGI IMG/M metagenome (GOLD analysis project Ga0222715, IMG submission 165056) | Estuarine water microbial communities from San Francisco Bay, California, United States - C33_9D | ecosystem: Environmental > Aquatic > Marine > Unclassified | place: USA: California... | reverse complement strand
TTACTTTTACGTCAATATAAATTTTAATATGGCTAAATCTCAACAAACATTCAACAAACTAGAAAAAGAAAAGAAACGTAAGAAAAAGAAGGAAGATAAGAGAAAAAAAATGCTAGCTCGTAAAGAAGCTAAAGAGAATGGAGAGTTAGTTACAAATGAGTTTGTGTACGTAGACTATAATGGAAACTTCACGGACACACCGCCAGATCCAGCTGAAAAAGAGAAAATTAGTGCAGAGAGTATTGTAATTGGTATTCCAAAAAGTGCAGATGTTAAAAAAGATGGTTATACAGGAAAAGTAAGTTTCTTTGACCATTCTAAAGGATTTGGTTTTATTGTTGATCCAGAAACTCAAGAACAATTCTTTGTGCATATTTCTGAATGTATTGATGAAATTAAAGAAGGAAACAAAGTTTCTTTTGATACAGTAAAAGGAACAAAAGGTCTTAATGCAGTTAAAGTTAAAGTTATAGGTTAATTGAACTATAATTTATATTATGTTAAATCGTGTTTATTTCAACAACTAAAAATTAATTATGAAAAAATTCCTACTCTATTCAATATCAGCAATACTAATTATTATAGTTGCTGGATTTTTGTATATAACACTTACACCTCCAGCAAGTCCATTAGATACATCAACTTTCGTTAAAGACGGTAAAGAAGTGTCTATTACTTATAGTAAGCCCTATAAAAAAGGTCGTTTAATTTTCGGCGAAGAATCTGATGGAGCCTTAGTTCCATTTAATCAATATTGGAGAACTGGTGCAAATAGACATACTATTATTAATACAAATTCTGAATTAAATTTTAATGATAATATTTTATCATCTGGTGAATATTCTTTGTATACAATACCTGGAAAAGATACTTGGAAAGTAGTAATTAATTCTGAAAATGGTTTTTTTGGAATTGTTCAACCTGATTCTAAAAATGATATATTATCATTTGAAGTAACACCAAAAACTTTAACTGACTCAGTTGAACAGCTAACAATCGATTTTGTAACTGATTCTATTGGTTCATCAGTTAGATTAAGATGGGATTTAACAGAAGTCATAATGCCTTTTAAATAAAATGAAATTATTTTCATTAAAGAATTTTTTAAAAGCACTACTCTTTTTGTCTTCTTTACTAATTATAATACTTGTGTTTAGTGGTATTTCTTATTTTACAATAGATAGTGTTCAAAAGAAAAATAATTTAATGGATATTGAAGAATATTCTCCAATTACATCCTTAGTTGTACAAAAAAACTTAATAAATAAGTCTAAGTTCCCATTCATAGATGTTCACAGTCATCAATGGGATATGTCTTACACTAATCTAAAGAAATTAGTTTCTGAAATGGATAGTTTAAATATGGCTTACATGATTAATTTAAGTGGATCTGGACTAGGAACTTTCGCTGGAAATCAAGCCTTAATGGATTTGAGCTTAGAAAAATCATTATTAAATGTTAAAGAAAATTTTCCCTCCAGATTTGGTGTTTTTGTTAATATAGATTTTAAAAAAATTGATGATAAAGATTTTGCTAGTAATTCTGTTAATATTATAGAAAATGCTGTTAAAAATGGAGTTATAGGATTGAAAGTTTATAAAGATTTAGGACTATCATTAAAAGACTCCTCTGGAAATAGAGTAAAAGTTGACGACCCAAGGTTATCTCCCATTTGGAATATATGTGGTAAATTAAATATTCCTGTTCTTATTCATTCGGGTGAGCCCTCCCCTTTCTTTGATCCAATTGACAAGTACAATGAAAGATGGCTTCATGCTAGACAAAAGCCAAGAAGTTTTAGACCCTCAGATAAATATCCTTCTTTTAAAACAGTTATGGATGAACAATACAATATGTTTAAAAATCATCCAAGAACTACTTTTATTAATGCTCACATGGGATGGATGGCTAATGATTTAGATAAATTAGGTCAGCATTTAGATAGTCTTCCTAATGTTTACACTGAAATTGGTGCTGTAATTGGGGAGTTAGGTAGACAGCCTAGAAGAGCTAGAAAGTTTTTTATTGATTACCAAGACCGTATAATGTTTGGAAAAGACACCTATAAAAAATCTGAATTTGATGTTTATTTCAGGGTATTAGAAACATCAGATGAATACTTTGATTATTACAGGAAAAGACATGGTCTTTGGAAAATGTATGGACTTAATTTACCAGATGATGTTTTAAGAAAGTTATATTATAAAAATGCTTTGAAGCTCTTCCCAACAATTGATAAAAAAATGTTTGAATAATTATCAATTATTCAATTTATATTTAAATAAATTGTTTTTATTTTAAATAATCTTATATCTTGTTTTTGTAATTAAGAAATTTGTAATTAACTATGCATAAATAAAATTAGTAATATGATAGTTGGTGTTCCAAAAGAAATTAAAAATAATGAATACAGAGTTGGTATGACACCCTCTGGTGTAAATTCATTTATTAATAATGGACATAAAGTTCTTATTCAAAAAAATGCAGGACAAGGCAGTGGATATAAAGATTCAGATTATGTAGATGTCGGAGCTGTTATTTGTGATACAATTGAAGAAGTGTATTTATATTCTGAAATGATTGTAAAAGTTAAAGAACCTTTGGAGTCAGAGTATTCATTAATAAGAGAAGGACAGATAGTTTACACATTTTTTCATTTTGCTTCATCAGAAAAGCTAACTAATGCTATGATAAAATCTAAAGCTATATGTATAGCTTATGAAACTGTTCAAAATAAAGATTTGTCTCTTCCGTTATTAACACCCATGTCTGAAGTTGCTGGAAGAATGGCTGCTCAACAAGGAGCTAAGTTTTTGGAAAAACCTCAAAATGGTTTTGGTATTTTACTTGGTGGTGTTCCTGGTGTAAAACCAGCAAATGTTATTATTTTAGGTGGTGGAGTAGTTGGTTCAGAAGCAGCTAAAATGGCTGCTGGTTTGGGGGCTAATGTTACAATATTTGATATTAATTTAGATCGACTAAGATATTTAGACGATGTTATGCCTAAAAATGTCTTTACTCAATTTTCAAGTTCCTATAATATTTCTCAAGCTTTAAAATCTGCTCATTTAATTATTGGAGCTGTTTTAATTCCTGGGGCAAAAGCTCCAAATTTAATTACAAAGGAGATGTTAAAAGGTCTTCAGCCTGGAAGTGTTTTAGTTGATGTAGCGGTTGATCAAGGCGGATGTTTTGAAACAACTTATCCAACTACACATGAAAACCCTACTTATATAATTGACGATGTATTACATTATAGTGTCGCCAACATGCCTGGAGCAGTACCTGCTACATCAACAGAAGCTTTAACCAACGCTACTATTAAACAAGGTTTAGCTATTGCTGACAAAGGATGGGTAAAAGCTTGTAATGAGGATCAATCTTTAAAATTAGGACTTAATATCATTAATGGTGAGGTTGTTTATGAAGCAATTGCAGATGCTTTTGATCTAGATTATAAAAATGTTAATGAATTAATATGATAAATGAATAATATACCTTCCTTAGACTTAAATGATTTCTTATCCAATGATAATAAAAGGAAACAAGATTTTGTAAATTCTGTAGGTAAAGCATATCAAGAAATTGGATTTTTATCTTTAAAAGGTCATTTTCTTAGTAAAGAAAATATAGATAATCTTTACAGCCAAATTAAATTATTTTTTGATCTTCCTAAGAAATTAAAATCCAATTATGAATTTGATGGTTTTAAAGGTCAAAGAGGCTATACCTCATTTGGAAAAGAACATGCTAAGGGAAAAAAAGAAGGAGATTTAAAGGAATTTTGGCATTTTGGTCAATATTTGAATTCAAATGATAAGTTAAATTTTAATTATCCTGATAATCCATATGTAAAAGAAATACCAGAATTTAATTCTTCTGGAGAAATAACATATAAAGCTTTGGAAAAGACTGGCATGTATGTTTTAAGAGCTATTGCCTTGTTTTTAAACCTTGATGAAAATCATTTTGATAAATACGTTATTAACGGAAATAGTATTTTAAGACCAATACACTACCCTCCTATCACAAAAGAGCCAAAAAATGCTGTAAGGGCTGCTGCTCATGGAGATATTAATCTCATTACTTTGTTAATGGGTGCTCATGGAAAAGGATTACAGGTGAAAAATAATAAAGGAAAATGGATTGACGCAATAGCTGGTAAAAATGAAATAGTTGTTAACGTTGGTGATATGCTTTCTAGATATACAAATAATAAACTAAAATCTACAATTCACAGAGTAGTTAATCCTCCTAAAGAATACTGGAGTAAATCTAGATATTCAATTCCTTTTTTTTTACATCCAATAGGGACGATGAAACTTAACGTTCTTGAAAGTTGTATTAATAAAGAAAACCCAAAAAAATACGATGATATTACTGCTCACGATTTTTTAATTAATAGATTAATTGACATTGGTGTCATGAAAAAGTAATGAAAAAATTATCTTCTCTTTCTGATCTTAAATCATTAATTAATCATGATGATGTTATTGAATCTGTTGATATTAAGTTAAAGAATAATAATATTAAACCTCAAAACCTAGAGGCACATTATAGTGTAAAAGGACGTGCAGGTAAACCTGTAACAATAATTAAAGGTTTTGAAGGTTCAAAGGATGAATTAAAAAGTTTAGCAAAACTTTTAAAAAATAAATGTGGTGTTGGAGGTTCGGTAAAAAGTAATGAAATCATAATTCAAGGAAAATTTCGTGAAAAAATCACACTAATTCTTGAAAAACTTGGCCATAAAGTAAAAAGAATTGGAGGCTAGCTTAACCTTCGTGTTCTTCAATTCCAGATTCCTTAAATATCATAAATACAAATATTAGAAGAGATCCCACAATGAATACAGTTCCTAACCAATTATCAAATTTAATACCCATAAAATCAGAAATTATTTCGAATAATATTAAGCCTGTAAAAACATTAAGTCTGTTTTCATAAAAAAGTGCAGAAACTCTTTTATAATATGAAGCCAAACCAAACCATATCACTGGAATTAAAGAGAATATTATTGAAATAATCCAAAAAGGAGTTAAAGAAGATTTTAATGCTTCAAAAAAATCATCTGGATTGTTTTGAATTTTCTCTTCAAAGGCCAGCTGATCGAAACCCTCAGGATTTTGCATGTCAATTTCAGCATATTCAATCGCAAAAATTCCAAAAAAAGCAAAAACTATTATTAGTGTTGGTATTGAAAGAATTACAGAAAATAGTGTTCTCAAAAAATAAGTAGTACCGCTTATTGTCCCTTTAAATTGAAAATATTTATTCATAACTTTGTAAATATACGATAATTAATAAACATTCTTATCAGAATGTCAATTATCTCTATCTTCAAACTTTTCTTCTTTTGACTTGTTAATTCTGTTAAGAATTGCAAAAACAAGAAGAACTCCTCCAATTAGTAACCAAGTTATAGTCATATTATTTAAGTTTAACGCTAGTTCCGTATGCTAAAACTTCAGCAGCTCCTTGAGAAATAACAGAGGTCATAAACCTAACGTTAACCACTGCATCAGCTCCTACTCTGTTAGCGTCTTCTATCATTCTAGTGAGAGCTTGTTCTCTAGATTGAGCTTGAAGTTTTGTATATTCCTCAATTTCACCACCAACAAGATTTTTTATACCAGCAAATATATCTCTGGCAACATTCCTAGCCCTAACAGTTGATCCTCTGGCAATTCCTAAAGACTCTGTAATTTCTTTATTTGGTATTGTTTCAGTAGTAGTAATTATCATAATATTTTTCTTTTAAAGTTAATCAATTTCTAAATTAGTTACCATGAAATAGGTTTAATATCGTTTTCTTCCAAAAAGGAATTACATTTACTAAAATGTTTATTTCCAAACCAATATCCTCTGTTTGCACTGAGTGGAGATGGATGTCCTGTTTTTAAAATAAAATGCTTGTTTTCAGTAATTAGTTTTTCCTTCTTTTTTGCATAACCTCCCCATAACATAAATACCAGCTTTGATTTTCTTTCAGATATAATTTTAATGACATTGTTAGTGAATTTTTCCCATCCTAAATTTGAATGACTTCCAGGTTTTCCTTTTTCTACAGTTAAGACAGAGTTTAATAATAAAACACCTTGTTTTGACCAATCGGTTAAATCTCCGTTTGTCCTTAAATCTGACTTTAAATCTGAATTTATTTCTAAAAAAATATTTTTTAATGATGGCGGTACTTTTATATTTGAATTTACTGAAAAAGCTAATCCGTTAGCTTGATTAATTCCATGGTAAGGATCTTGACCAATGATTACAACCTTTAAATCTTCAAAAGAAGATGAATTAAATGCAGAAAAAATATTACTTTCATCTGGAAAACATTCTTTGTCTTGGTAAATTGTATTAATAGTTTTAATCAATGAATTAAAATATTCATTTTTAAATTCAGAACTTAGTATTTTATTCCAAGATTTTGTGATATTTATCTTCAATTAATTTGATTAATTTTACATTTTAATTTACAATTACTTTGGCAATTCCCAAAAAAACCTTAGAAGATTTAGAATTTGATATAGTTATTGAAAATATAGTTTCATACTGTGTTACTAGTCATGGAAAAAAGAAAGCCAAATCATTATATCCTTTTATAGATTTTAATAAAGTTAACTTTTCATTAGACTTAGTTTTTGAATACTTATCATCATTAGAGAATGATAATAATTTTCCAAACCATTTTTTTGAATCTATTTCAAATGAAATTAAAATTATTCAAATACTTAACAGTCAACTTGAAATAGAGTCCTTTAGAAAAATCAAGATTGTAGTTGAATTAACTTTGTTACATATTAAATTTCTTAAGAAATTTAAAACATATTATAAAAACATTTATGAATTAATTAAAGATTTAAATATCAATAAAGAAATTATCTCAGAAATAAACTCTGTTATTGATAAATATGGTTTTATAAAAGATAATGCTACTAATGAACTTTTTGAAATTAGAAAGAATATTAACTCTACTAAATCCAAAATCAGACAATCATTTACAACATCTTTAAATTCATTTAACACTAACGGGTATTTAGATGAAATAAAAGAATCTATAATAGATAATAGACGAGTTTTAGCCGTTAAAGCAATGTATAGAAGAAAAGTTAAGGGACAAATGATGGGCAGTTCTAAAACAGGAAGTATTGTTTATATTGAACCTCAAGAAACACTTGTTCAAAGCAGAAAACTTCAGGATTATATTTATGATGAAAATGAAGAAATTAAAAAAATTTTAAAATCTCTAACCTTTTTTCTTGTTCCTTTTGTAAAAGATTTAGAATATTATCAAAACTATTTAACTCATATTGATGTAATTTCAGCTAAAGCAAAATATGCTAATGAAATTAACGCTATCAAACCTATCTTGACTAAAGATCGAATAACTAACTTGAAAAATGCATATCATCCTTTACTCTATCTTGCAAATAAAAAAATAAATCTAAAAACATATCCTCAATCTATAAAATTAGATTCTGAAAAACGTATTATTGTTGTTTCTGGTCCAAATGCAGGTGGAAAAAGTATTACTTTAAAAACGATAGGTCTATTACAGCTAATGATACAATCAGGAATTTTAGTTCCTCTTCACCATTCAACTCAAATGTGTGTTTTTGATAACATTATTTCTGACATTGGCGATAATCAATCGATAGAAAACCAGTTGAGTACTTATAGTTATAGGCTAAAAAACATGAATAGTTTTCTAAAAAAATGTAATTCAAAAACTTTATTTTTAATTGACGAATTTGGAACTGGATCAGATCCAGAACTTGGTGGTGCTTTAGCAGAAATATTTTTAGAGGTATTTTATGAAAGAAAGAGTTTTGGGGTAATTACAACACATTATTCTAATTTAAAGATTTTGGCTAACGAATTACCTCATATGTCAAATGCTAACATGCAATTTAATGATAAAACTCTTGAACCTACCTTTAATTTAGTTCTTGGTGAAGCTGGAAGCTCATTTACTTTTGAAGTAGCACAAAAGAACGGAATTCCTTACAGTATTATTAATAGAGCAAAAAAGAAAATTGAAAGAGGAAAAGTAAGATTTGATGCCACTATTGCCAAATTACAAAAACAAAGAGTTCAATTAGATAAAACAGCCAATTCTCTTAAACAAGAAGAAGATAAATTTAAAAAGGAAAATGAGAAACTTAATTTAACGAATGACAAAATTAAATTTAAGCTTATAAATTATCAGGAGCTTTTTGATTCTAATCAAAGAATGATTACTGTTGGTAATAAACTAAACGATATTTCTGAAAGATTTTTTAACAATGGTAAGAAAAGGATACTTATTTCAGAATTACTCAATCTGGTTGATACATTAAATTCTAAGAGGAAAAAAACTAATTTTTCAAAAGTAAAATTAGAAAAGAGGAAAATAAAAAAGACTAAAGAAGTTTTAGATAAAGAACTTCATACAATTAGAAAAGAAAAGAAAAAGAATAAATTAAAATTAATAAAAAAACCTAAAAACACTGTTTTTAAAGTTGGAGATAAAGTAAGAATTGAAGGAAGTTCAACTGTAGGGATTATTGATAATATTGAAAAAAATAATGCAGTAGTCAATTACGATACATTTACAACAAAAACCAATATAAGTAAATTAGAATTTGTTAAATGAAAGAAGAAATTAAAAAAGTAGTTTATTTTGATGGTGTATGCGGTTTATGCGACTGGTTTGTAAATTTATTAGTTAAAATTGATACTAACAATAATTTAAAATTTTCGTCTTTACAAGGAAAATCAGGTCAAACTTTACTTTCTACTTTAAGAATGGATTTAAGTGAATTTAATACAGTTTTATTTAAAGTAAACGATCAGGTATACACAAAATCTACGGCAGTTTTTAAAATAATTGAATGTATTGGAGGCTTTTACAAGATATTCTTAATATTTAACTTACTTCCAATTAAATTCAATGACTGGATATATAGCAAGATTGCAAAATATAGATACAAATATTTTGGAAAATTAGATAAATGCGATATATCTAAGTTTAATATTCCTGGTCAGTTTGTTGATTAAAAAAATCATCGTTTTACGATTTTAAATGTTTTTCTAACTGTTGGTCCTTCCAAGGTTACTAAGTAAGTTCCTGCTGGTACTCCACCAAGATCTAAATCCGTCTTTCTTGTCGATTGTATGTCTTGCTGTCTTGTAAAGATTAAGTCTCCCTTAGCACTAAACACGGTCATCATCACTTTACTATCCTGGCCATTAACATACACATTAACATCACCTAGTGTCGGATTAGGGTAATACAATATATCCTCCGAGATAAAGACTTCTCTCTCTATTATGCCTTGACAGTCTAAATCCGTGCTTATTGTAATTACACTAAGCCCTGACTTAAGTGTTGTGGTAAAGTTATCTCCCCTAACATCATAACGCTCACCGTTTATATCTACCGTGTAAGACGAAGAACCACCAAGTTGGATGCTGGTCTTTCTTGTATCGTTGTCCACGTCTATAAACGCACTAAGTGCTTTAGGCTCACCTACATTAACTTCAAAGCACTGCTCGTAAGTTTCTTGACCCTCTACAGTAAAGCATACCGTATAAGTCCCTTTACCTAAACCTGTCACTGAAGCTGTTTTAGTCTCGCCGCCTAATGTTATTGGATCGTCCTGACCCGTTACAGTTACTGTGTAGTTATAACTAGTGTCCTCAACACTAAGACCTATAGAACCATCAGTATTACCAATACAAGTCGAACTCGTAACCAAGACCTTGTTGTTGTCCTTAGGTAAAGTGAAAATCTCACAACCGTTAACGTCAACCGTAGTACCTTCAGGTGTGTTTGGACAATTATCATTCGAATCAATTACACCATCATTGTCTTCATCTGGAAGACATTTATCACCAACTTTATATTTTAAATAAGGTGTTACAGCTAATCCTCCAGCAAAAGCAAATTTACATGCATAACTAATTTCTTCTCCAATCGTTTGGTTGTTTAATGTTAAAGTAAAATTTTTCTCTGAAACTTTACTCATTTGAGTTTCACCAAATGGTGATTCTTTCCATGCATACGCAATTAGATCTGATCTATCATCTAATAATTCAAACTCCATAGTTACATCAGTTCCAGATGTATTGAATGAATATTTAAATCCAATATCAAATGATCCTTGCTGAGATGCAGATAACTGCCCAGAACAAGATGTGTTATTACTTTTTTCTGTTTTTACATTATAGTTATATGTTTTTGAACTTAAGTTTCCGCTTGGATCTTTTACAGTTAAAATAAAACTATAGTTAGTTTCAGAATTTAAACCTGGCCATGTTATTTCACTTTCTAAAGAAGATTCTTTTTTAAATTGCTTTTCTTGATTACCTAATTTTATTGAATAAATGACTTCGTTTGAATTATCGTCAGCATTTACAATAAATACGACAGAGTTTGAAGTTATCTCACCAATTTTTGATATGAAGTTAGTTGGAGAATCTGTATCATTTTCTTCGCTACAATCTGATCCGACAGTATAATTAATATATTTTGTAACGGCTTGTCCCCCACTAAAAGCAAATTTGCAAGCATAACTTAATTTATCACCTTGATTTAATCCAGTAATAGTTTTTGAGAAGACTAATGATGAAGTTTGTTTTAGTTCATATTCCTTAAAAGGTTCTTCTTGCCATAAATATGCAACTACTCCACTTTTATCAGTATCTAATAATTCAAATGTAACAGTTACATTATTTCCAACTGTTTCAAAATTAGCTTTATAACCAGCACTAAATTCACCTTGCTGTGCTTCAGATCCTGTAACAATACAACTTTTAACTTTTTCTACAAATATTGTTTTTTTGTTAGAAGTAGTTTTTTCACCTCCGTTATCAACTGCAATTGCAGATATCTCATAAGTGCCTATTTCAATACTTTCCAAATTATATTCATATGGTTTCTCAAAATCTTCATGCATTAATTCAGTATTCTTATAAAACTGAACTTTCTCAATACTTCCATCCAGATCTGATGCAGATGCACTTATAAAGATTGAATCAGTTTCTTTGTAATAGGAGTTATTTATAGGGCTTTCTAATTTAATTGAAGGAGGATTATTACCTGATTCATTTACAATAATATAAACTTCATCTGAATCAGAATAAGTTCCTTCGTCAACTGTTAAGCTAAATTTGTAAACACCTTCATTAAGATTTGAAATAGTAGGCTTAATAATAGTACTATCATCAAAATTAACTTTAGAAGATCCGTAAATCTGAATCCATTTATAGCTTAATTTATTATCACCATCATAGGTAGATAAGCTTCCATCAAGAGTTGTAGTATTTTCAGGAAATACAACTGTTTTGTTTTCACCTGCATTAGCTAGAGGGACAATATAGTTTAGATCTGTTGAACGTGTAAAAATTAACTTCCCTAAATTGAATTCCCCATTTGTAAAACTAATTCTTAACGTATGTTCACCTTTATGAATTGGAATATCATTAATTGTCTTAGATTTAAAATCATCCCATGAATCTGTTGATGATACTTTTAAATTTCCAGAAATAGGTTTCCCATCAATTTCTAACTTAAAAGGCCCTCCACCATTTGGATTTTCAGAAGCATATTTATATTCCAAATTATAGTAACCGGATTCAGATACTTTAATACTATATTCTAACCATTCTCCGGATGATATCCACCCAATAGTTGCTCCTTCATTTTCAACAATGCTTGAATCCACATACTCGTTTATTCTAAAATCGCCATTGTTAATTCGCGTTAGATCCATGTATGAAATACCTTGGCCTACACCTCCTTCAAAATAATCATAATGTCCAGATTCAATTGTTCCTGGAATCTGATTTAAAGTATCATTATAAGGATATTGTTCTCCAACTTGTACTTTGACAACATTAGAAAGTTCAAAAGCTTCATTTTTATACATTTTTGCAAAAAAGCGATGATTTCCTATTTCTAAGGTTGGTGTTTCTATTTCAAAAGGTGATTCACTAACAGAGTCAATTAATTCGTTGTCATTATAAAACTCTACTCTTGTTAATTCAATTCCATCTGCTAACAAATTTAAATCTACTTTTCCATTAGCATAAACTTGATTAAAACTAGATGATAATTCGCCATTAATTTTAATAGTTCTATTGGTTATCAATTCTTGAGGGGGTACTTTTAATGTAAAACCATCTGAAAATTCAACATTAATTTCATTATTTGAATAATTATGAGCAACGTAGGTTTTAACATCATCCTTAATGAAAACTGAGGAAATAGGATAATTAGATGTAATATTAGAATCGATTAACCCAATACTATTTAAAGAGTGTAGCCAATAATAAGTTTGTGCATCGGAAATACCAAATTTCAAATTTCTTTCTGGAGATTTATTATATAAATCAATAGCTTTATTGGGATTAATTAAAGCTAAATATTTCCAAAAGGTATCATACCATAAATTAGGATTATCTGATTCTGGATTTAAAATAGCAGTATTGTTTTCTATTTCATTCCAAATTTTTTCAACATAATTCTTGTTTTCACCAAGATAAAAAGACCCTCCATGCATTGGATAAAATTCAATTCCATAAGATGCTGTTATATCTGATGTCCAAAATGTACCATTATCGTAGGAGTTACCCCAAACTCTTGAAACTAGTCCATAATTTTGATCTGCTTTAAAATTACGTTCTTTTACATCGAACCAATATTCATTAATTGATGTTTTTTCAGTTGTATAAAGATATATTCCTAAATCTCTTATTTCATCTTGACCAGTTATAGTTCCCCAATGAATTAAAGATGAATTAAATTGCATGCTTTCCGAAGTAGATTCTTGATCATTTCCACCCGGAAAAGTAGCAAAACCATTAGCCCAAGAATGACCAGCATATGGACTAAAATTTCTTAAAAATGGAAATTTTTCATCAGATCTATTAGTTGATGCTGCATCTCTAATTAAAAAATTAATCATAGGTCCCCATTCGTCAACCCATTCAGGATCAAATTGTTGTAGAAATGATGCTGCATGAATAAAATATCCCCAATGAAAATGATGATCATTAATATTACTGTCTTGTCCATGACCAGCAGGATATCCGATTAAAGTAGACCAATTACTGTTGTAATAAAACAAGAATGCTTTTTCACCTGATTCGTAGGTTAGCCAATCTTCAAGCCTTTCCTTTACTGTTGATATGATCCTGTCTCTAGCACTAATATTACCAATCTCATCAGCAATTCTTCCAGTTTGCACTAATCTATTCATCATCTGACCTTCATTATAAGAATCAGTCCATGAATCCAATTTGTTGTTTTCTATTTGCTTTATTTTATCATCCAGTTCAGCTGGATTGTATGAATCACTGTATTGATTCAAATATGGAAGAGTTGATAAAATTCCGGAAAATTTATTCTTAACTGTAAATTTATTCCCTTTTAAAGTTTTTAATTTTCCCCTAACTGTGTTATATGTTTTAAACTCTGGTTTTTCACTATCAGTTGATAAATTATCCCATTGATGAGGAAGTAATCCTTGTAAAAAAATTGATTTTGATCCTTCCATTGTTTGAGTTTCAATTTCAAAATTTGTAGTTACAACTGATGACTCAGTATCATAACTCCAATTAGTTTTTGTGTTAACAGGAAATACATAAGCATAATCTTTGAATAAATTCGCTTCTTGTGAAATATTTGATGTATCCTGAGGTAGCATTAACACTGACCAGTAGTTTTTATTATTTAAATTAGAAGAGTATTTTGATCCATCAACATTCCAAGAACTTCCAGAGGGTGCATAAACAATAAAATCAGCTCCTTCACTAGCATCTTTTATTATAATCATTTCATTATTTATACTAACCTCTCCACTATTTACTATAATTTCAACATCTTGATTTGATTCTCTCTGAAAATATACAAAAGGCATACCTATTCCAGATATTGCATTCATTTTTCTATTTCCATCATCCCAGCTCATAGTAACTGTCCAATCTGAATGATCACTAACAGTTGTTTTATCAACCTCTAAGCCATTTAAACTAATTTCAATAGCTTTATTATCTCCAATTACTCCCCAAGGAATGTAAGTAATGATTAATCCATTATTTGTAGTTTTCATAGTCATTGGATAATTGAATAAATTATCAGCATGGTCTTCTTTTACTAATTTAGACCACCAATCGTTTGTTGGAACAGGTTTATTGGATGCATTTCCAGTCAGTTGAGGACTTCCAGAAGGAAATCCATTTCTTCCAGCAGAATCAGTTCCTGGAAAATTTGTTGTGTAACTTCCTGAACCTAAATTTGTTTGTGAAAAAGAAATTGAAAAGACAAATAGAAACAGTAAAACGTATGAATTATATAAATATTTGGACATTATTAAATGTAAATGATATATTTAGAAATAAAAACAAATTAAAACTTAACAACAATGATTTTACTATTTACAGATTTGAATAGTATTATTTTTTTTTCTTGTAAACCTAATGTATAGTTAAAAGTTACTGATTATATACTTTGTTTAATAGTAAATAATCTAAAATTACTAATGCAGACATTGCTTCAACAATAGGAACAGCTCTTGGAACTACACATGGATCGTGCCTTCCTTTACCCTTCATTTCAACCTCATTGTTTTTAGAATCAATTGTTTTTTGAGATTTCATAATTGTTGCAACAGGTTTAAATGCAATATTGAAATAAATATCCATTCCGTTACTTATTCCACCTTGAATTCCTCCAGAATTATTTGTTTCTGTTTTTCCAAAAGTATTAAAAGAATCATTATGTTCACTTCCTTTTAATTTACAGCCATTAAATCCACTACCATACTCAAATCCTTTAACTGCATTTATGGAAAGCATTGCTTTACCAAGCTCTGCATGAAGTTTATCAAATACAGGTTCTCCTAAACCAATGGGACAGTTTTTAATTACACAACTTATTATTCCTCCGACTGTGTCACCGTCTTTTCGAATTTTCTTGATGTAATCTTCCATTTTGACAGCAATAATTGGATCTGCACATCTTACAGGATTATTTTCAATATTAGAAAAGTCTAAAGATGAATAATGCTTTTGTACTTTTATTTCACCAACAGATGTTACATGTGCTATAATTTCAATATTACTTAAAATTTGTTTTGCTATTGCTCCTGCCACTACCCTACAAGCAGTTTCTCTAGCGGAGCTTCTTCCTCCTCCTCTATAGTCTCTGTGTCCGTATTTTTTATCATAAACATAATCTGCATGTGAAGGTCTGTAAGTGTCTTTTATATGAGAATAATCTTTAGATTTTTGATCTTTATTATGAATTAAAAATCCTATTGGTGTTCCTGTTGTTTTACCTTCAAATATTCCACTATAAAAAGTAACTGAATCTTCTTCCTTTCTTTGAGTTACTATAGAAGATTGACCAGGTTTTCTTCTTTTCATTTCATTCTCAATAAAATTTAAGTCAAGTTCAATTCCAGGGGGACATCCATCAATTACACCACCAAGAGCTGGTCCATGGGATTCTCCAAATGTTGTTAGTTTGAATATGTTACCAAATGTATTTCCAGCCATTGTTAAAGATTTAGTCAAAAATAAGTTTAAAATTTTTCATAGAAAAACATTATCAGAATGATTATTTCCAGTATTTATTTTTACTAGTTTGACCAACACCAGGGTTAAAAAAATTAGTTGGGTCTAATTTTTTATAAAAGTCACTTAGGATTGGTTTAGCTAAATATTCGTGACCTACATTATGTTCTGCAGGATATTCAGCACCCATATCATCATAAATTTTCAATAATTTATCCTTTAATTTTTTTCCATCAACACCTTTTTTTAAAATATAATTATGGTGAAAAACATGACAAAATAGATGTCCGTAATAAAATTTTAATTCAAGTTGATCATCAATTTCTTTGGGAAGGATTTCTAGCCAATTTTTTTCATTTCTAGGAAATGCAATATCTAGTGACATCATATCTCCTATATTTTTTTTATTTAAAGCTTGATATCTTCCAATAGCACTTGCAGAAACATATCTATGAAGCATCGCTTTTTTTCCCTCATATGAATTGCAAATAAAAAAATCACCTTCTTTATCTTTGAAAAAATCTTTAAAA
>Ga0222715_10002690_pt1 | contig 16122 bp, 27 predicted proteins | sample C33_9DmetaG_FD_165056 | JGI IMG/M metagenome (GOLD analysis project Ga0222715, IMG submission 165056) | Estuarine water microbial communities from San Francisco Bay, California, United States - C33_9D | ecosystem: Environmental > Aquatic > Marine > Unclassified | place: USA: California... | reverse complement strand
GGTATCAATAGGGTTTGAAGTGGGTAGATTTCCCTTATTTACCCTTATCTGAATATACTGATGAGATTTAATGAAATTAAGAACAATATTAGTAAAATTAGACCTATTTCGTCCCAGATTTCAAAAAAAGTATCTCCGTGAATAAGCATTATAGTTCTTTTCCATTTTTAAACCATATGGTTTTTTTACGAGTTCTGATTGGGTTTTGAATCATTTTTCTCCTCTTGGATAATCGAATTATCGAGTAAAAAATCACTATTAATAATGTTATTATTATGTATTCCACCTTGAATATAAATATATTTAAGGGCAAAAAAAACCCACCGATTAGGTGGTATTTAATGCGTTCTCGTGATTAAGGCCCGTGTCGAATCTTGATTCCCGTTACTTCTTTACTCTTTCAGTCCTATTACGTTCCATACCACTACGGAGAGTACTGATATATAAGAGAGTATCACTATTGTAGCTGTTACATTATCCATTCCGTACCTACTATCTTCTACTACGATTCATTTTGTTCAAACGAATGATTCTTCTCGGCATCCTCGTTCCACTTGACCAATGTCTTGAACAATAATTTCTCAATATAATCATTTTATCTACTCCTCTTTAACTCTTGTCTATCCATTACTCTACTATCATTACCCAACATTATCTCTATCTAATTCATCTAATTCTATGTTTTCAATATCTTGTAATTGTTCAAATGATTTATTCAATGCCCAACTCGCCACACCATACATCAAAAACCCTAACCAAAACCCTATCATAACCCAACCGGCAAATGTCATTTTGTTTCTCCCGATTTCGAACGCATCACATCTACGGGACCACCGACTCCTCCGATGCCCGTTACGGGTGTTTTCTCGGAATAATCAATATCCGTGTATAATTCGTGTAGTGGTTTTTTCATTAAAGTGAATTTTGATTCAATTTGTTGTTTTGTTGCTTCTTCTCTCATTAACTTCTCTCTTTCTTGTAAGTCTTTTCTAAAGTGGACTTCACTATCATCCAAATCATAAGAATCTTCCATTTGTCTAAATATTTGTGCTTCTTCTTTCGTTATATTTGTTTTCCCACCATTCCAACATTTCGTTTTACCATCACCCATTTTACTTGAATCTCCTATTGTCTTTCGTTATCAACCATACGATTAATGTTGTTAACCCGAAATATATCAATAGGTTCAATTCGTTCATCGTTACTCTTTAACACTCCTATCCGGATATCCGAACGCATCTCTATTGGGTTTTGTCGTCTTTTTCGGGACAATCTTTGATTGGTCCGAAATATTGACCGGCGTATTTGCTTTCGTTTGATTTCCGGCTTGCGTTAACACAATATGGAATATTCCTTTCATCACTACGAACGAAAATATTACTATCATCACCATATACTTCGTAATAGACAAAATAACTTGGCGGCTTAACTTTGCGATATTTGTTTGGGGAAACTTCATCTCTCTATTAATATATATGTATATATCAAAGAAAAATGTAGATTATTTTGAATTATTTTGAATTATTTTGATGTGTTTACAAGATTTCGTTCCTCTGGAAAACTTGTATGCTGGACAACTACATTCCCACTCTAATGTCATAGGGTGCATTCTGATATCGTAAGATTTACCATTGACTCTATAATGTTTCCAACCTCGTTCATCTGTGTAGGTTCCACCGAATATATTCATTGCTGTTGATAACATATCCATTAAAAAGGTAACTCCTCGTCTGGTAATTGATAATACCAAACATACATTTCCACATATCTTTTTGCTTGTGGTCTTGATTGTGAATTTTTGATAAAGTTTTCTGATTGTAATACTCTCAACATTTTTTTCATATGGTTGATTAACCCGAAATCGTGGTCGTGGATATATGGGTCGCCTTGTTCAGTATATGCGATATACATATCGAACTCATTTGACTTTGCCAAATAATGCAATATATCATCTTTACACTCTTTGGCCGATAAATACTCCAAGAACTTTTCGTCCTCTAACATTTTCTTTAATTGTTTAATTCTTTTTCCGTAGTGTTGTTTATTGTATTCGGTCGCAGCATGATAAGTATTGTATTTATCCAACCATTGTTGTTTTTCAGTAGGCATTAATTACTTTGACTCCTTACAAATGAATATAGTGCCAATACACCACATATAGTGGTTAACCCTATTGATACAAAATTTTCTAACATATTACCTCATATTTGTTGGTTGTGATATAACCCACGCCATACCAATTAATACTAAAATTGTAATAAATGTTTCCATTAATAATTTCTCCCGTATTTATCGGCATTTCTCATTGCCCATAGTGTAAACAATAATAACCCTACACCATATATAATGTATCCTAAAGTTTCCATTATGCTATCCCCCATTCATAGAGAAACGCCTCTATTTCTGCTTCTGTTAAATCTGTTGATAGTATTTCTACTAAATCACCCAATGTTATATATGGTTCAGTCATATTATCCTCTCTGTTGTTTTACGAAAGAAGCATCCCCTACCGAGTATGGTCTTTCTGAAAATTTAAATTCTCTGTTCACTAATCTTGGTATCTGTGATACTATCTCATTAGCAAACCAATTAGCGTCTTTAGATTCATTGGTTAGAGCTTTATCCCCACAACCTTGGTCTGGCACATATATCTCTAAACACACATCTACAAAATATCTTTGGTCTTTTGCCATTAGTTATTCCCCCCAAGTAATGAAAAGTTTTTACCTAATTTCAATCCTTGTTTTAATTTTGTTACTTGATTTTGTAATTCATTCAAAGTACATTGAGCCATATCTATTTCAGATGTTTTTAACTCTTGTTCTAATGTATTTAATAATTGTTCAATTCTATCTACCATAATTTTTCTCCTTTTAACATAATATATAAATAATAAATGATAATGTCAAGCTTTTTTTATATTTTTACCATATGAGTTTTTACTCTTTTCTTTAAAACACTACCTTTTATAATGTGATATGGTAATACTTCCACAATCTTAGTTAAAGATATTGAAGTGGCATAGTATTTATTAGAGCCAGAAGATATCCAATCTTGTTCAGTAAGATAAGTTAATAACATAAACAATCTTAGTTCTCCCTCAACTTCTTCCCAACCAACCATTAAATAGTCGCCAGGTCTTTTTGAGAATTCTCCACCTCTCCAAGAATCTGTTCCAGCTGTGGTTTTGACTTCTAAAGGTTTAGTATCAAATAATACATCAGCTTCTGAATCTTTTGTTGGAGCGATAACGCCTGATATAGTATCTTCAAGTGTTGATTCAACCATATTTGAAAGTAGTTCTGATTTTAATTTTGTTGATAGTTTGTCATAACCTCTACCAAGAGATTGTTTAAATAAATTAAAGTTCTGATTTAATCTATTCTCTATTTCAGGTAGATTTTGTTCTATTGTGTTTCTAATATTAGTATCTATCATTACATTTCCAAAGAATCTAACCACTCTTCAATTTCTTGTGGTGTCATTCTTCCGTCTTCTTCAAGAGCTTCTCTTTGCTCTTGTCTTGTTTGTGGTCTACCATTTAAATAGGTCGGACCTATACCGGTTTCGGCTTGGAATTCTATATCGTGTTCTGGTAGATTACCAGCGTCCCTATTTAATTCATAGTTTAAACAACCCATAGCGAAAGTTCCTATATCCATTTTTTAATTTCTCCTTATCATTATCATTACAACTTAATGTATGAATAATAAATGAGAAAGTCAAGTATTTTCTTTGATTTTTGTGATTTAATTTGTGAACATACCCCAAAAACTTTCTACTAATGCAGCAATAACACCACCACCTATGATTCCACGCCACATAGTGGTGTTTTTTCTAAATTGTGTGTTTTGTTTTGTTTCTGCCCATAGTCCGTTTTCAGGATTGAATAGATTTTCTTTGATAAATTTGATATCTGTGTGTAACTCTTGTAAATCGCCTTTAAATTCTTTATGTAGAGATTCGACTCGTTTGTCGGCTTCGTCCATACGATATACAATTAATTCTAAATGTTGTTTTTCTTGTTTAGTCATACACTAATAAATATAACTAATCAAAAAATCCGTCTACTTTTTGGTCGGTTTTCTTTTCCAAGTTCTTTTTTTTCTTGGCTGTGGTTTACCTCTGTGAGATAATCTTTTGTTTTCACCCCTTAGAATTTTATTTTTGAACTCTAAATCATTGATTTCTCTTAGTAATTGTGCCACTCTTTTTGATTGGAATATTGATATTGCCATAATTCCACCGACACTACCTAACATAATTCCTAAGTAAACCCAACCTAAAATTTGTAATGTTTCCATTTTTAACTCCTTAATATGATAGTTCCTGGATTATCATTCCAGAATTCATCTTCTGTAAATCCGTGTTCTTTTACTATTTTTCGAACTATCTGTTTCATTTTATCACTTTTACCTGTGATTAGTTTAATGGGAAAACTTCCCATATTGTAATGTAGAATCAATAAGTTTGCTAACTTATCCTCTACCTCTTCGTGTTTAAATCCGTGTAAATCAATTTCTGTCATCTTCCTTGACCTCATAAAGTCTGTTGAAAGATTCTTTATCTAATTGTTTTTTTACTTGGAAATACTCTATTGCATATTCCAACAATCTTGTTCCTACGGTATCAACTACTTCTTGTGTTCTTTTATTCACTAATTTGAATCGCATACTATATTGTTCCTTTGATGTTCTGTCATTTTGTCTATTGATATTTCGAATATATCTAATTCGAATTCTTGTCCTTCTTCACCACTATCTTTAATGATGTCTGGTAATTTTTGTAATATATTAAAACTTTGTTGAGTAAATTTTCTTGGGTCAAATACTACTTTAATATCATATATTGGATTTTTTGGAATATCCGTATGTAATTTTTTATCCAACTGATAATCTGTGTTTGGTTGTTCCTCCTCGATATATTGACAAATTTCTTCTCTTGCCGGAACCACCATATACTGACACCAAGGTTCTAAAAATCGAATAGTTTGTACGTCTGTTGGTTCAGTTAACTCAAACCCAATACTATATACTGGTGATACAATTGGTTTCATATATTCATCGTGTTGAACTAATGTCCCCCATTTTCTGATGAACTCTCTCATATTTTTATTTGTAGTGTATAACCATTCAGGACTATCTTTTCCAACACCACCACCTGCCATTGGATTGAATCTTGAACCTCGACAAGTCATATGATAAACCAATCCTTTCCAAGTCTGTATAAACTTAACACCATTTAAATGTAGTCTATTGAATATATCTGAATCCTCTTTGGATTGTGGTCTAAACATATAATCGTGTCCACCGATTTCCTCAAAATCTTTTCTTGTGATTGCCCAAGGTGCGAATACTCCCTCAGTAGTTTCGTGTGGTGGATTGTATCTATTGTACCAATCTAATAATTCTTGTTCTTTTAATTCTTCCGGTTCTAAACCGAAATCTTCAATAATTTTTTCTGTTCCACCTGGATGTAATGGTGGTTCTACTCTCGTTAATGATACAACCACTCCCTCTTTTAAATGTTTATCTATTTCCTCTACTGCGTTTGGCATCAAATACATATCCGAATGAAAGAAAAACAATCTATCTGTGGTTGCTACATTGTCCACTAATGAATCATACAATATAGTTAATCCTTCTCTTTCAGGACCTGGATTTCTGTAATACTTGACAAGATTATCTTTCTCTCCGATTTCTTGTAACCATTCCCAAGTTCCGTCTGATGATGCGTCGTCTGCGAAACAAATCTCGTGTCGGTACCCCGCGTTTTTTCTAATACTATTATAACACATTTTTAAATATGATAAGTTGTTCCTCGAAGGGATAATGAAAGATAGTGGCTCCATTATTTATTCTCCTTGTCCCAATGTTGTAACCATGCGTCTTCTGAATAATACTTTTTAAATCTTCTTAATGTTTGTTCTGAACACTCTTGGTAGAAAAACTCGTCTTCATATAGTTTTCTCATTATTCGTCTTGCTCCTAATAAATCTCCAACTTGGACGGTTGTTTGTGGGTGTAGTAATTCTTGTGTATCCAATCCTTCATATCCTATAACTGGTGTTCCGTGCCAAGATAAGTTCATACTAAATGTTCCAGCTGCGTGTGTTCTCATCATATGAACACCAACTTTATATTGTCCGATATGATTTATCCACTCTCTCCAACTCATATAAGGTAAGTATTTGATATCTTCAATTAAACTTTCTTGTTCTTGTTTTCTACCCATTGACACACCATACAATTGTTCTTCAACTTCTGATGCTACTAAATAACTATCCATACCACCATACCAAGAAACAAAATTACCACCCAATAATGTTCCATTTTTTTGTGATGTAGTAATCTGACTATCCAGACCTTCTGGTATCATCATTGACCTCATCACTCTTACATCTTTACAACCCAATCCTTTGTAATATCTAATGTCTGACATATTATGACAATATACCCAATCTGCTGTTCGTAAACAATTTAAATAATGTATTTGCTGTTCTACTGAATAATCTTGATAATACCAATGTGGTCCTTCTTGCATTACTGAAACTTTATCACAATATTGCTTTATTCTTTCTAAATCCACATTAGGATTGCTTTTAGGAATAATGACTATTCCTAAGTCGTATTTTTTATTTGGTGAATCATTTAATGGACACCACTCAGCGTCCAACATAATACTCCACGCATATTCTGTTCTTGCGTTCTCAAAATCTCTTGGAACTCTTCCCTTGATAGGACTTTCACTAAAAAATACTACACTACCGAACATATCATTCCCTCACTTTTGTAAAATGTTTTATTTGTTCCACCGACTAAATGACTACCTCTTTCAAGACCTATTTCTTTATCTAATTTTATTTTTCCCTCTTGAATGGTTTCGTCCACTCCTTTTCTTACTCCACCAATCAAACCATAATCATCAAATATTAATGTTTTTGCACCTATTCCGATTGAATTATTAATATCTTGTATTACGGCATCACGAGTATGAAGACAATCAATGAATGAAACTTCCACTTCTGGAATATCCAAAGATAATCCATTTGCGTGATATGCATTTTGTTTAATAAAAAATACATTATCAAAAATATAATTTTGTTTATTTTCTATGTTTACTTTGTATGTTTTGTAGTAATTAACCTCACTAATAGTTTCTTTGATTTCGAACAATCCACCTGGTTCATTATGATTTATCGTGTAAACTTCATCAAATAATAATCCTAATATTCTTGTGGTGTGTCCGTTGTGTGAACCTATTTCAAGAACTTTCTTATCTTTAAATCTATCTCCACACCAATCAATTAAATCAGTTTTAAATTTTAAAGAAGTAGTTGTACTCCATTCTGATTTATCTGGTGTCTCGTTTAGTATTGATTGTAATAACTTATCCATATAGTTCTTCGTATGTCCTTTTCATCCAATATTCAGTATGTCTTGGTTCTTCTTCTTTTCCTGGTATTGCATTAAAATGGTATATCCAACCTGCATCAAGAAAAGTTAATTCATCTGTCCACCAACTATAATTTGGCATATATAATAGATTTTTTCTAAACAAATCACCAAAGTTATATCTTTCAGGTAAAATATTTTTATTTACTTTGTGTTTTTGAAGTAAAAAGTTTATTATTGTTTGTCCTGTACTTGGTATTGGTAATCCCTGATATTCTTTATTATTTCTAATATCATTTATTTTATCTATATTTTCTAAATAAAACTCTTTGACAATATCTTGAAACCATTTATGTTTTTTATTTAAAATAACAAATCCAGAATTATGATAATCCCACAATTTTGGCTTTTCTTCTTCTGGAAATAAATATTCACCCCAACCATTAATACCTCGTAAAACCCACTCATAACACCCATTATTTATTACAACTGAGTATTCGTGATTAGTTTCTTCAAAGAAGTTTGGACAATTTGGATGAATTATTGTATCAGAGTCCACAACTGCAACTTGGTCATAATCTATTTCATTGTGGTCCAATATGTCTAAAACCCATTCTCTTTGGTAAATGATTGGAAACTCTTTTGTATCCATAAGTGGTTCTGTCCACTCCATAACATCAATATCGTCATATTGTTCTGACCACTTCATATAACTATTAATTGAGTAATGATATGGATTATTTCTACCATCTCCACAATCTATATTTGGTATGAATACAATATTTTTCATTCGTTAATCTTTCTTATTAATTCTTTTGATGCGTCAACACAAGTATCTATTTTACCACTAAACAAACTCCAAACATTATCTTCCTCGTGACTAACTAATGTTGGTCTGGCATCATCGTGGTCTCTATTTGACAATACGGTTCTAATCGTATACATAGAACCTATGTGTTCTAAGTCTGCGAACTCATCACCAAAATACTTTACTCCACTTTCTATGAACTTATCTATCTTTGTAAGTTCTGGGTCTGGATTTGTTATCAGTCCTTTATTGATATATTTTGTGTATTTGTCATCCCAAACTGGTTCAGTTCCCTCGTTCCAAGTATGAATCGCTTCGTTAACATTACCTAAAACGTGATATTCATCTCCATATGGGTCTAAACACATAAATGGTCCATCCATAACCACTACACTTAAATCTTCAAAAATCTTTGGTAGTTTTACAACTGGTTTTTCACATAACTCATATTGGTAGTTCTTTTTATTATCTAATAACTGATTTATGTTTGAGTATGTTGCTATCACAACAACATCATAGTCTTTTTTGTATTGTTCTAAATCCATAACCTCTGTATTTAAATATACTTTTACATTCGTATTCCACACTTTTTTTTCTAAATTCTGTTTTAATTTTTGTGGGTTATATAATTCTTCTTTTGCAACAATAGTCAAATCACAATTTGGCATTGATTCCACTTCTTGATATGGTAAGTTCATTTCATCTAAAAACTTCTTATACTCATCAGCATTTACTAAACTATCCTCGGATGCAATTGAATACATATGAGTTATGTCACCATTGACCACACAATCTCCATATTTCCTTTTGAATGTTTTTAATCCGTCTAAACATTCTTTTGCTGTTTCTTTACTTCGTGGATAATGATATCCTCTATGTAGTCTGTATTGATTAATTGATGATGCCCCACTTAATATGTCATTGGATTTTTCTTTTACGTCGACTTGAAATCCATAATTATTTAATTCTAATGCACTTGATAGTCCAAATACTCCTGCACCTACAACTAATGCTTTTGGATAAACTACTTCTTTAACTTTCTCAGACATTCTGATTGCATTTAGTGAGAGTTTTTTATTTAATTCATAACTATTCATATCAGTAAATAAAAATTCAAACATAGTTTTCAAAGGTTCACCACCATAGTTTGTTAAGTCTACTTCATTTACACAATGTATAGTCTCATTTGAAAATCCATACTTAAACATAGATGTTCGTCCGTCCTCTAACTCAACTTTAAAATCATCTGATTGACCCTCAATAGATTTTATTTCAAAGTCTGTATTTCCAACCCACATCATAAAGTGATGATATGCCAATCTATCAATAAAATTTATATTTTTTTGTTCTGGTTTAGTCCATACAAAATAATTCATATCATCATAGATAGGGTAGTCATCTCTCCACGCAAAAACATCATCTACATATAACTTACAACCCATAGCATCTGCCAGTTCATATAATTGAATTGCACTATCATAACTTAAAGTTAGTGGTTTTTCACAAAATACATTTTTACCTTGTGATAACCAATACATTGTTAGTTCGTAATGTAAATCATTAGGTGTTGATATGATAACCCAATCTGATTCAAATGGATTTACAAACTCTACCATATCTGAGATTGTGTTCTCAATGATTTTACCCCACTTACCTTTTCCAATGATGTGAACTTTAGTCTTCACTTTTTTCAAAGTCTCCATATGTTGCAAATCTATCTTGTGAATAAAATAACTTTGATAAATTACCTTTTGATATTTGATTAAATCGTTTGTACCAATTTACTGTATTTCTTTTGAAGTGAGTGTTTTTTGATTGGTCTTCGTCTCTAACATATCTTCTTTTATTAGGATGATTTCTGTTGTGAACTTTTAATATATTTTTCACTACAAATTGTCTATAATTATCTCCCATATGTAGTCTACAACTTTCTAAAAATCCTGTGTCATCCCCATTCATATAAACTGCTGGTGGAATGTTTGCTCCACTTCTCAATAAGTCTGAAGAGATAACCAAACCACTTCCATCAAATTTTGGATAACTAATCATTTGAACATCAAGTTCTTCAGTTTTATCATTTACTTTTTCCATTTCTTCTTGTGACATAGTATATCTGATAGACCAAGGTGATGTTGTTGCCAATTTTATTTCTTCTTCAGTGTCCATTTCATAATATGGTTTGTCTGTAAAGTCAGGATGTTCTAATATTTTCCAACTTTCGTCCCACATTTTTCTAACACCAAATGTTGTGATATATCTGTTGATATTGTTAGAGTTAGCATAATTTTTGATTGTTTCCAAAACCCCAAACATTTCTTTTGGCATCAAACAATCTGATTCACCCCATATCACATAATCATAATCATTACATTTATTATTTAAGTCTCTACGATAGTCTGCCATAGTGTATGGTTTATTATCGTCTTCATAAAATAAACTTTCGAAATCATATTTTCTTTGAAGTTTTTCAATCTTAGTACGAATAGATGACATCACATCACACTTTTCAAAATATTGAGACATATTCCACATTATTTCAACTCTAATATTTTCTTTATTTTCTACTTCTTCCAATGCCCTTTGAACTGAATTTAAATATTCTTCAACGATGTCTATTTCATAAAACATCACTTGTGTTCCAATAATATATCTGTTACTTAGATTCATAATTGTCCTTTGTCATTTCCCAAATTTGTTTCATAATTTGATTTCTTTGTGATTTTTCAAATCCATTAAAATGCCAAACCCAACCAGTTTTCCACAATAAGTCTCCTTGTAATACACCTCTCATATGTAGTTGTGAATGATTGTATCTTTCATTTAATAAATTTACTTCGTGTTTACTACCTCTTATCATATAATTAATAGGTGTTTGGTCTGAACCCTTTTTGACTATTTCGTGTTGTCTTTTTCTAATTTCATCTTCATTTTGTTCGTAGAAGTCTGTTACTGATTTACACCAATCTCTGTGGTCTTTTGACATAACGATAAATCCACAATTAAAATAATTAGTCCATTCAAGATTTACATTTGGAAATAAGTCTTTGTATCCATCAATACTTTGTTGTATCCAACCAATGTTGATGAACTCTCTAACTGCACTAAACTTTCTATCAGTTAGTTCAAAGAAGTTTGGACAATCCCAATGTATCATAGTATCGATATCAACTAATGCAACTTGGTCATATTCAATGTTGTTTGCCTCTAATACTTCGTGGACATACCATCTTTGCCAAGTTGGTTTCATACCTGGAACTTTATATGTTCCGTCACCTTTTGGTTTTATTTCATCACTCAGAATAAACAATTCTACATCGTGTTTATCACACCAATATTGCCAAGTTTTATAACACCACTCTGTATAGTCCAATACATCCGGTGCTTTGACCATTGCAGTCATAAACACTACATTTTTACTCATCGATTACTCCTTTGATATAGTCTTCTAAGTTTACTTTTGGTTCATATCCAATTAATCTTTCTGCTACCGAGATATTACAAAGAGTTTCTTTTGCTTCACCTGGTCTTGCGTCTATGTATTCTGTTTTAGTTCCAAACATTGATGCTAATTCATTGATTGAGTAGTTGTTTCCTCTACCCAATTCTATTTCATCACAAGACTTTTCATTTTCTGATGTTAAAATTAATCCGTCCACAATGTCGTCTATGTGAGTAAAATCTCTTCTTTGGAATCCATCTCCCGTAATTGTTAGTGGTTCTTGATTTTCATATTGTCTTTCAAATATACCAACTACCGTACAATATTCTCCTTCAGTTAATTGATGTGGACCATATACATTATAAAACCTACAAATCGATACATCAACCTCAAAATGTTTTTTATACAACAAACATAAATCATCCGCTACAACTTTTGATAAAGTGTATGGATTTTTCATCTTTCCACTATGAACTGATGATGAACCTGCAAATATCATTCTTGGTTTGTTTTCTAATTCTCTTACCCACTCCAAGATATTCATTGTTCCTAATATTCCAACTTCTAATGTTGGTGCTGGATTTTTAAATGAAGGTTGTATTCTCGCTATCGCAGCCAAATGATATATAACATCTGGTTTTTCCATAAAATAACTAAAGTCCACTACATCTCTGATATCACAATCATAATAAGTACAACCCTTTTGTTCATTTTCTTTTTTACCTGTTGAGTAGTTGTCCAATGATACGACTTTATGTCCGTCTTTCAATAACCTTTTGATTAGATTTGTTCCTACAAATCCTGCTCCACCTGTAACCATTATATTCATTTTTGTCTCCGTTTATTTACTTGGTTCGTAAGTATTACCTTCTAATTTAAAGTTGATAAATGGATTTAGTGAATGAATATTACAACCATAAACTTCTTTTACTTTATCTCGAACCATTTTAGTATTTTTTTCTGTTTGATATAACCAATTTTCTATACCACCCCAATTTTCTGAGTCTGGCCAATAGTCTTTTACATAACCATCATAGTAAAGATTTCCATTCAATCTTCCTTCGTCTTTACCGCATATCATTATATTTTTTGCCCCCATATAACCAGCAATCTGTATACAAGTATTAAGTGTAGTTCTGATTGCAACCATACTATTTGTTCCGATACAATCAATCATTCCTCGTTCTCCACTTTCAAACTCATAAAAATTATCTGACTCGACAATGGGATTTACTCCACCATATCCTTGGTGAGTTCTACTATAAAGAAATTTGATATCTTGTCTATTTGATAAATCTTTTATAGTTTCTTCCCATCGTTGTCTAACTTGTAGGTCTCTACCGACAACATACTCACAAGGAAAATGTTCATACATTTGATTTACACTGATTGATATTTTATTTTCGAAGAATGATGGGTCTACATAATTCATCGATGAACCTGCACCAATTACCCAAATATCTTCACCTTTATGAATATCTTTTAGTTCAGTGATTTTTTTATTCATTATTCTCCCAATATTCATTCCAAGTGGTAAATCTATAACCTTTGTCATCAATATATTGAACACCTCTTGGTTTCTCTGATGTAACTTTGGTTACAAAACTATCCATATCGTGTTTCTCTAACCATTCCCAAACTAATTGAGTTCCGGTTTTACCATTTACCAATCCTCTGTCTGGTTTTGCTTTCGCTGTGAATATCACAACATCATATTTTTTTGATAGTTTTTCAAGTGATTCTCTAGCTCTTTCTAATGGTTCATCATAGATAGTTCCATCGTGAAATCCTTTTGAATTTTTATGAATGACCCCATCAAAATCAACTGCGATATTTCTTAACTCATCATTGAATCCAACTACTCTTGGTTCTCCAATATTATTAAGTCTTGAAATGTCACCTGGTTTATTATCACCAATAGGTGGACATACTTTACCACTTCCGTGAGTTAATTCATATTGTAATAGTAATGACAATACTTCAATTGTATGATAATAATCACAACCTACCGCGACCTCACTTATTGTTGGTATTCTGTCAACTAATGGTTTCGCAGTTACACAAGCGATTGGTATGTCATTTGAATAACCCCATTGAAACGCCTTTATCAAATCTCTTGATGTACCTGAAGAAGAAAATCCTAAGATTAAACTTTTTTCTAATTGTTGTTTTGTTTTACTTGACGTTACCATTTTTAACCACTGGTGCATCCAATGGTCAAAGTCGGTATCGTTAATCAATGAAGTAACTACTGTAGCACTATCAGGACACATTGCGTTTTTTGTTCCATTACTTAATCTTGAGATATCAATCGCTGCGTGTGAAGCAACTGCGAGATTACCCCCGTGTCCCAACACATAAATGTCATCTGCATTATTAAATTTTTCTTGTAGTTCTTTCCAATCGTCTGAATTTATGACTTCATAAAACAAACTTTCTATATTTTCTATGTTTAACATAATTTCTCCTTGTATATTGTTTCTGCGACTATCCAATCGAATGGTGTGTCTACATCTATGGATTCTATTTCATCTAATTTATAAAATCCAGGGTTATTTCCAACTATTCTATTTTTATTTTTCATTATTTCTCTATCAACTATTGAAATACCATAGTTTAATTTAACTACATCTGGTAAATCTTGTGAATTTGGTACATTATCTAAGTCATAATTTAATGGTTTACCATTTAACCATAAATGATTTTTCACCTCAGTGACTGATGTTACACTATCAAATGAGTTATTTAAATAATAATCTACTGACTTCTCGTGTGATTCAACTGAAACAAATGGTGAACAAACCGGTGCCAAAAAAATAGAGTCTGTTTTTGTTATCTCTGCGATGTGTCCGTGAAACTCACTATTTGTTGCCTTTGAACTGGCAAAATAGTCATCTCGTTTGTGTGTTTTGACATCGTTCATTTTTCCAATTTCTAACATTTTATCACAATCAGAGTTGACTACTATTTCATCTATATTTTTTACTTGTTTCAAAGTATTCAACTTCATTTGAAGTAAATTAGAATCACCAAATGGTTTAATATTTTTATTTGGAACTCTTTGTGAACCTTTTCTAACTGCAACTACTGCTGTAATCATAACTGACCACCATTTATATCAAGTGTTGTACCTGTAATATATGATGATTCATCAGAACATAAAAATAATATTCCATTCACTACTTCTTGTGGTGTTGCGATTCTACCCAATGGAATTGAATTTCCTAAATCATTTAATTGTTTTTCAGTCATTGATTGTTCTAACATTTGTGTTCTTGTTTGACTTGGACAAACTGCATTTACATTAATACCTCTACCACCTACTTCGTGAGCTATTTGTTTTGTTAATCCGATTATTCCCGCCTTACTCGCAGTGTAATGTACACCACTAACTAAACTTTTATTTCTACCAGCGATAGATGATACATTTACTATTCTACCACCAGATTCCATTTTATATAATACTTGTTGTGTTATATAGAAAAAACTTCTTAGATTTGTATCTAATACTTTATCCCATTCTGAGTGTGACACCTCTTCTATTTTGTGCGTATAATTGATTCCTGCCACATTAACTAAAATGTCTACAACATCTGATTCAAACTTATGTGTAAAGAATGAATCAATTTCATCAATGTTTGAAATATCACAATTACTACTATTGATACCATAAACATCTGCTCCTGATTTTACAAAATTTGCATAAAGACACTCACCGATTCCTCGTGAATCTCCAACGATTAAAACCTTTTTATTATTAAAATTCCAAGTTATATTACTCATAGATATGTTCTACATTTGGTTTAGTAATTGCGTATCTAACACCAACTGAATCTCCTACACATTTTATTTGATGCCAAGTTTTCTTTGGTACTACAATAACATCATTTTCTTTAACTCTTTTTGTTCCTTGTCCATCAATCCACCACTCCCATTCACCTTCCATAACTACCCAATTTTCATCAGCGTCTGGATGATAATGTTTTCTATTACCTTCACCAGGTTGTTGTTGGATTATTACTCCACCGAATCTATCATTGAATGCAATTCTAACTGCCCAACTACCCATTCCTAACTCTTCTCTTAGTTGTTCAAGATTAATTGAAGTGGTATTTTCATATCTTCTCATCTGTTCCCAAGATACTTGTTCCACACCATCATTTTTCAATACATTTACTACATCTGAATCTTTATTTATCATAATATTTGGTCATATAACTTGTTTTGCATTTCTTGTCTTGTGATTTCTTTTATGTGTTTCAAAGTCAATTCTTCGTGTGGTGGTAAGTGTGAATATGTTTTTGCTCCGTCTATCACCTCGTGAACTGGTTTGACCCATTTGATATCATCTGTGTTTCTAAATATTCTTGCCTGATAATCTGGAAAGTTAATCCAACCTTGTTCAGTTTGTCTCCACTTCCAAAGATTCAAATGAAATTCTGTTATACCATTGACGATATTGATTCTTGGAACCCATATTA
>Ga0222715_10002677_pt1 | contig 16174 bp, 8 predicted proteins | sample C33_9DmetaG_FD_165056 | JGI IMG/M metagenome (GOLD analysis project Ga0222715, IMG submission 165056) | Estuarine water microbial communities from San Francisco Bay, California, United States - C33_9D | ecosystem: Environmental > Aquatic > Marine > Unclassified | place: USA: California... | reverse complement strand
CTCGTTCTCTCGGCGCACGATCGTGGCATACATACCGGCCTGCGGGCGGCCGGAAGCATCGTCGAAGACACCGTGCGTCAGACAGAAGAAGGCCGCACTTCGCGGCGGCGCGATCCAGCGCTTGGTGCTCTTGCGATGGGCGCTGGCCTCATTGCCGGTGCGCAGCACCATGACATCGACGGACTCCGACCACTCCGGTCTGGCCGCGAGATAGAGATCCGGTGAGTTGACGGGATCGTGGCGCAGGTAGGGGAAGGTGAGGATCGATCCGCCGGTGGCGTCAGGCTCGATCGAGTTGCCGCCGAGGTCGACCCAGCGCATCCGCGCCTGGTAGTCGGACTTCGAGAAGCGCAGCGCCGGCAGTCTCGCGCCCCCGGCGGGGGCCTCGTAGTCGATGGTGCCGTGCATGCTCGCGATGAGGTCCGACGCCTCAGCCGCCGTCGTATCGGGACTTGGCCGGTCCTCGGCATCCAAGGACTTGCCCGGCAGGGGCAGTGACAGGCTCCACCCGTCCCATTGCGCCAGCGCCTCACGGATTCGGATCTTGGTCGGCACGCCGTCGAGTTCATCCTCGGGATTGGCCGTCGCTGCGGTCTCGCTCCAGCCCTCATCGTCGCCGAGCTCAACCTTCGCCTGCGGGGAGGTTCCGCTGTACGGCGTCAGGATTCCGCGGCGTCGATGCAGGCTATGCCACTCGCGTTCGCCAGCACGGCGTACGTCGACGCGATAACCCATGAGGACGTCTTCGGCATCGAGGAAGAGATCGTCGCCCGTGGCTGCGGCCGCGCTCAGCTCCGTCGCGGCCGCCATGCGATCCTTCCACCGACGCGCTTCGTCTGGACGCGCGAACTCGACGCCCGCGGAGTGCCGAGCCGGGAGCCCACGGCGCTTCGGCGTCCCGAAGGTCTCGCGGCCCTGGGTCCAAAGGCGCGCCGTCCCCGTGGCGTCCACGGATGTGCCAATCGCTTCAGACTCCAGTGTGCTGGTGATCACCACTGCCGAAGTCAGGTCGACAAAGCCTGTGTCATCCAAGTCGCCCGAGCGAGGCCTCGGGCGGAAGTAGGACTCGCCGAGGGTGGTGCGCACGCGCGGGAAGGCGGTCGTGATGTCGAGGCCGACCGCATCGGGGTTGTATGGCGGGGGCCAGTCAACCATCGCGTAGACCCGCGGAGTGCCGGTGTTGTTCCGGATGCGTGTGATCGGGATACGCAGATCCACCAGCAGGCCCAGGCGGCGCAGCAGGTTGGGATGCGACTGAAGAAGCGAGATGACCTGGTGGAAATCCATGTCGGGCCACTGAGGCTTGTACGGCTCGCTGGCTCGCGCGCTGGGCGCCAGCATCTCGTTGAGCATGACCAGCGAGCGAGCCGTGCCCTCGGCACCGGCTCCAGGCGTGGTCAGCACGCCGTTGGTCGCCAAGACTTGCTCGATCTGGTTGGTGAAGCGCTGTCGACGATCCTCATCGACGACGAATCCATCGAGGGGCAGCTTGGTGTAGTCCGCCGTGGTGCCATCGCTGCGAGTGACCAACGACTCCAGGAGTGGTCGCTGCTCCCCCGACTGCCGGGCTACCGTCACCTGCAACTGGTCAAGGTCAGAGTTCAGGCGCGCCGCCGGGTAGGACACGATTGGCGAATCCGCGGGATTGCGGAAGACGAACGGGTCCACGGGCATGTCTTCAGGGAACAGCGTGGCAAAGAGCTCGGGGTCGGGATCGTCGGAGATCCGCTCCGCGTCGAGGTAGTCCTCCTGTCGATCATCAACCGTCCACCGCAATGTCAGTTGCCATTCGATGGCACGCACGATGCGCGCCCACTCACCACCGCGGAAGTCGCGATAGCGGGATAGCGGGAGACGGCGCGGGTTGCCTTCTTCGCCGCCGAGTTGCGGCGAGATGAGCACCGAGGCGTAGAGCGAGTTCTTGTCTCGCGACGTCGGGAGCGCAGTGAAGAGAATCGTCTCGAGGATCATCCGAACGCTCCACAGAAGTCGGCCCAGGCACGGTCGTCCCAGGCATCAGCGAAGGTGGCCACGGGGACCTCGCCGCCGCTGCGCGCGGAGACCGCGGCGCGGCCGGCAGGACCCTCGAGGTAGGTGGCATTGATGGTCCGCTGGGCTTCGAAGTTGACCGTCTTGGAGAAGAACGCGACGCTCACGCGCACGGTGACGCGGGCTACTCCGTGCAACTTGACGTAGGCCGGCAGTTCAGCGGGGATCAGCACCGACAGGCCGATGTAGACGTCGATGCTGGCACTCGCGATGCCCAGCACGTCGACGTTGCCGTTGAGGCTGGCGAACGCGGTGAGGGCAAGGCCCTCCTCGACACCGCCGACCGGAGGATCGAGTGCGCCGATAGCGAAGGTGAATCCTGCGCGTACGCTCACGCCGCCGCTGGCCACTCCGCCGAAATTGACCTTCGCCTCGGCCGCGACGAAACCAGTGATGCTCAAGCGCTCGATCCCGGTCAGTCCGAGTGCTTGATCGAGATAGCCACCGCCACCGAGTCCGGTGATCGTGAGCGTGAACGGATCCTCGGGGTAGGACATCAGGAAGCCGAAGCGAACCGGCTCAGAGTCGAAGGGGATGTCCACGACCCCGCCGACCCCGATGCCGGAGATCGCGAAGGCACCCAGCGCGATAGGCGGCAGATCGATCGCGAAGCCCGCCTCAATGCCACCGGAGTCGACGTTGATGATGAGCAGGTCGCCGAAGGGCAGGTAGGAGGCGAGCGTGCGCAGAAGAGTCAGCAGCCCGCTGAAGTCGACCTCGCGGACCTGAACGTCGACGTCGGGGCTGCGGCCGCTACCGGCGGTGAAGACGATGCGCTCGACATCGACGCGCACGAACTCCAGGTTGTCGATCGGCACGAGCGTGACGATGAAGTCGCTGAGTTCGCCGCGCACCTTCCACGTTGCCGAGCCCTGCACCGTGGGGACGATGGTCTGCAGGTCAAGGAGCAGACGGGCGCGGTCGACGTCGAGAAGCGGAATGCTCTCCATGACCCGCGAACCGTCTTCCAACGGCAGCGAGTTGTCGATCGACATCGACATTCTGGTGACAGAGCGCTCGCTATCGAGACCCGTGTTCTCGAACGTCGAATCGATCTTCAGCGCCATCGGAGTCGGCTTGCCGTCCGCGCCGACTCCCGGGTAGGGGTTCGGGATGAGATCGGCCAGGGTGACGCCGCCGAGGATCTCGAATGCCTTGAACGCCTCGCCGGGGGTGACGCGACCATCCGCAGCCAAGGAGCGGATGGACTGCACATCGCCGTAGATGTTCCCGAGCGTGCGGCTGAGACCGGCGACGGTCATCTTGCCGCCGGTGACCCCGCCAGCCTTGGCCGGATCCATGAGGAAATCGTTGACCGCATCCTCGGCCGCCTGGAGATAGACCTGGCCGACATTGCGCGCCTCGTCGAGGGCGTTCTCGAGGTACTCGCGCGGATAGTTGAGTGCGGCGGTGACGGTCTCCTCGACGAGGCGTGCGGTGTCCTCGAGGAAGACCTGCGCCTCCTTGATGATGGGAAAGTTGTTGGGGTGGTACTCCTCAAGAAGATCCTCGATGTCGCCCCGGATGAGCTGCAGTTCATCGTCGACCCGGTTGGCAATCCCGAAGACAATCTCCTTGGTTGCCTGAACGGTCTGGGCCGAGACAAGGGCTTCGGAGAGCACTTCGCCGTCGTCGGTACTCACCGAGTTGGCGAGATTCTCCGCGTAGGCAATCGCGGCTCCGCCGAACTCCGCCACCTTGTCTGAGTAAGGGACGGTGTCGTCGTAGTAGCCACGAAGCTGGGCCGCGCCATCCTCGGTGAAGTTCGGGTCGGTGAGGTCATCGATGCCGAATCGACCATCCACGCCGCGCCGCTGACTCGGTCGCGTCGAACGAGCATCGGACACCTTGGCCTGCGCAAAGAGCATCGGCTGACTGAAGGGGATCTCATTGCCATCGGGATCAATGCCGACGAGGTCGAACTGGAAGGCCACTGAGCCGTTGCGCGTGGCGACCTTGGGTGTGTACACCTTCATCCCGGACCAGTCACCGCCCATGGGCGTGAGGTTGCGGGGAAGGGCCAACGGCGGCGTCTGCACCGTCTTGCATGTGACGTAGCTGAAGAGCGCCGCTCGCCTCCCGGCATCGGTGGCGGTCGAGGTGCTCCCGAGGTCGAGCTCAGGTTCTGTCACCACGATGCTGGTGCGCTTTTCCCAGAAGGCCCGGATGCGTCCGCGCGAATCGGCGCGGAAGACGCGTACGCCCTCCTCGACCTGCGCGGCCTTGAAGCCCCAGGGATAGAGGAATCCGCGGCGCACGACCTTGGCGTAGGTGTCACGTCCCTGCCAGATGCGCTGCTGCCACGCCGTCATCGTCGAGACGCCGGGCTCATCCCACGAGCCCTCGGCAACGAGTTGCCCCCCGAGCGGGGAGAGCGCGACGCGGGCCTTGATCGCCGCCGCCGGACCGCCCACCTGGTTGGCGCCGGTTCGCGTCGTCAGCCGGACGATGTCGGCCCGGTCTCGCGGGGTCGGGATCATCGTCCAGGGGTGTCCGTTGAGACCCTCCGCGACGTCCGCGTTGGGGTCACTCAGCAGCAGCGACGCCCCAGGGTCGCGCAAGCCCACACCGCGCAACGTTCGGTACTCCGCGTCCTCGGTCTGATCCTCGCCCGGCAGCATCGAGCCCAGTCGTGCGTGGAAGATCTCGGTGCGGCCGGAGTTGGTCTTGGCACTGCGCTGCTCAGTCCACGAGCTCACTCTGTTAGGCGAGAGATACAGCCACCAGGGCATCTCCAGACGGGTGACCATGCCACTCAACGGCTTCGTCACCGGGAGGTTGGCCGGCAGGACCTCGCCGTCGAGGTAGCGCCCGATCTCGCTGAGATAAGGATCGCGGTCGGCCCAGGCCAACAGGCCGGCCAAGGTGAGGGACACCGGAGCGTCGACGACGAAACTCAGCTGGCTGTCGCCGGCCAGTCGCGCAGGGACGGCACTGGCGCTGGGCGTCTGACCCGCAGCGAAGGCCTGCTCGGTGACCGCCTGAGGGCCAAAGTTCACGATGAGCAGGCCGTTGGCGCCGTTCGGAGTCACCCGCCCGGTGGCCTTGTTGACGGTCATATTGAACGGCGTGATCGTCAAGCGCAGCATGTCCTCGCGTCGGCGCACCGTGATCGTGGGCATCGGCTCGCCGTCCCGGGCAGTCATGGCACGGGCCGTCGAGGGCATGGCGATGACGAGTGCGCCCGCGGCCAGGCCGCCAAGGAAGCCGCGCCGGCTCACGTCTGTACGCAGGACTAGTTCGCCGCCCATTGCACTCCCTCGCTTAGGGACGCCACCACATTCAGGTCACCGCCACTATGGACGGCCTCGAGGGCAGATTAGGGAGGAAAACCGGCTATGTCCCGCTCAGCAGCAAAATGGGGTACTAGACCCCCCACGCGGGCTATGTGGGCGAAAAGTCCCGATAGTTCCTTCTCTTCAGCAGCCTTGCCCGGCAGGCGACGTGACGGTCTGAGCCGCTACATTCACGCGGTCAGTCTCAACCAAGGGAGAGTTGTGCGCCTTCGTGCGTGGTCGGCAGTCGCGGTCGTCTCGGCTGCGGGTGCCCTCGTCACCGCCACCGGCGCCTACGCGGGACCGCAGGCCATGCAGCGACCGGCGCCCGCCAACACCCCCACCCTGCCGAACGTCGTCATCATCTGGACCGACGACCAGGCACCCTCCCTCACGCAGAACATGAAGACCGTCGAGGCCCAGTTCATGGCCAAGGGCGTGACCTTCACCAACGCCCACTCCACCACCCCCACGTGCTGCCCCTCACGCGCGAGCCTGCTCACCGGCGGCCTCTCGCAGACCACGGGTATCTGGAGCAACTGGCTGCCCGACGGCGGCTGGGGACTCTTCCACGACCTCGGCTGGGAGGACCGCACGATCGTGCAGCAGTTCGATGCTGCGGGCTATCACACGGCGTACGTCGGCAAGTACCTCAACGGCTACGGCCTGGCGGCGACGCGCACGTCCGTGACCGGGGACCGCGACTACGTCCCGCCAGGCTGGGACTCCTGGCACGCCTTCGCCAAGCCGTCACCGGATGTCGACGGGCGACACCAGGGCTACTACGACTACTGGCTCATGGATCGCGAGGGTCAGGGCGAGGAGCCGACGTACTCCTACTTCGGCACGAGCTCAGCGGACTACTCCACCGACGTGCTCTCGGCGCGCGCCGTCGAGGTCGTCGAGTCAACGCCCAGCGATGAGCCGCTGTTCATGATCAGCACGGTCTTCGCGCCGCACAAGCCATACACCGTCCCGTTGCGGCACTCCAACACCTGGAACCGGGTGAAGGTCACGCTGCCGGAAGGCATCGGCGACACCACAGGCAAACCATCCTGGGTGCAGGACCGCCAAAAGATCGGACCGGCCGATGCCAAGTACCTGATCAAACAGCAGTCACTCACTCTGCTCTCGGCCGATGAGGGCATCGCCGACCTGCTCGATGCACTTGAGGCGACCGGGCGCCTGTCGAACACTTTGATCGTCTTCGCCTCGGACAACGGACTCACCCTCGGTCAGTTCAATCTGCTGGGGGCCAAGAACTTCCCCTATGCCTCGCCGATTCCACTCGTGATGCGCTGGGATGATGCACCAGCGGGAAGCGTCCTCGCACAACCAGGGACATCGGACGAGCGACTCGTCGCCCTCCCCGACATCGCAGCGACCGCACTCGATGCGGCGAGCCTTGAACCGACGTCGCCGATCGACGGGCAGTCACTGCTCAACGGCAATAAGTCACGTCGGTCACTCATCCTGTCTGCAGCCGCAAACCGTCCCGCAGATGAGGGCAACGCCGTCATGCCGCCGTACTGTGCGCGTCGGACCAAGAGCTGGCTCTACGTGCGCTACTCGACCGGGTTCGAAGAGTTGTACGCCGTACGTATCGATCCGGGATTGCTGGTCAATGTGGCCGACGTCAAGGCCCGCGCCAAGACAGTGCGCCTGCAGCGCAAGGCAACCCAGAAGGCTTGCTCCCCCGCGCCGCCCGGCTTCAGTTGGCAGGCCGCGGGCTGAGCCAGTTCCCGATTTCCCGACCGTTGTTGGGATCTTGACCGCCTCAAAACCCCAACAAATGTCGGGAATCTGAGGCCTCGGCAGCCCGGAGCCGGCGGAACGCGTCCCGGCTACCTGAACCGCCGAGGGACCCCCCTGGCAAAGGGCACCCCCCGGAGCGATACGGACAAAGGGAGCCGTACTATTCGAAGCGCAGGCCGGAGTGCTGTCGTCCCCCCCGTCGATGGCCCCGGCCTGCCCCTATGTCTGGTCACCCGTCCCGGCGCCCCCGCGCGGTTTGTCACCTAAAACCCGGGTTATCGGCGCCGAATTCGGTCTGCCATCAGGGTTCTCGGTGACAAAGGCGTGGTGGGGTCCGGGGATGGGCTCCCCTGGGCAACACTGCCGCGCGCAAGGGGCCTCCCCTGAGGATTCCAGCAGTTAGTCTCGGGGCATGGCCCTGCTCCGCCCCGCCTGGCTCACCCGCTGGTCGACCGATACCGCCGCCCAGGCGGGGGTCCTCGGCGCGGCCTGGAGCGTGGCCGGTTCCCTATCCCGGGGACTGCTCCCGCGCAGCCCGGCCGACCAGGCCGTGGCCACCGGGGTCACCGCCGCCATCCACTACCAGCTCACCGCCACCACGTGGAGCTCCCTCGAGGCCCTCGCCTCCGTTCCCGGCACGCGGCCCGGCACCACCGCCCGAGTCATCGTGGCGAGTGGCGCCATCGTCGGCGGCTACGCCACCGCCTTCATCACCGCTCGCTCGACCGCGGACAACCCGGCAGCGGCCGTCGCCTACGCCACCGGTCGCCAGGTCGCCTTCGCCGGCATCGCCGGGGGCGCGGCATCACTGTGGGATGAGGTGTTGCACAAGCGCCTGCACCTTCGCCCCGGACTCGACACCACGTTGCTCCCCAACGTCTTGACCGGTGCCGCGATCGCGGCGGGCAATGTCTACTTCTCCGTACGCCGCGCCCACAAGTACGGCGTCGTCAATCCCGATAACCACCGCGTCACCGGCATCAACGCCCGGTCACTGCTCACCGCCACCGGAGTGGGCGTGGCGAGCGCTGTCGGCCTGACGACCCTGGTCGTCGGCGAACAACTGTCGGCCCGCGGCCTTGAGCGGCTGATGAGCAAGGTCATCCGACGCGATCCCGGTGCGGCAGGATCCTTCCTCGCGCACGCGGCGATCCTCGCGGGCATGACGGTGATCGGTGGCGCCGCACTCAAGCGGGTCACCGATCGACTCGAGCACTCCGACGACATCATCGAGCCGGCGTATCCCGAACCCCCGAGCAACCCGCATGTGAGTTCCGGGCCCAACAGCGACATGCCGTTTGATTCCATCGGCAAGGAGGGCCGCCGCTTCGTCGCCATGGCGTTGACACACGATCAGATCACCGCGGTCATGGGTGAGACCGCCGTCGACCCGGTCCGCGTGGTGTGCGGCTACGAGTCTTCGCCGGATCTCAAGGAACGCGCGCGCCTCGGCCTGGCAGACCTCGAAGCCTGCGGTGGATTCGAGCGTTCCATCATCTGCGTGGCCAGCCCCACCGGCGTCGGCTACGTCAACTACACGATCACCGAGGCACTCGAATACCTCACGCGCGGCAACTGCGCGACCATCGTGCCGCAGTACGCACTGGTCCCGAGCGCGCTAGCGATGACCAAGACCCTCGACGGTGTCATGCTCACGCGCTACGTGCTCGAGGGCATCCAGGAGCGCCTGGCCAGCATCCCCGCCGAACGCCGTCCCCGCGTCGTCCTCATGGGCGAGAGCCTCGGCGCCAATGTGGCACTCGATGTCTCGACGGTGCCGGGCCATTTCACCGGCATCCCTGCTTTGGAACACCTCGGCGTTTCCGGCGGCTGCTACTTCGGCGTCCCCTTCCGCACCGAGTTCTGGCGTCGCTGGCGCGACAACCCCGACGCCATGGATCCCGAGCACGAACTCCTTCTCGTCGCCGAGCCGAGCCAGGCGCCACCGCTGCCTCCGGGCCAGATGCGTCACCTCATGGTCGTTCACGACGATGACCCGGTGAACAAGTACGGCTACAGCATGGTGCTGCAGCCGCCGTGGTGGATGGGACCGCCCGCGTCTCGGCCGCCGATGGTGCCGCGGGAGACCCGCTGGCGCCCGATCACCAGTTTCGTCATCGCCACCGTCGACCTGAAGAACGGCATGAATTCCAAACCCGGCCAGTTCGTTCGCCGCGGACACGACTACCGCATCGAGGCAAGGCTCGCGCTGCAGCGCGCGTACGGACTTGACTGCACGGATGCGCAGGCCGATGCCATCGAGACGGCACTGCGCAACAACGAGACTGAGTGGGCCGCGCGCCGCATGATCGCCCGCAAGATGGACGGTGCCCGCAAGTCCATCCAGGCGACGCTCGCCAAGTGGGGATCACCGCAGATCGACGTCGCCGACATCGATCCCGGCGCGGTCAACGGGCATGAGGAGACGCCACTCGAGCGCTTCGGCCGGATCTCCGCACCTCCCGGCGCCTGAGCTTTTTCGGTCCTACAGGGCTACCCAGTGAACCGCGGAGATCGTCGAACGCCTAGCGTCATGGGTATGCGCGCATTTCCTGCAGCCCTCGCGGCCGGTTCCCTCATCGGTGGGTACGCCGTTGCCCGCTCGACCAAGAAGCGTCAACTCGGCGGCGCTGTGCTGGCGGTCGGTGCGGGTGCCTGCACCGTGCTGTGGTGGCAGCAGGCCGGCCCGGTCAAAGCGGTGTCTGCACTCACGGTGATGATCGGCGCCTTCGGGGCCAGCCATCCGCTCGCCAAGCAGGTCGGCGCCTGGCCGTCTGTGATCGGTGTCGCGGCCACCACCGCGGTGACTACGTTCATGCTCACCAGCGCCAAGGACTGATCGATGGACCTGCGTCGCCGCAGATTCGAAGGTGAAGCGCGCATTCGCGCCGTCCTGTGAATCCTCCCAGAATGGCCCCTGGCCGGCGGGCATCCCGGGCGGGTCTGCGACACACTGACACCGATGCTGAAGCGGACATTCGGGACTATGTCTGCTCTGGCCATCGTGGCTGGAGCGAGTGTGGGCCTTGCGCTGCCCTCCCAAGCGGCGCAGCCCGTCGGCGACCCCGCAGACTCCCGCCCGGCGGCAACGGATCGGATCATCGTGGGGACGGTCCCGGTGCGGTCCGCCCGCGCGGCAACTCTTACGGCAGCGGTCGCCCGCACCGCGGAGTCAGCCGCGGCCGCGTTAGGCATCGATACTCCGGCGACCGTGGTCTCCCAGGTCACGCGCAACACCACCGTGGTGGCGGTCGATCCGAATCTCACCCAGAGCGAGTACGACGCCCTGCTGGCCGAGATCGCCGATGACCCCAAAGTGGCCTACGTCGAGCCAGACATCAAGGTCTATCCGACGGCGGTCACGCTGCCCAACGATCCGTACCTGAACAGCCCCTATAACCAGTGGGGCTTCTGGCAGGGGGCGGGCTCCGGGGATGGCGGCTTCAGTTCACGAGCGCCGGCTGCCTGGCCTGTCTCGACCGGCTCCGGCGTCGTCGTTGGCGTCATCGATACGGGTATCAACGCTCACCCCGACCTCGATGCCAACGTCGTCGCCGGGTACGACTTCATCGGTGACGTCGACGTGGCCAATGACGGGGACGGTCGGGACTCAGATCCCTCAGACCCGGGTGACTGGATTACCTTTTCCGAATCCGTCGGCTCCACCTTTTCCGGTTGCCGCGTACAGAGTTCCTCGTGGCACGGCACCCACGTGGCCGGAACGATCGGCGCCATCACCAACAACGGCACCGGGGTCGCAGCGGTCGCCCCGGACGTCAAGATCCAGCCACTACGCGTCCTCGGCAAGTGCGGTGGCTACACCTCCGACATCGCGGTGGCCATCCGCTGGGGGTCGGGAGGATCGGTCAGCGGCCTTCCGGCTAACACCACCCCCTCCGACGTCTTGAATCTGTCGCTGGGGGGAAGCGGATCTTGTGAGACGACGATGCAAAGTGCCATTGATGTCGCCGTGGCCAATGGCACGACGGTCGTCGTGGCCGCGGGCAACAGCAACACGAACGCTTCGAGTGCCACGCCAGCCAACTGCAACAACGTCATCACCGTCGCCTCTCACACGAGCGCGGGACAACGATCCTCCTTCTCCAACTATGGGGCCGTCGTCGAGATCTCTGGACCCGGGTCGGGCATCTGGTCAACCCTCAACAGCGGCTCCACCGTGCCGGCATCGGCCAGCTACGCCTCCTACAGCGGTACCTCAATGGCAACTCCTCACGTGGCCGGTGTTGCGGCCCTGCTCATGGCAGCAGACCCAACTCTGACTCCTGCCGAGGTTTCGGCGAACCTACGAGCCACCGCCCAGCCCTTCGCGGCCGGCTCGAGTTGTATCAGTCTGTGTGGCGCCGGATACGTCGATGCGCAGGCTGCCGTAGCTGCACTCAGCGTTCAGCCACCCACAAGTCTTGCCGTCACCCCCGACTACGAAGCGCTTGACGTCTCCTGGTCAGCTCCAGCATCCGGTGCATCTCCCACTCACTACGACATTGGTCTGTCCGATGACACCGGGGCGACATGGAGCGACGATTCGACGACCTCCACGTCCTACTCGTTCGCGGGCCTCGATCCCACGGAGGACTACCTCGTCCGCGTTCGATCCGGGACCGGCGACGACTCCACTGCCTGGGTGACGAGCGCAGCCACAAGCCCGCTGGCTCCGACCACTTCACAGGCCGTCACCAACTTCGCGATCGTCGTTGACGACTCCGCGCTGCAGGTAGGTTGGACGGCGCCGACCGACACCGGTGGACGCCCGATCCTGGAATACGAGGTTGCCCACTCCATCGATGACTCGACCTGGATCAGCGACGACACCACAGCCACGACCAGCACGACGGTCAGCGGCCTGACGAACGGCACGCCGTACAAGGTGCGCGTGACGCCCGTCAATGCCCTCGGCGCTGGCACCTCCGCAACCACCGAGTGGGCGACGCCGAGGACGCCTGCGGTGCCGAGTGCACCAACAGCACTAGCTGTGAGCGCCGGCAACGGTTCCCTCAGCGTGAGTTGGTCGGCCCCGTCCGACGACGGCGGTCGCTCAATCGCCTCTTACCAGTACGAGACCTCGACGGACGACAGCACCTGGACCACCTATCCGACCGAGTCCGGCACGTCGGTCACGATTTCAGGACTGGCCAATGGCACGACGTACTCGGTGCGAGTGGCTGCCACGAACGCGATCGGCACGGGAGCGTGGGCCACCGGATCTGACACCCCGGTGGCTCCGTCCGCACCGGCTCCCGCCCCCGCACCCGCACCGGCCCCTGCACCACCACCCGCTCCGGTGATCGAGGTGCCTAGCGCACCTATCCTGGTCGGCACCGAATCGGGTGACGGCACCGTAAGCGCCATGTGGCTCGCCTCGGACGACACCGGCGGGGAGGCGCCGAGTGAGTTCACCGTGGAACTCCAAGGCAGCGACGGCACCAGGACGCGGAGCACGTCTGAGACTTCGATCGAGTTCGCCGACCTGGTCAATGGCGCCGCCTACCGCCTCCGTGTCGCCGCCAGCAATTCTGCGGGCCTCGGTGACTTCAGCGAGTGGAGCCGAGACCTCGTTCCAATCGGTCCGGCGTCAGCACCGACCACCTTCATTGGTCGATCTGGCGACAGCAGCGTGTCACTGGAGTGGAGCGCCTCAGACGACAGCGGCGGAGCACCCATTGAGATGTACGTCGTCCAGTGGGAGGTGAACGGTTCGGCCGTCGCGGTTGCGACGCAAACGCGAGCGCTGTCCATTGATGCGCTCACCAACGGTCAGTCGTACAGCTTCCGCGTCGCCGCGCAAACGTCCTACGGACCAGGTGAGTGGTCGCGGCCGATCACTCTGACGCCGCGAGCCGAGCCGGTCACCGAGCCGCTGGAGGTGACCCTGACCAATAAGAAGCGTCGCGTGTACGTTCGTTGGCAGGCGCCCGACAGCGGCGACGCGGCGCGCTACGTCGTCGCCGTATCGATCAACGGCAAGAGTTTCCGTGCGGTCAAACGCACGGACCGGTTGAAGACTCGGTTCACCATCTCCAAGCGGACGACGTCGGTCCAGGTACGGATTCGCGCCATCGACTCCTACGGTATGGGCCCCTGGAGCGAAGCCACCGAATTGGTCCTCACGCGCAAGCGATAGCTGCGCAGACGGTCATCCACGCACTCCACGAAAGGCAAGCCCGAGGTCGCCCGGATTCCAGATCTGATTCTCATCACCGTACTTGCCGTCCGTGTCGCACGGCATCGCCACCTTTGTTTCGACGACCTCAAACTGCTTTGAGAAACCCGCGGTCCAGTCCGGCGCCGTGGGCTTGCGTTGGGGGATTTGCCGGTAGGCAAGTCCCCCAGGGTGGGAGTCCTTCGTCGTTCGATACTTCGTGCACTCCACTGGGAGGGGCTGATCGTGCTCGTAGCCACCCATGGTGTTGGTTCCGTTTTCCTGCCCGGTGAATCGCAGGTTGAAGACATCGCCACCAGGGAAGGTCATGCCGATGACAAAGAGATAGCGTCCCGGCTCCACCTCAAGCCCACGTCGTAGCGGGAAGGTGACGCGATTGCCGACGGCGATCTTCTTGCTCTTGAGAATCGACCGGTAGACCAGGGTGAATCCGTCCTCGAGGTCAAGCCGCTCCGGGATCTCACCTTCCCCGTCGTACCGCCACAACTCCAGTGTGACGCGGGCCTTCACCTTGTAGTTGCCGAAGTAACTGGTGAACCACTTCTCGTCATACTTGCCGTCAACGAGCCACTCAAGGGCCCGAGGCTCGTTGATGAGTTTGACCTGGGATGTCCCCATCTCCACCGAGTCCCACGTCATGGGCTTCTTCACGTGAAGCGACTGCGCCAACTGGGGGTGGTACAGGGTGGTGATGTCGAAGAAGGTGTTCTCCGCAGACGGAGGGAGCGTCTGGTAAACGATGGACGCCTTGGGCTTAGCCTCGGCAGTCCCACCAATCAAGAGCGCACCAACTGCTGCGGCAACTGCGATAACTAACACCCGCCTAGTCATGAGCCCTTCACCTGCGCATTCACATACTTATTGAGAGTCGCTATTAGCTGGTTTGCGGTCATGCCATATAGCGCCTCAGCTTTATCCCGCCAACAGATTCCCTTACCCGGCTCCGGACATTCGGAATTCCACTCATTCCACCAATCAAAGGTCGCCTCAACCCCGTAGTGAGCGACAAGCCACTCGTAGGCGAAATAGCCAGCCGGATACACGAGGTCTGTACCCCAGTCCAACTCCATCGACTCTAGATTGATCTTGGTGACTCCTTCTTCACGCATGACCTGCCTGAGTTGGTCGAGTTGATGTGAGCGGATGTCCTTGGGCCCAATTGTGAGTCCAGCAACGGTGTCACCCAGGTACTGAGCCTGACCCTCACCGAACCACCGGCCCATGGATTCGGAGCCGTTCGTCGTCTCAACGGATCGCTGCGACTGAATGCTGTGCGCGTATTCGTGGCTGACCGCACCAAGAAACCACGTCGGTCCGAGGACATTGGTATCCGTCAGCATTTGCGCCTGCTCCGGCTTGATCAGCGTCCAACCGAAGTACTCTCGGCCACCTTCTCCAAGGATGGTGCTTGTCCAACCCCCAGGACCGTAGTCGCTGCCAGGGCACCCCGAGTTCCACATAACCTTCCATTCGTCGAGCCAGGTGGGATCGAATCCCGTACGCGGATCGACGAGCCGCTTTCCCGTTGAGCAGGAGTAGTTGGCGTCGACTGAGGCAAGAGCCTCGTAGGAGGTCACGTCGGCGTACTGGCCGAAGAGTCGATGGCCACCCGCTATGCCCTTCCTGATTCGCTCCGCGAGCTTCGACGGATAGCCGGGGGAAGCGTGCACAGTAACGGGTGGGATCTTCACCTTGCCGCGAGACTTCCACGCCAGTTGCATGCAGGCCGACGCGACCCGTGCTTCTGGCCCGACACCATTGTTCAGAGCAGTTTTCCGCAGTTTTCGCTCGAATGGATTGCATGCAAGTCCCGAATAGGCCTTGGATGGGAGCGGCGCCTTGACCGTGGGGGGTGGGTCACCCTTGGCCGTTGCGCTACCGACAGGAACGAGTAGTCCGAGGCAGACCGCGGCGGCAACTCCCACACCGAAGAGGCGCATTGCGCGCACGCCTACTTGACCTTGCCGTTCCAGCTCGCCACCGGAATGAAGCACTCGGCGTAGACCGCGCCGATCTGCAGGCTGTTCTGCTTCGACAACAGCGCTGCGATCCCCTTCGTTCCCTTCTTTCCGTACTTCTTGACGTTCTTTGCACACGCCTTATCGGCATTCTTCTGCAGGTCCTTGGGGTACTTCGACGTCACCTTGCCCTTCACCCGGCTACCGCCGAGAAGCAGCCACTTGGACTTGGATGTGCACGCAACTGTGGGGTTGTCGGCACCGCTTCTGGGATTCTTCGTGGTGCACGACAGCCATTTGATGACCGGAGTGCCTGCAAACAGGTCAGGGAGCGCTCCGCGATAGCTCAATGCGTCGTAGCTTGGTGTGGGACGAAGGGTTCGGCAGAGCACCGAGCGATTGCCGTCATCCCACTGCTCATCCGTGGGGAGGGCGATGAACCATGACCAGATCTTCATGGGGAGGAAAACGTCCTGCGATCCAAGCCAGGAGTCGAAAGCTTCATAGGAGCACTCATCGCTGATGGCGTAAGCCTCTTCGTCGGTCAGGGTCGAAGGTGCCCCCAGGTCAGCAGGGTATGCGACGATCTCGTAGACCTCGCTGTTATGGGATTCGGTGCAATCCACGACGGAGTACACCGACCACGAACTCCATGCGTCATTGATATCTAGGCAGTCCCCGACGGCTGGCTCCTCAGCCGAGGCCGAGGCCGGTGGCGCCGCAGCCATGCCGACCAACAATGCGGTGGCTGAGGCGAGAAGTCCGATGTGTCGTACCTGCTGAAGTAGCGTCATGTGAGCCCACCGCGGGCGGCAAGCGTCTTTGCTGCAACGTGGGACGAACTATTGCCGAGAATCGGCGAGCAAATCACCGCACAGCGCCCATAATTGGCCCCGGGGGGACAAATTGGAGCACGGGCGCAGCGACTTCGAGTCGTGGGCGCGCGCCCACTGGAGGCA
>Ga0222715_10002672_pt1 | contig 16178 bp, 6 predicted proteins | sample C33_9DmetaG_FD_165056 | JGI IMG/M metagenome (GOLD analysis project Ga0222715, IMG submission 165056) | Estuarine water microbial communities from San Francisco Bay, California, United States - C33_9D | ecosystem: Environmental > Aquatic > Marine > Unclassified | place: USA: California... | reverse complement strand
ATACATACTTTGCTCCAGTGTTAAGCAAACCAAATTTTGCCACAATAGAAAGTATCTTTGGCGAAAATGACACAGGCGTGTCAGGATATGTTGCTGATTCATTAGTGGGTGGATCACAAGGAGATGTAGGATTTGGGGTCAGTGGAAACAGTTTACAATTTGTAGGATTATCCAACATTGAAATTCCTAAAGGTACAACTGCTCAAGATCCTGGTGTGGGCAATGCTGTGAGATTTGACACAGATCTAAATGAATTTGAACTGTATTCCACAGGCAAAATTGCGTTAGGTGGAATTAGAGATGGTGATAGAGACACCAATATAGATTTAAACAGCAACAAATTCACTTTTTATGCCAACAATCAATATCAAGGAGAACTGGACGGTTCGGGCAATTTAATTGTGAATCGTTTCAGTTCACAGGATCAATTTGCAATAGACGGCAATCAAGTTACTGTGGGCAGTGCTCCAAATCCACAAGCAGGATTCACAGCCAATGGAGCAGGTAGTGTGGTGCTGGACACTGCCAATATTGCTATATCAGGCAGTACCATAGAAAACACTGTTGCTGATGCTGATATCACTTTCACAGGCACAGGCGTAAAACAGAACAGAACTGTACAGTTTGACACAGTGAATGGATATGTGGGACCGTTTGGAACCCCAGTGGAAAGAGATACAAAAACTCCAAGATTAGGTGCTTTATGGTTCAACACAGACAATAATCTGTTACAAGTTTATGCAGGTGCGGTAGAGGGCTGGGTCAGTTCAATTGGAGTACAGTCGGTCACAGTAACACCCGAGATTGCTAACGAATTAAATGTGGTGTACAACCTCATATTAAACTAGTACAAAATTAACCTTGTACAATATAATACCGAAATACCGATAAATAACATTAATGCTGTAATCCGACCAGATTCAGCAGGACAAACCGTGGTACAACCGGCGAAGAATCTATGAACAGTGTAGAGTGAAAATCAGGTTGGTGGGACAAGATCCCCGTGCTAAAAAGGAGTAAACAATGGCCGTTGGTCGAATTTCGGGTCAGCTCTTAAAGTCCAATCTTCTGCGTAATGGAGCAGATTTGGCTTTTGAGACTAACCTGTTATACATTGATGTTAATAACAACAGGATCGGCGTAAAGACCGCTACTCCGCAGTATCCATTAGACGTTAATGGAACAGCACGTACAGTAAATCAAGAAGTTACAGGACAGGTAAATGTAGGCAATATCAATATTGCTGGCAACACAATTACCACCACATCACCACAATTAAATTTTTCAGCCGCAGATGGCATTGTCTACAACAATCAACTGTATGTGGATGATCTAATAATCAGTGGCAACAGCATTCAAGCCACAGAATCCAATCAAAATTTTGAGATTGTGACCAGCGGTACCGGCATTGTGGAAATCTACGGTAACACACAGGTAAACGGAAACATTCATGCCACTGGAAATATCAGAGCAGACGGTAATATTACCATTGGTGATTCAGACACAGATTCGATCACAATCAATGCTGATATCACATCAAATTTAACACCTGATGTATCAGACACATACAATTTAGGTACACCAACAAAACGTTGGAATGAAGCATATGCCAACAATTTGACCGTGGACAATTTAACTCTGTCAGGCAATATCACTGTGCAGGGATTAGATTTAACAGCACGTCCTGGTAAAGTTTTGTATGTAGCAACCAACGGTAGTGATTCTAATTCGGGCACACACCAAAACGATCCTTATGCCACAATAGAACAGGCACTGAGTGTAGCCGTTGCTGGTGATCATGTTTACATATATCCAGGCACATACACAGAAGATTTTCCACTCACTGTGCCAACAGGAGTGTCAATCAGAGGAGATGGCATAAGAGCAGTAAAAATTCAACCAAGTGCTTTGACCAATCAACAAGATGCTTTCATATTGAATGGTGAAGTTACCATTGAAGATATGACCATCACAGGATTTTATTACAACAGTTCAAACAACACAGGACATGCATTTAGATTTAATCCTACAGGAGCAGATGATTCCACAGGATTCCAGATCACATCAAGATCACCTTACATCAGAAACGTTTCAGTAATCACACAAGGTTCTGTGACCACAGCACAAGATCCAAGAGGATTTGGTTCAGGTGATGCTGGTAAAGGTGCGTTCTTGGATGGAGCAGTGGCAACACCAGCATCCAACGAAGCCAGTTGTTTATTTCAAAATGCTACATTCATCACACCAGGTGTGGATGCTATCACACTGACAAATGGTGTAAGAGTAGAATGGTTAAACTCTTTCACATACTTTGCGGCAAGAAGTATCTATGCTGTGGATGGTACAAGTGGGTTTGCTGAAGATGGCAAAACACAATTAAGAGTTTCAGGATTATCAGGAACACCTGTAGCCGCAGGTCATATTATAACTTATTATGATGTGGATGGTGTTACTGTGTTGGGCACAGGCACAGTTGAATCTGTGGACAACGGAAAAATTATAATAGACGGCAAATCAACAGGTTTTGAATTGCCACCAGAAACCACTGGCAAACAAATCACTGCCAATGGTGACGCAAAATTAGATACCAGTGTTAAGAAGTTTGGACAGGCTAGTTTGCTGTTGGATGGAATAGGAGATAGTGCTTCTGTTTCAACCACAGCAGACTTTGGATTCGGCACTGGAGATTTTACTGTAGAGTTTTGGGCATATCCAACTCAATTACAATCAACTACATTGTTTGATTTTAGAAATAATCAATCGGTTGAATACGCACTGATGTTGTATCTCACAAACAACGGACCAAAACTGTATGTAAATGGATCAAATATTATCACAGGAACACAAGGTTTTAATATTAATACTTGGACACACTGTTCAATTGTGAGACAATCATCAACAATTACAATGTATATTGCTGGACAGAATGTTGGTTCAACTACATTAGGCAATGATTTAGGTGCGGCTAAACCTTTTGTGATGGGTAATAACTATGACAACAACAACGGTTTTATTGGTAACATAGATGACTTTGTGATTTACAAAGGTTCAGCACTTAGAACAGCAAACTTTACGCCGCCTACCACAGAAGCAATTGGAAATCAAGACACAGTTTTGGTTTCAAGATTTAATGGTCCAGATCAATCAACAGATTTATTAGACACAAACATTGCTATTCAAGACATTAGATTTTCAACAGGTGCAACTGCTACTAATTTTACACTTGTGGATTACACAGACTTTGGTGCTGAAGTACGATCAATAGCATCTGCTTCTATCTATGGAACATATGGTGCTGTGGGAGATGGTGTTGGTGTAAAAATGTATTTGATTTCGCACAACTTTGCTTACATTGGAAACGATTATGAAGTGGACAATGATGACACCACAGTGATTCAAGAAAATGAAGTTGTCACTTCGAACCAAGCAAAAATTTATTATTCATCAGTTGACCACAAAGGTGATTTTAGAGTAGGTGATCAGTTTCATGTTAATCAAAACACAGGACAGGTCAATTTCACATCAGCATCATTGAACATCGATGTTGATCAAGCATTGACATTTACTTCAGGTCCAAATGTTACAGTGATATCAGGTAACTCAATTGAAACGGGCAATGTAAAAATTTCTGGCAATGAAGTAACAACCACATCAGGTGATTTAAATTTAGATGCTTTCAGTAATCAAATTAATTTTGTGGACAATGTTAATATTGATGGAAATCTTGATGTAACAGGAGATATCACAATAGGTGGCAATGTCACAATTGGTGATGAAACCACAGATTCAATCAACATCACAGCAGGCATAGGTTCAGATATTGTTCCAGCCGTTGACAACACATACAATATTGGTTCAACCACAAAAAGATGGAACACAGTGTTTGCCAATGAAGCACAGATTGATTCAGTTAATATTAATACAAATGTTATTCAAACCAATGACACAAACGCAGATTTAGAATTAAGAGCAAGTGGTACAGGTTCTGTGCGTTTTGAAAACTTCACTGTGTCCGGTGACACAATCACAAACGATTCAGGAGACTTCACAATTAATCCTGCTTCTGGTGTGTTCAGAGTTGATGGCACAGGTTCAGTAAGAATCCCAACAGGCACAACAGGTGAAAGACCTGGCACACCAACAGCAGGCATGATGAGATACAACACAGACGATTCTGTGTTTGAAGGTTATGATGGATCAAATTGGATCACATTGACTGGTGTGTATGACTTGGATAGAGACACATACATCACAGCAGAATCTTCACCAGGTGCTGATGATGACACCATAAGATTTTATGCTGGCGGAGTTTTGGTAGCAAATGTTAATCCTACCAGATTTGATGTGACCACACTACAGGTTGATGACATTCAAATCAGCGGAAATACGCTGACAACCACAGGTGTTGACCAAGATTTAATCCTAAATGCTCAAGGAAATGGTAGCATCAGGATTGAAGACTATAAATTTGAAGGAAATGCGATAACTAATATTATATCTGCTCCGATTGTACTTAGAACAACCGGACAGGGATATATTGACGTGTCAGATTCTGGTGGGTTTGTGCTTCCAGTAGGAGTAACAGCAGACCGACCGCTTGTACCTGTAATAGGTATGATACGTTACAACACCGCAGATCAACGTGTTGAACTGTATGATGGAAATCAATGGGGTTCAATCGCAGGATCATCGGGTGCTGTGAGTATTATTGATGCAACAGAAATAGCAGTGGAATATGCACTGTTTTTAGGATAGGAAAATATGGCAACTAATTTTAGAAATTCTGTAACAAAAAATATAGGAACTGTGACCACACCTGTGTATGAAGCAGATCCAGGATCATACACCACAATCATTGGAATGGTTTTAGCAAACTTGACTGAATCAGTTGTGGAAGCCAGTGTGACTCTGACAGCAACTCCAGATTCAGTTACAGGATTTATTGTGAAAGATGTTTTGATTGCTCCTAATTCTTCTCTTAGAGTTTTGAACTCAGGAGAAAAATTAATTGTGGCAAGTCAGAACTCATTAAATGTTCAAGCAAACATCAACGACTCATTGGATTGTGTGTTGAGTTACGTGGAGATAACATAAGATGTCAAACACAGTTGGACAGGATACTTCCGTATATCTACAGAATGGTATCAAAGACAGATATTTCTATGGATTAAGAAGAACCGATGAAGGCACATTGTTCATTGGTAAAGTGGACCAACTGGCGGCAAACGATCCTGTATCAATTAACAATCCAGGAAATATTGATGACAACTTTAAAGAATTTGATCAAGGTTATGATTTTTTTGAAGGTAGAGATCTAAACCATGATAAACCATTTAGAAATTTAAGATACGAACAATTTAGATGGGATGATGTGAATTTAAATTATTATATTAATGCTGAAGGTGAATTGGTTGTGAGAATCAACAGTAATGTAGGAGATGGTGAAATCACTTATCCACAAACTGATGAATCAGTAATTGCTGAAGAAACAATATTTACTTTTGACAAACAAGGTTACTATATGGATAGTAATGAAATAACATTCGATAGAGGATAAAGTAGGAGGAAAAACGAATGACACGACAACTGATAAACACTGGTATACTCCCAAATGACGGTCAAGGTGACTCGTTAAGGGACGCTGGTGGAAAAATAAATTCCAATTTCAGTGAATTATACACTGCACTTGGAAACGGAACTGCACTGACTGTTATCAATAACAACTTAATCACAGCAACAGGTGCCAACAAAATTTCTTTTTTATATAACACACTAGCAGAGTTACCATCAGCGTCAACATACCACGGTATGTTTGCTCATGTACACGGTGAGAATGCCTCCTACTACGCTCACGCAGGTGCTTGGGTAAAACTTGCAGATGAAAATAAATCTATCGATATTTTTGCTGATGTAGATGTAGCATCAACAACTCCTCAAAACGGACAAGCATTAATTTATGATGCCGGTTCACAAACTTGGAAACCTGGTGACGTTGCGGCAGGCGGCGGTGCTCCTGGCGATGATGCAGGTGCCACTACTTTTACTGGTTTAACAGATACCCCGGCAGATTATGGTGGGTTAAACGGTGGCTTTTTAAGAGTAAACGGAGCCGCAGATGGTTTAGAAATAGTAGCAGGGTTTTCTATTGATGCACTGACAGATGTTGACACTACAACAACTGCTCCGATCTCGGGACAAGTTTTAAAATGGAACGGCACTAATTGGGTACCAGCGGCTGACTCAACAGCAGGCGGTGGTTCAACTGATGCAGATACGTTAGATGGATTAGACAGCACATATTATCTAAACTATAACAACTTAAACAACAAACCAACAATCAGTTCAACTTTTGTTTCATTAACAGATACTCCTGCTAATTTTACAGGAGCGGCTAATAGATTTGTAAAAGTTAATTCAGCAGGTACAGGATTAGAATTTGTATCAGCAGGAGCCTCAGGTGCTACAGAATTAAATGAACTTTCAGATGTCACAATTTCATCTCCTGCTCAAGGTGATGTGTTGTACTATGATGGTTCGGGTTGGGTAAAACAGAATGGTCCAACCATGAGATGGAGTATTGGAGCAAATGGATCTTCAGATTATAGTTTCAGTGGCCCAGGATTTGCAGGAGCAACCAACGATCCTGTATTATATTTGATGAGAGGTCACACTTATATTTTTGTGAACACCACAGGAACCAGTCACCCATTTGAATTTAGAGTTTCGAACGGTGGAGCAGAATACACATCAGGTATAAGTGGTTCTAAAACAGCAACACAGATATTTACAGTGCCAATGGATGCTCCAAGCACTTTATATTATCAATGTACAATACACTCAGCAATGGGTAACACAATCAACATAGTGAGTTAATAGATGGCACAAGTATTTGGCGTAGGCATAGACGAGTTACAAAAAACGTTAGCAAACAATAGATATTTCTATGGTTTGAGACGCACAGATGCCGGCGAATTATACATGGTGAAAGCAGACTTGTTAAGATTGGAAGATGGTGTTCAACTGAACAGACCAGGCAACGTTGACCAAAATTACAACAACTGGAGTAGAGGAGAAGACTTTTTTGAAGGTAGAGATCAACAGCACAGAAAAGTTTATCCAAATCTAGTGTATGAACAGTACAAATGGGACGGAAGAAACCTATTTTACTACGTGAATAAAGATGGTGAATTAGTATTAAAAGTAAACGAGGCTCACACATATCCAGGATATGTAGAACCTTATGAAAACTAGGAGCGATAAATACAAATAGGAATTAATCAATGGCAGATTTTCGTATAGACAGGATAAGATTTAGATGGAGAGGTGATTGGTCAGCCAACACTCTTTATGTAAAAGATGATGTATTAAGATATGGTGCGAAAGTATTTGTTTGTATCGAAGTACACACATCGGACACAAATTTTTACAATGATTTAAACAATCAAGTACCACGTTGGGTACAGATGATGGACGGTCAATCATGGACCGGAGAATGGCAACCTTCCACTTTCTACAAAGTAGGCGAACTGGTAAAAGTTGGTGGACTAATTTACAAATGTATTGAAGGTCATATATCAAATTCAGATCCCGACAACGGTGTATTAGGTGATGAATTGAAATGGGTTTACTTTGCTCGTGGAGAAGATTGGGCCAGTGTATGGCAACCTAACACACTTTACAATGTTGACCAAACAGTAATTTATGGTAGCTCAATTTGGAAGTGTAACACAGCACACACATCAGGCAGTGCCGATGACGGTTTACAATTTAATGCGGCATACTGGGATCAGTATTCAAGATCAGATAACTTCAGAGGTGACTGGACAAACAACACTTTGTATTATCCAGACGATATTGTGTACTATGGTGGAACGATTTTCAGATGTACAACAGGACACAGATCAGCCAAAACAAACAAATATGTAAACCCTACATTCACAACTCTATCAACAGGTACAGGTGTACAATTTTTTGTTTTCAAAGTTGGAGCAACTTATTATGTAAAAATAACAAATGGTGGTTCTAATTATCAAGCACTTGAAACATTAACTGTGGTAGGTGCTCAAGTTGGAGGCACAACAGGACCTAATGACCTTGTTATCACTATCAATACAATAGACGGATCAGGCGCTATTAAAACAGTTTCAGTAAATGGAACAGCCAATGTTGAAATTGATGGATTAGAAGCAAACAGTGGACAATGGGAAACAGTTTTAGAAGGAATAAGATACAGAGGTGATTATGCCTACGGCGAAAGATATGCGGCAGGTGAATTGGTAAGATGGTCTCCAGGTATGTGGCAAGTTGTCACAGGACATTGGGCAACAGAAGAGAGAATGGTGGAAGCCAATTTCAATTTATGGATGCCTGGTTTAGAATACGAAAATTTATGGAATCAAACTCAATATTATCAACAAGGTGATGTTGTACTATATGGTGGTTACACTTATGTGGCTCTTCAAAGTAATAATGGCATAGTACCAGGTGTCACTGACAGTACCTTAACTTGGGAATTACAAATTGTTGGTTATACATTCAAAGGTGTATGGCAAGAAACATATCTTGTAAACAACCAACCTGAACCTTTTCCATACAAAACTGGTGATGTTGTAACAGCCGGCGGTGATTTATATATCGCAGTAACAGATAATGCCGGTGTTGATCCTTTCACTAGAGAAATTTATGATCCAGGATCAGACGAACCTTTCCCATGGCAGTTATTAGTAACCGGTTATTCCTTCAAAGGACCTTGGGTAGAAACAGGTATTGGCGGAGTTGTTGGTGAAAACACATACTTCCCAGGAGATGTTGTAACCGTAGCAGGTACTTTGTACAAATGTATTCTTAAACACGAAGCAAATTCATCAGATGCTAAACCACCATTAGATTTAGAATCAGAAAATGTTGGTCCTTATTGGGTACTATTAGCACAAGGTCACACACCAAATGTGTTGGAATATCCAGGTGATATTAAAACACAAAATGACGATTCAACAAGATTAAGAATTGGCATTGGTACTTCAGGACAATTATTAAAAGTAGGATCAAATGGAATTCCTTTCTGGGAAGACTTTGATGTTACTCCAAAAGTTTATTACGTGTCACCAGCCGGTGTAGATGCTGATGACAGAGGAGTACAATTGGCGGCACCTTTCAAAACTGTGAAATATGCCTGTGACTTCATTAATCAAGATTTAGGTAATAGATCACCAGCAACAATCTTTATTAAAACAGGTTTATATCAAGAAGAACTTCCAATTAAAGTGCCAAGAGATGTAGCATTGGTTGGAGATGAATTAAGAAGCACTGAAATTCGACCAGCACCTGGATATGAAGATCAAGATATGTTCCATGTTAACAATGGATCAGGCATAAGAAATATGACGCTGAGTGGTTTATCAGGCACACTAGGTCCTGTAAATGAATTCGGAACAAGAAGACCCACAGGTGGTGCGTTTGTTTCATTAAATCCTGGATCAGGAACATCAGATGCTTCTGCTTGGATCACAACACGTTCTTGTTATGTACAAAACGTTTCAACTTTTGGAACGGGTTGTGTAGGTTTAAAAGTGGATGGTGATTTACATGATGGTGGTTACAGATCGATTGTGGCCAACGATTTTACGCAAGTTATTGATCAAGGTATCGGTTTCTGGGTAAACGGAGAAGGTAGATCAGAACTTGTTTCTGTATTCACATACTATTGTCACATAGGATATCTAGCAACTGGTGGTGGTAAAGTAAGAGCCACGAATGGTAATAACTCGTATGGAGATTATGGTTCGGTTGCAGAAGGTGTTACACCAACAGAAACAGTAATCACGGCACAATTTAATAACAGAACACAAGAAGCACAAGTTGATGCTGTGTACAACGATGAAAACGAAATTTTTGCTTTTGCGTATGACCACGCAGGTGAACAGTACACTTCAGCAGATATTACTATTTCAGGTTCAGGTGAAGGTGCGGCAGGAACTATCAACTATGAAAACACAAGAGATGGTGCTGTTAACAAAGTAAGAATTTTAGGTCCTGGAGATTCAACTCCAGCAGGTGGTGCCGGTTACACCAGTAAATCAGGCCCAGCAATCACAGGTGACGAAACATCTATTCAATTGAATGCTCAATTCCAAGGTACGTCAGCACAAACAGTGGGACAAAGAATTTACATTTGGGAAGGTACTGGAAGAGGACAATATGCAATCATCGATTCATTTGACGAATTAACAAAAGTTTGTACAGTTAGAAAAGAATTTGACAATACACCAGGATGGCAACATTTACTCGGTGGATTTAAGATTGAAACTGAATTAGATCCTTCAACAAAATATTTCATTGAACCGAGAATACAGTTCAGCGAACCACCTTACGCAAACTCAACAGCATCTATTCCATTACAAGGAGTATACCAACAAGGTGCTAGTCGTAGAGTAGGAAGTTCCGATGTCACTGTTTTATTAGGCAACGGCAGAGGTTTAAGAACTGTGGATTCAACCAACTGGACAGTTGCTAATGGTGTACCAACAGCAGATTGGAATACAGTTGTTGGCGGTAAGAATAATTTTATGGCAACCAGTGCAACAGGCACACTAGCAAGATCTCAGGATGGTGCTAATTGGTCTGATTTATCTGGTGGTATTGGAGTAGATATTTTTAAAGGAGTTGCTTGGGAAGATGTTTCTGCAACTTGGGTTGTAGCATCTGAAACAGGTGTTATATATAGATCAACAGACGAAGGAAATTCTTGGTCATCAGAACAAGTCGAGCCATACGATGGTTCAACACCTGTGTTTACACACATTGCGGCAGGTAATGGTTTAATAATTGTTGGAAACTCTTTTGGACAAACTTGGGAATCTGTAGATGGCGGTATTACTTGGAAATTAGCGGCTGATATAGGAGGTGATAAATTCTTATTACAACACTTGACTTTTACTGGTGGAAAATTTATTGCTTCGGTTCAAGATTCTCCATTTGATGATTCAACATCGGGTAATAAATTCTTTGTATCAAATGCTAACGCGGCACAAAGTTCTACAAGTGCTATTACTGTATGGACAGAATCAGATGCACCACCACACACAGGTCCATATACAAAAGTTGCTCATGCTCAAGGAACATACACAGCAATAACTGCCACTGGAGAAATTGCATATTCATATGATGCTGTCAGTTGGAAAGAATTAGCAAATATTGGCGGAGCATACACAGGAATAGTTGGTGGCAGATATCAAGGTGGATATTTTATACCATTAGTAGATGGTAACATGACTAACGCAACTGTATTGAAAAAAGGTGCTCCACCTTTAACAAGAGTGATTACAAACGCAGGAAAAGTTTCAAAAATACAAATTTTTGATCCAGGTTCTGGATATGCTTCAGCACCTACCATCACAATTACAGACAACATTAACATATTAGATGTTGCTGTTCAAGCCAGACTAGGCAATGGTGTATTGGCACAACCAACATTCAGTAACAGAGGAACAGGATTTATTAATGTTAGTGCCACAATTGATGGAGATGGATTTGCCGACGAATATCAAACAGGCAAAGTGATGCAGATTAAAAACTTATCAAGAGAACCAGGACCAGGTGACTTATTGTACATCAATGGAATTGAAGATCAAATTTACAGAGTAACACAAATTACAAACGTGCAGGGAACTGCTCCAAATCTAACAGCACAATTTAGAATATCTCCAAGTCTAAGAGAAAATGAATCTCCAGATCATGATACGGAAATGACTATTAGACAGCAGTATTCACAGGTTAGATTGACAGGACATGATTTCTTAGATATTGGTACAGGTGGCTTTAACACAACCAACTATCCAGAATTATACACAAATGAAGGATTCACACCAGGTTACGAAGCACAACCATTCAGAGAAACTGCCAACAATGGCGGAGGTAGAGTGTTCTATACATCAACTGACCAAGATGGTAACTTTAGAGTTGGTGAACTGTTTGAAGTTGAGCAGGCAACTGGTATTGTAACACTTAACGCAGACCTATTCAATCTACAAGGTCTATCAGAATTAGCACTGGGTGGTGTTGTATTAGGTGGAACAGAAGTTGTAATTAGAGAATTTTCTACAGATCCTACAATGGCGGCAAACTCGGACAATGTAGTACCTACACAAAAAGCAATTGTAACGTACATTGGTAATAGAGTATCAGGTGGTGGTGCTAATTTGAACGTGTCAGGATTTAGAGCAGGACAAATTAAAGTAAGAAATAAAGAAATATTTAACGAAGCATTTCCAGATACTGGAGTTGTGGAAATAGATGTTGTTGCTAAACTAAACGGAGGTATTGATGGGTATATGATGGCCTGGAATTACTTCACGGGTGGTACAGCAAGTACAGAATTAAATGAAGGAGATCCGGTTAGTGCTATTGACTCATCTAACGGATATGGCGAATAATGATAAATAACTACAATAAGAGGATATATTAACCCATGGCTGAGTTTAAATTAGGTAGAATACGTTTTGTTTGGAAAGGTGCTTGGTACACAGGTGCCCTTTATTCAGTAGATGATGTTGTAAGATACGGTGGTAGAACCTACATTTGTGTGGTTAACCATACTTCGGCGGCAGAATTCCAGGATGACTTAACAGCGGCTAGTTGGGCTTTGATGTCTGATGGTCAAGAATGGAAAGGCGACTGGCAAGTAAACACAACTTATAAACCTAATGACGTTGTAAAATATGGTGGTTACATTTATATTTGTAACACAGGTCACGTATCTAATGTAGACGTTAATGTTGGATTAGAAGGTGACATAGCAAAATGGGATCTTTTCATTGAAGGTTTTGATTACAAATCAGATTGGGCAACTGGCACAAGATACAAAGTAAATGACTTGGTAAGATATGGTGCCACTGTTTACCTATGTACAACAGAACACACATCGGCGGCAGATGCGGCAGATGGTTTAGAATTAGACATTGCCAAATGGGAAGTATTCGCAAAAGGTTTTAATTGGTTAAACACTTGGGCAACTGCCACAAGATACAAACCAAACGACACAGTAAGATACGGTGGACAACTTTATGTTTGTGTCACTGGACATACTTCAGCGGCAACGGCGGCTGACGGTTTAGAATTAGATCAAGCCAAATGGCAATACCTACACAAAGGTATTGAATACCTAAGTGCTTGGACAACAGCAACCAGATACAAAATAAATGATGTTGTTAAGTATGGTGCTAATCTATGGATTTGTACAACTCAACACACAGCAGGTGCATCATTGGCGGCAGATGAAGCCAATTGGGAAATATTCATTCCAGGTTTAGAGTTTGAAGATTCATGGAGTGCAGTAACACAATACCAACCAGGTGACATTGTTACTTACGGAGGTTACCAATACGTTGCACTCACAAACAATTTAAACGCTGTCCCATCAACTGCAGACTCAGATTGGGATTTGTTTGTTACAGGCTTCAGTTTAAAAGGTGACTACGACAATGCTACTGCATACAAAACAGGTGATGTGGTCAGAGTTGGCGGTATAACTTATATTGCTATTGCTGACACAACAGGCAACAGACCACCAAATGTTCTTTACTGGGACAAACTGAACGAAGGTTTATACTGGAAAGGCACTTGGTCAAACGCAACTTATTACGACAAAGGTGACATTGTAAGAGGATCTGTAAACACAGACACTTCATACATTTGTGTTACTTCACACACTTCTAACAATGTTGGACCAGCCACAATTAATCAACCAGACTATGCACCAGGTGTTGGTGTTGATACTGCTGTTTGGCAATTGTTATCAGGTGGTCCAGAAAATGATGTATTATCATCAGAAGGTGACATTTTAATTTATGGTGCTTCAGGTCCAGCAAGATTACCAATTGGTGCGGCAGGACAGGCATTGGTTGTAAACGGTGCTGGCACATTACCTGAATGGGGTTATGTGGGACAAGTGGATCAAGTTTACTATGTGGGTCCAAACGGTGTTGACCAACCGGCTCCTAATGCTGGTGTTACACTGGACAGACCATTTGCAAGTGTTAGATACGCACTACATCAAATTGATCAAGGACCAAGAAATCCTCAAGGTGTCTATCTATTAACAAGAAACAAAGCATTCATTCAAGATGAAACAATTGCTTGGATTGACAGACAAATTTCTAGTAATATATCACCATTCACAAACGCATTCACTTATGATTCAGTAAAATGTAGAAGAGATATTGGAATCCTTGTTGATGCTGTAATAAATGATTTAAGAAAAGGTGGTAATGTATCATCAAGAACAGCGGCTTTAAGATATTTCACACCAGCAGGTGCTTCTTATGTAACAGGACAAGAAGATGAAACTGCGGCGGCTATTGTGAGAGCGGCATACATTGCTCAACAAGTGGTTGGAAATTCTCAAAGTTACTCAGCAGAACAAGGCACAACACTTCAAGTGTCAGATGTGAGTTACAACGCAGAATCTACAGTTATTACTGACATCGAAACATTGATGACCATTTCGTCAGATGCGATCTCAGCCGGTAACATCAACAGTGTACCTGCTAAAAACAGACCACAAATTACATTGAATGTAAAAACTGGAACTTACTACGAAATACTTCCTATGAGTGTGCCAGAAAATTGTGCTGTGGTTGGAGATGAATTGAGATCAACCAACATAAGACCTGCAGGTTTATTAGTAGCAGGAGGTGATGTTGCTTATTCTTTACAAGGTATTCAACGTATGGAAGCAATTATCAGTGATGTGATTCAAAACAATGCTGTCACAGTTACACCAGCGGGTGGTGTGATAGGCACCAATCCATCAAGCAGTTTTGCGGCGCCAGGCATAGAGCCAGAAATAATGACTGGAACAGCAGAAGCCACAACCACAAACGGTTCAGGTGCAGGTTGTACAGTTGATTTTACAACTAACCAATTCTTTTTCTTTCAAACATTGACAATTAATGCTCCAGGCCAAGGTTATCAAGTAGGCGATACGTTAACTATCCCAGGCACAACCATTGTGAATGGTAATGAAAGTGGTGATATAGCACTTGGTGCAGATGTGACTGTGACCATCACAGAAGTTACTTCAGGAAACACCATTGTACAAAACATAGATGCTCCGGCAGGTTCGGCGGCGGCAGGAACAGCGGCGGCAACATTGGCAGACAATATTGAAAAATACATTGATTTTGAAATAAATGCTGTGGGTTCAGCAGTTGCTACAACTGGTTCTAACATAGCAAATACAAATGCTGGGTACACAGACGCCAGATTAAGACTATTAGCAAACAAAGATTTTATTGCCAGAGAAGCGGCAGAGTTTGTGAAAAGAGCAAACCCAGGATATTCATTCCCACAAAGTGCTTGTGAAGATGATATCAAAGATTATGTGGACGGAATTATTCACGATTTACAGTACACAGGAAACTATATGTCACTGAAAGGTGCTAAATGGTATGTGAAATCAGTACTAGGTTCAACAACTTCTGATATGTTCTATATGAGAAATGCAACAGGTTTAAGAAATTGTACTGTTCAAGGTTTATCAGGTGCGTTAGGTTCTGTGAACAGTTATGGAACAAAACGTCCTTCAGCAGGTGCGTTTGTTTCACTTGATCCAGGTTGGGGCACAAAAGATCACAAAGTATGGATTGCTACACCGACAGAAGGCACAGCCACATATACACCAACAGATGGTACATATGACCCTAACACAGGTGTAATGACATTGACTGTTGGCGATCATAATTGTCAACCAGGGGAATCTGTAAGATTAACAACCGGTTCGATAACTTTCACCCACGGTGGTGGCAGTGATGCTTATCCACTTGCTTCACAAACTGGCGCAGGCGCTGAAATTATGATTGATTCAGTTACACCGACCACAATCACATTCAACATTGGTGAAAATTCCGCAGAAACTTCAGCACACACATTTGACAGTGCTCTAGCAGATTCTGTACAACAGGAAACTGTGTGTAGAATTGGTGGTAGATCACCTTACATTCAAAACGTTACAACGTTTGGAACAGGTGCTGTGGGACAAAAAATTGACGGAGACTTACACGCAGGTGGTAATGACTCTATAGTATCCAATGACTTTACGCAAGTAATATCAGATGGTATTGGTGCTTGGATCACAAACTTAGGTAGAGCAGAACTTGTATCTGTGTTCTCATACTATGGAC
>Ga0222715_10002671_pt1 | contig 16180 bp, 8 predicted proteins | sample C33_9DmetaG_FD_165056 | JGI IMG/M metagenome (GOLD analysis project Ga0222715, IMG submission 165056) | Estuarine water microbial communities from San Francisco Bay, California, United States - C33_9D | ecosystem: Environmental > Aquatic > Marine > Unclassified | place: USA: California... | reverse complement strand
TTAATTCCATCTACGGAATGAGCCATTTTGGTCGTTCCTCCGCCCTTAATCCACAATGGTTCTACTGGTTCTCCAAATGTTAATTTGATTTTATTATTACTACTGCCATCATTGGAAATGATATAACTTGTAATGTCACCGCTTAATATGTCGACATTTTCCAAAAAGCTTACAGTTTTATATTTAGGTGCTTTGGTATATATGTTGAGAAATCCTTTATCTTTATTATCAAAGTCTAATTCAAAATCAACCGTTTGTATGTCTTCATTTATCCCACCACCACCACCACCACCACCGCCACCGCCGCTCCCTAATGGCACCCATTGTAGGTTCTTATCGTATATTTCTGCACCCGAACTATCTTCACTGGTATTGTAACGAATACAACCTATATAATCACTACGGTTTCCTGCTAAGACCGGACGCTCATTAGTAGTTCCAACAGGAATCCTAAGTGCACCTGTCCCACTAACATCTACAATATAACTTGCATCTATTGAAAATGTTAGATCTGATTGACTTACATCAATTGTATTGTTATCTATTGTAAATGTATTATCAACAATTAGTGTATTTGCAATCGCCGGCATTATATATTACCAGTGTCATTTTATTTATGATAATATACAGTATTATAAATATGTTTTGTTATAGCATTTTTATATTCTATGAACAATCGTCATGCCGTTTTGTTTAAATGATTGCAGTATACATGCTATTTGTTGCTGCATATTTTGAACGGTTGTTTCTAAATCAGCGTTTTTCTTTTTCACGTCTTCTATTTCAGTTTCAAGTGCATCGTTCTTGCTGGAAAGCTCTTTTATACTTTCAATAAGAGGTCCAACAATGTTACCATACGCTACGGTTTTGGTAGCATCGGTAGTTTCATAAACCACTTCTGGGAATATTTCTTCTATTTCTTGTGCAATTACCCCGACACGACGACAACCTGGTTCACACTTCATATCATAATATACACCACGCATTGCATTTACTTTATCGAGTGCATTTGGTATAGTGACAATATTCTCTTTGAAAATCACATCAGATGTCGCGTTAAATGATAATGCGTTTATTTGACCCGTGGCTACCATTGTGGTAGTTGTTATATTTGCTCGGAAATTGCTAGTCCCCGTAACATTAAGACTGCCATCTACGTTCAACCGACAAGAAGAATCTGCAAGTGATGCAGGTATGGCCGCATTGTGACCAATACTCAATCTACCATCACTGTCAAGAACCATGCGGCATTTCAATTTGTCACCACTTGTGCTAGTGTAATCACCAGTATAAAAAAGAAGTCCATGATTTTGAGATACGTTGTCCGTGGCTCTTGCAGCAATTGCGCCAACAACATTATGTTCGTCTCCATTTGTCTTCATTACGAAGTTTATAATCGGACCCATCTGTGTTCCGCTTTCATTTATAAGCGTGATTGTCCCCGATGTATTTGCAAGACCATTGCCACATAAATCAAGGTCGGTTCCATATGTTCCACTATCGGTTTGATATGTAGTATTATCCATTACAATTAATCTATTTCCACTATTAGATATAGTTGCGGGTATACTTCCACCTATAGAAACATGTTTACTATTACCGTCTGAACTCGCGGTAATTTCGGTAACAACATCATTGCCACTTTTGAACATGTGTCTTGCGTCAGACGGAACAATGTATTCGGTATTGTTTCCTTGAATGTCTATTTTATTATCGGATTCAGTCAAGAATATTCGTGTTCCACTGCTCCCACCTGAAGCAGTAGCAGTGAACTTTATATAACCATCGGTTCCATCTGTGGAAAGCAGAATAGAACTTCCGTCCATAATTTCGTTTTGTGTGATTTTATTTACATAAAAAATGTTGGTATGAATATTGCCATTTACATGTAAGTCGCCATTAATATTACACTGTACGGCGGGGGTTCTGGTAGAACTGACATCAAATGATAATACATCCGTGCCACCACTGCTGTAACCACTTTGAAGTTTGAACGTATTGTTCTCGTGTATAAATCTGTATTTGTTTATATCATCCGACCAGTCCGCATTCACATGTGAAAATTGGATCTCGTTACGTCCAACTGAATTATGACCCATAAACAATACCGTATTATCACTCCCATTAATAATTGCCAAATCTGGCTTATTTAAACCGCTGAATTTGGTCGTAACATCTATTCCAGTAACGAACTCGTTTCTTGTTCTGATTATCGCCTGCGATAAGTAATTATAAGTGCCTGCGTTTGCATCACTATTACCATCATTTATAACAAAGCCATACGCGGTGTCGGTTCTATTAATTCTGATATTACCAGCGATTGTCAAGTCGCCATCAAATATAAACTTTCCATCAACCGTTTTAAACCTTTTATGAAGTTCCAATGCAGTCGCATTGTCATTGCTAGAATGATGGACAACATCGGTATATATTGCAGCTGCGTTCACTGAAGATGCATCCAGAATATTCGTGCAACTAAGGTCAGCCACAATAATCTTATTCGCATTGAGAGAACTATCTACAAATATTTCGTGGAAATGTGCTTTTGCTCCACTCGCATTTGCTGAAATGTCACCATTAATGCTGATATCGGTCAAACATGTTAATAAACCACTCAAATCAGTTTCCCCATTTACATGGAAATCGCGAATAACGGTAGCATTCGAGGCATCAATTGTAAGATTGGATACGTCAAATGCGGCGTTCACACTGTTAATAGAAATATCACCATACACATTGGTGGTTCCATTGAAGTTTGCGGTAGCAGTGGCGTTGATAGAAAGGTCGTTTGTCACAGTTATATTACTGGCATCAACATAATATCCATACATTCGGGGTGCTTTTATGCCACCGTCCACATCAAATGCGCAATAGTTGTAATTGAATATCTCGGGTAAAACCGCATCGTACAAAAATGCCGAACCATTTTGAGATAAATCATTTGTAACAATATAACTTGCATCCAAATTACTGACAATAAATTGATTATTATCAATCGCATATATTTTAGGTTCTCTCACTTCAGATAAAATCTCACTCAAACTATTCATATTATAAATGTTTGTAACGATAGACCAATTAGAACCGGCATTTGTTGTATATACCATTTCACCTTTTGTTCCAGATACAACACATTTATAGTCATCTATCACTTGCACTTTATTGAAACTATGGTTGTCATCGGTTCCAAATAATATATCCAATCCATTTTTACTAAGATCCATCCAGTTTGAAGATTGTCCGTAGCCATACCCAGCCAAATAACTGATGATGTTCTCCCCCGCCGCGACAACTACTGGTTCTATTGTATCATTTGGTCGTTGGTATGCATCAATCGCCAAATATGAGTATAGGTCATTTGTTTTTTCTATATTCGTTGATATATCCAGAGAACATGTTGTAATGCCTTGTCCTGCAAAATATATGAGAGATACATCCGCAACCGACGCAACCGGAGAAATAGAACTAATATCAATATTGCTTTGGTCGGTTACATTCGAGAACATCATGGTTGTTTCGGCAAAGGATACATCAATAGTGCTTTGACTAATATCAAAATAGCGCACATAATAATCATCGTTTCCGACGTGTACGGTATTGAAAAACCGCACATTATCTGTGTCTTGTTCTTCTGCGGTAATACTAATCGTTTCTAACGTTTCATATATGGTTCCGTTTATTGTTCCACCGAACCCATCTGTCAGACCACCATAATGTAATCTATTCCAAGGACCATTCGAAATATCAGTTGTAGCATATATGACACCGCTATTATCATTACTAACCACAATTGCTTTTTCTGACCCATATAAATACGCGGTGGTGAAAGTATAAACATACGAAGAGTCGGGACTGGTTGCATCATATACATTTGAAATATTCCATGTAGTTCCTTTGTCAAACGTATAGAGAACATTTTGAATGTATTCGTCAGTTGTGGTAGTAGACGGACTACCAAATGCCATACCGAAACTGGCATCCAGATTGGAAAACATGATGTCATTAATTTCAAACTCCACATTAATATCTTTTTTCATTATTCTACTTGGTTTATTTACCACCACTTTTCCGTCTTGCGAAACGGTCACGCGCTCTGCAGCGGCAGTAAACATTTGTATAGTATCATTGTCTGCATTCGGAGAACTTTCGGCTTTGATATATGTATCTTTATCTACATCGGTGACTCCTCCAAGAGAACCCCATGCATCTCCAGGTCCGTAACCTTCAAACTGAGTAGTCTGGCTGTTGTAGCGAATAGTTCCCCGGTATTTACCCTGTTCAATTACAGAAGTTTCATCATTTGTGATCGGTCGCTGTTCGGTTGTTCCGACGGGCAATTTAACACCCCGTGTGCTGTTGAAAAATGCATCTCCCGAAATATCAACATTACCAGAAATATCAACATTGCTGTTGAAAAATGCATCTCCCGAAATATCAACATTGCCTGAACTGCCGATTTTCATACGTTCTACACCAGCAGTGTAAAAGAGGAGTTCGTCATTGTCAGCATTCGGGGAACTTTCGGCCTTGATATACGTATCCCCATCAACATCCTTCACACCACCGAGAGACCCCCATGCATTACCTGCGCCAAAACCTTCAAATTGGCTCGAATCGGTATTATAACGAATGGTTCCAACATAATCAGTATTATTATTTCCCGAGGGTCTTTCGGCATTGGTTCCAACTGGAAGTTTGACACCATCCGTGCTACTAATGTCCAGCGTCAATTTCGGCGACGTGGTTCGTATACCAATGTTTTGCATAGAATATATATCGTGATACACGGTCAAATTACCACATACATCGAGAACATTGTTATTTAATGTATCAAATAAATACGGAAGTTCTATGCGAAATAACGACGTTTTTCCCGCCGCGGAATCACTATATGTTTCATCTACTCTTGTAATAAATAAATGGGATTTATCAACGATTGCAATTTGATAGTTTGTATTATCATTTAATACATCTCGTTTCAACCCTGAACCGGTAAGAATATCGTCTGGGATGGGTTGCCAACTAACTGAACCATTGGTTGTATATATAATCTCGGCACTAGAAGTTATCGCAATTGCATAATGTTTATTCCACACAGATACTTTTTGTAACTTTAATTCGGTATATTGAGAACCTAGAAGGTCAGTATCACTAATATCTGTCCAATTTTGTCCCAAATCATTACTATAAATCACAATATCTTCGCCAACTGCAACAATTAAATTGTCACGTTGGTCAATAGATGTAAATGAACGGTCTCCGTATATACGTGTAAAATCATCATTACTGACATCGTGTATCAACATACCTCCTGAACCAGCGAAATACACATTTGACGCATCAGTAGTGGATGTCACAATTTGTGTATTACTAATATCCTCGTTGGTAATATCTACAATTGTTCCATTATTGAGAATATTCGGATCAGTAAAGCTGGCGTCAATATCACTATTTGATATATCATAATGACCAACGTGTCTTATAGTATCCGTATCAATGTAGGTAGTAAAAATACGTATTTTATCAACGTCTTCAAAAATGGTGACCGATGTAAATGAAACATCATCCATACTTGTTCCAGTTGTATGCAACTCATCGAATTGATTCGTTCCGGGGTCATCAATTCGTTCTGTTGCAAATAGTTTTCCGTCGTTTGATACTACTAACCCATAAGAAGGATCATATATAATAGAATCAACAACGTTGTAATCTGTAACACTTGATTCTATGTATGTAGGATTGCTTACATTATCATAAGTAAACTGGATTCCCCCATCTGTCGTGAACCCATATAATTGGTCCGCATCGCTTGGAGAACCAACAAAACTTGGAGAACCAACAAAAAACCCATAGTTTGGATTGGTTTTAGAGAATGCAATAGACATGATTTCGAAACTCACCGTATTTACATCAGACTGTCCAGTTTTATCTGATGGAATTATTTGCGATACTGGCTGTAAAAGAGTAGACCCGTCATTGTTTATTGAAGCGCGGTTTGCCCCTTTGGTATAGAATTGTATTTGGTCGTTGTCATCTGCTGGATTGGTTTCAGCCTTGATATATGTATCTTTATCTACATCGGTAACGCCACCGAGAGACCCCCACGCATTACCTGGGCCGAACCCTTCAAACTGAGTAGTTTCGCTATTATAGCGAATAGAACCCTTGTATAATTCAATGTCAGCAATAGTACCATTGTTATCAATCGGCCTTTCCGTGGTAGTTCCAACCGGGAGTTTTATCGCGTTTGTTGCACTAATATCAATTGCGAGGTCATTATTTACCGCTTCATTACCATTTGCGCCAACCTTGATATTTTTGTCAAATATAACGTTTCCGCCCACTTGCATTTTGGTATTGACGATCTGTAGATCATTTGTAGAGTTAGACGCATCACGAACAAGAATATTACTGATATCAATGTTCTCAACGGTAATATTATAAGAAACATCGGATGTATTATGTTCGGTTAGTATCATTATACCGCGTTTCACTGCGTGTATACCAAGTGTTTCATCAATGCTATTTGCAGATAATTCCAAATGTTGCGTATCTAGCTGAACCGGGTTGGCATTCAATGCCGTAGTTTTGAAGACAAATCCACTGATGTCTTTGGACAATAAAATATGTCCAGGTTCTTGTGGAGGCGTAGCGACATTTGATGCATCAATAAATATACCACAACTTTCTCCAATAGAAGTTATGACGTCATTATTTAATGTTATGAACGGATTGCTAACAGAAAGCTTAGCTTGTTCAATCTTTTTACCCACAATTTTAATAGTATCGTCATTTGTAACACTTCCAATCGTAATGACAGATTGACGAGTTTTATCGTCATTATTTCCAATATTGATAGTATCACCCTGGATTGTTGCACCATTCTTTATAGTTATGCTACCATCTGCAACAATATCACCGGAAATATCAATGGATTCACTGATAATTGTTTCATATATAGTGGTGGTATTGGTAGTGTTTTGATTATTCATAAAAAGTGTTCCATCAACATAAAGGTCTTTATCAAAACGCACTTCACCAGTTACACTTAGATTACCATAAACATCGAGAGCATTATTCAAACTCGGATGGAACAACGCGGGTAAATAACAGAAAAACACGCGACTTTTTCCAAGCCGAGCTGTAGCAATGTCACCTGAAAAAGATTGTTCCAATTTTGTAATACAAAACATACCAGGATTGGACATAGTAACATGAGTTAGTTTGGAAGAACTCATAGTCAGGGCTGCTCCCACACCCGAAGTGTTAATAATAATGTCGGGAACATTTGCCCATGTTCTAGCACCATCTTGCGTATATACAATGAGACCTTCGTCACCTACCGCAATAGCATTACTACTGTCAACAATATGGACGCTATTTAAATGGAACGCGGTTCTGGAACCTTTGAGTAAATTGATAGATGCATCTGGGACACTAGACCATGCAACTCCCTTATCGGAGCTATATGAAATTACATCCTCGCCGACGGCAATTACCAATCCATCTTCTGTGGAAAGATCGATGGTCGAAGGATACGCGTGAATATCATAATAGTTATTTTGCGAAAGATCATTTACAAAACTCTCGCTATCCGTACTAATATCAGTAATAGGATAATGTAATATACCGCTACCACAAAAATATACGTTGGTTCGGTCTGTATCCCCTGCTACACTATTTATCTGATCATTGGACACAATACCATCATCACCTATACCATTTATTAAACCTGCATAAGTTAAAGCCTTAGTGTGATGGTATATGTTACCATTTGCATCTGCAACGATAACTATGACATTTGTCCCGTCTGTGTCGTGAATTATCAAAGCATTTATCGTAGGTCCAATATCATGCGTTTCTATACCAGGGTTTTCGTCTGTGTTATAGTTTTCTGATAATACATTGTAAAGTGCTCCATTATATAGAACCATTGCATAGCTACTATCAAAAACATAAGAGGTTGTAGTATCAATAAGTGTATCTGCGGGTTGACTATTACTCTCGTATAATGTTTCAGATGACCAGGTTTGCCCCCCATCAGTAGTGACTATTATACTTTGTCCAAAATCACTTATGCTACCATTATCACTAATATCAAATGAATCCGGAGTCCCACTTGCAACACCATGCAACGGGTCTTTTTTAGAAAACATAATAGATTGTATTTCAAACCTAGAGTTTGCAACAATATTTACATCACCCGTTTTTATTATAGTACGTCCATTAACATCCAATACATAATCTTCCGTAATGGGAGAAATCGTATTTATGCCAACCGTACTGCGATTGAACCCCTTATTTGTTCCCGCAACAATCGTTTGTGACACAATGATATCGTCACTAGTATTATTACTCAAACCAGAATATGCCATGGCGCGTTCGGGCTGTCCGCTCATATCAATACTATAATAAGCTCCACCTCCAAATACGCTGCCTTGTTTATTCGGCGTCATCATACGAATATTCACATTCGCACTGTTATCCGTAGCAATAGAATTGATTGTTGTCCCTGTATATATAATAGAATTATCAAATACGTCGGCCAAAAATGCGGCGGACGTATCGAATATTTGTATAGTCTCGTTGAAATACGCATCGTGTCCGGAAACATCGGCGGATTTTTTACTAGGATCAAACGTATGCTTACCATTATAGAAAACAGTATTGTTGCTCATTTCAATACTACTTTCTGAAGCATCAAAAACGATGTGCGTTGAACGGGCTTGAAGGATTCCTGACGCGTCTATCACGAGATTATCACTATTATCGGTAAATATATGATTTGCATTACTCGAAATAGAAAAGTTTTGGGACGCAACATTAAACGACGTATCGCTTTCAATCGTGACATGGGTTGCTTTCAATAATAAATCATTTTTAGAACTGATTACAAAATTATCGCCAGTTTCGCAGGTAATAGACGCATTCGCCATAGAAATATCCTCCGAAGTAGAATTACCAACATAAAATAATAAGTTGGCACTCGTATCGGTAGCATTTGCAACAATACCCTTTTCGTTCTTATTTTGCGATATGATGCTATGGATAGTGTCGCTAGCCGATTCAACAATTAATACGTTGTTGGTTTGGTCTGTATTTCCACGTACATGAAAAGAAGCAATGGGCGATGATGTATTTATACCAATATAATTACCTGTAGCATCTCCTGCAATATAAGCATTAGAAGCATCTGTCGACACCGGGTCAAACACAATACCACCATTTATAGTGCCTCCCGAATCAAATCTTTTATTGAACATTCCATTAGGATCCGCTGGAAGGTCTGTTGACCCACTACCAAAATAGATTTTACGATTTGCATATATATCGGAATGAACATACGCATCATTATTACTTATTATAGCATTATTTCCTACAATATTTCGGTTAGATGTAACATGGTCAGTTGCAAAAAACGAACCGTCGTATATTTGAACGCCTGGTTTTGCACTTCTTGAAATAAATTGTGTTGCAATTACAGTGGATAGACTTACAACATTGGAGTTTTCCAAGTGATTTCTACCTCCATATTGCTTCCATTTATTATTGGACATATTTATAAATTGTATATATTATACACATACACAATTATAGTATGCTGCGGTCGCACTAAACCTATATTTGAGTATGTCTCACCCTAGAAAATTGAAAAAAAAAGCATATTATATAGCTACCATCAAAACAAATAAATGGCAACACAATTATGTTCATATTGCGAATACTTTACATCGGAAACAAAATGCGATATTTGCGCATATAACATATGTTGGCATTGCAAAATAGACGATTATGATCAGAAAGAGTGCGGGTATAAGAATGTATGTGAAGATTGCTTCTTGTATATTACATTAGTATACTGTAAAAAATGCAATGAATATTATGAAAAATGTATATGTGAAGAGCGAAAGAATGAGTAATCAGGGATTTGACCGGATATTTTTATAGAATGTCAGCACTTTTGGGTGAGCGGCGATTCTGTTCGGGTCAAGTGATGACAAGAACAGGCCTTCCAATGTCTTTACACGCGAAAGAGCGACATAGCTCTGACCATACTCGAATACAGACTGCCCTATGTCCATTTCGGCTACATCCAATGTAGCGCCTTGGATCTTGTGAATGGTTAGCGCCCATGCTAAACATAGAGGAAACTGTCCAACAGCAAGGGTTGGGATGTCTTCGCTCTGCCAGAAATGGGGTTCAATCATGCGCTCTTGTCCGTTGACAAACTTCACAACTGGATACAATTGTTCACCCATTCTGGTAAATGTAGTAATAATACCTTGTGAACCATTGCAAATGCCTTTTTCTATATCCAAATTGACAGTGCACATTACGGCTGCGCCTTTTTTGAGACGTAATGTCGGGATACACGGAGTGTTTCGTTTGAGTCCGTTCATTTCATATTCCTTCATCTTGTGTGGTATTTTATTGCACTCGGCGAGAATCATTTTGTTTATAGCTTCTTCCGAGTGAACATAGTGTGTCATATCATATTTGTCTATAGCGATGTAAACTCGTTCGTCTTCGTCTAATTTGTTGAACATAAATGTGTTTACATGGTCGGTTTTTGCGCGGGTTGGGAACAACTTTGTCGGCACGAATCCATTCAGCTTTTCGGTGTCTGCCTCGGCATCCAACCGAGTTGTCAGAATCTCAACGCTTTCAGGCGAAACATATCCGATACGCGCATCATTCAATACGCGAATATAGACAGGGTCGCGCTGTCTGAACATATGGGTGAGTTCAATTTGGTTGTTTTTTGGAAAAATAGTATTCCACAACGGAGATTCGAAACAAAACTCGCTTTTTTCTTTTATATTTTCACTATCGACTGGCGGAAGTTGACAGAAATCTCCGGTGAATATTAGCTGAATGCCTCCAAATGGAGCGTTTTTCTTACGAATACGACGACCAATATTATCCAGTATATTTAACAGCCAATGCGATAGCATGCTTACCTCATCCAAAATCAAACAGTCGACGTCTTTCCAAACCTTTCTATATCGTTTACTAAGTGCCACCTTGTCTTCAACTTCGTGCGAAAGACCTTTTCCGAGTTTGATCCCACTCCACGAATGCAATGTAGCCGCTTCGCAATTGAGTAGCACCGCAGCACAACCGGTCATCGCGCACACTTTCAATTTCATATCAAACTTTCTCGCATGTTGAAACATATATTTGATCAATTCTGACTTACCGGTTCCACCCGGTCCAGTTATAAACACGTTTTCGCCACTCTTGAACTTTTCAAATACTTTTGCCTGTTCATCGGAGAGCAATGTTTCGTCTAATTGCCTTCTACTCGGCATTGGTATTTTTGTTTCACGCTCGGCTTTTGTGGGGAGCGCAATTCGTTTTACACAATTGTCATCTGATGTATTGCTATCATTTTTGTTAGACCCGGAAGTGCTTGCTTGCGGTGTCGCTTCTTTTTCTGGGTCGGTTTTCTTCGGAAGTGTGGTTCGTATTACAAACTTGTCCATTACTTTACTATATATAACGTCTTTTTATACGTAATATATAACAACATGCGTCATCAATTTTTTACACTTATTCATGTTCCACTTTCAAACAGAAGGAAAAGTCCAACCCGTTTAACATAACCGGCATTCCGTTCTCATCTATGAGTTGAACGTTCAACTTCAACAGATCTATTTTACCTGTATAGCTGCGGTCATCGCTGATAACCAATCCATTCATTGTGTTACCAGACAAAATACTGCCGTAACCATAATTTTGGTTATCCATTGTGATGCGGGCAAGGATGTTCTTATTGATAAGAGATGATACTACCGGGGACACAAATGAGTTCTGGTTACCACGATTGAACTCTTCCACTGCCAAATACAAATATCTGGGTCCGTGCAAGTCAGACATGTATTCTGATTCTAATACAGAACCTTGGGTAATCGTATAAGTAGTTTTACGGAATCCTAACATCCATCCAAGTTTGTTTTTGAACCCATATTTATCAGGATTAGAGTTCGTGTCTACTGCAAACCGGATTTCGTGACTGTTTGGTATAAACGTAGTACTTAACAGTGTTTTCCCATTATCATTGATTGAAATAGAACAAGATAAACCAGCGGCAGCAAAAGATGCATTGATTGCAATTGTTAGGGATGCAGCATCATACTGACCGTCTGATACATCAATAAAAATAGTTACACTTGCAGATGGGTCGTACACCGATAAATGTGTATTTCCAAGATTTTTCGATATATTATAATACGTTTTGGGGATTTCAATGTTGGTAACCGATATATTTTTTACATCAGTAATTGGTTGAGGTAACGTGATATTGTAATTGGCGTTTGTGCCATATTGGTAATCATCACTAAACTTGGTGTCAACATTTACATATTTTGTTTTGGTGGGTTTATGGACGTTTGTCATTATCATGTGACTACCATATTGATTTGTGCGAGGTTCCATAAATAAACTACTATTATCAAAATTACTCATTATATTATACTATATGGTAAGATAAATTATAGTGCAATATGGACTAGTGCGTTTAGATGTCTTGGAAATGGCACTTGCTAAATGTATAGTTGGTTCGTCAACGCCGGATTCGTTTTCCATGTTCTCCACAAAAGGTAAAAGAACTGCCGATAAAATATGATTTATTATGAGTATTACAACAAAAAATACCTAACACGGTCAAGACCATATTGTTCGTGTGTTCTGTTATATAATAGAAAATTGATTAACGGTACTTCATGTAACATACTACAATCAAACATGAGTAATCAACGAAAACCGTCATATACATGCGAGCACTGTGAGCGTGGATATTATGGCAAAGTAAACTATGACCGACATGTAACAACGTGTGGTTTTCTACAAAAATCAAAACGGGAACAACTTAATGACGTAGACATGTTAGAGCACGAGCTTCCTACCCGCCGTGAAATGTTTTTGATAATTCAAGAACTGGGTGTAAGATTGAATAAGGTGGAAGCCGATAACAAACGATTAAAAAATAATGTCGCTTCTAAACGACGTATCAACTATACCGAGTGGTTGCACAGTCTGAAAAAAAATCCGGAAACAACATTCATCGATTGGGTAAATGACAATGTTATACCAAATATCCCCACAGTAATTGAAACCGCATACAAGGAGAATGTGTTTACGGCAATGGAGCTGTTGTTTGAGAACGTGTTCAAACAAATAGATGTATCCACACTACCAATATGCAGTTTCTCAACAAAACGAACAACATTCTTTGTCTATAATAACAATCAGTCATGGACTTCTACCCATAGAGACGAATTGGAGAATATTATGACTGTTATAAGCAACCGGTTTATTGTTGTGTTTCAAGAAACTTGGTATGAAGATAACAAGGCGCTTGTATTTATCGACGAAAGAACCACCGATCTATATAACGAATATTATAAAAAGATATTAGGCGGGGTTCAATATAATTCAGAGAACCGTTACAACAAGGTATACAACAAATTGCATCAACTGTGTCGCCGAGAAACCCCAACCGGACCGGAATCAGAATGATTAGAGTAGAAAATTGATAATGCAAATCCCTTTTTTATTCACTCCATATTTACACGAGATTATGGATACAATTCAACCTGGCACTATCGATTATTTGGCGAAGCTTAACTACCACCCGCGAGATGAGAACATCACGTTTGAACCAGAGCCCCACATCTACACTGTTAACGGAGACCGTGGTGGATATACGTCGGTAACCACATGGAACCATGAACACTTTACTAATTTTGACACGGACGGCGTGATTACCAATATATTAAATGGTAGTAAATGGGCGAATGACCCAGACTATGCGTATTATAAAATGACACGAGAAGAAATGAGAGAATTGTGGCATAAAAATGCAAAAAACAGTTCAGATTTGGGAACCGAACTTCACAATGACATTGAAAAATATTATAATGGCATGGACGTGCCTAACCAAAGCGTAGAGTATGGTTTCTTCAAGCTGTTTTTGAAGGATTTCGATTTGAAGCCATACCGCACAGAGTGGATGATATATCACGAAGAGATGATGTTGACCGGTACTGTAGATATGCTATACGAGAACCCAGATGGAACCCTTCAAATATATGATTGGAAACGAAGCAAAGAAATCAAGTTTGAAACATATAACAATTATTCGAAAACACCGTGTATATCCCATTTGCCCAATACTAACTTTTGGCATTATTCGTTGCAACTGAACATGTATAGAACAATATTAGAGCAGAAATATGAAAAACAAATTACAGATATGTATTTGGTTATAATGCACCCCGATTATCCATACAAAACATATCAACGCATAGAAGTGCCATTTCTGAGAAAGGAAATGGACAATCTTGTTGAACTGCGACTGAAACAAGTGGACGAAGCCAAATCCAAATAAGACAACACTAATACAAATAATATAAAACGATGCCGATAATGATACATAAAAATGCGAGTAAATAAAAGTAGGTTCTCAATATTCTATATTTTTTATTACATAAAAGTTTTGATAATACGAATACGTCAAGTAAATTGGGCTGTATATGATTATATAACAAGTTTTGAAATATTCAAGCAACCTATAATATTGACACCAAATGATTGCTTTATTAAAGCGCGAAAAGAAAAGTTTGACGGTTCATATATTACAAATGACGATGAAGAAGAGGTTAGACAAAATATTAACTATAGTATCAACGTGGAAGAAACATTATATGATAAAGAAGATTACAAAAAAACCTTAGAAGAGTCGGATAATGTTCTCGAGACATCATGGAAGCGACGTATTATGATAGACCATACCCCGCGCGGAAATATCATCATGTATTATGACCCGTATAAACTGGCGTTTTGTTACTATTCGGATATAAGCAGTTTCCCGTATAACTTGTTGAATGCGTCTGCAATGAAATACTGTATTCAGTATTATTGTCGTGATCTGTTTATGGACAACCAAGAAACACCAAAAGATAATGAAACGAAGCTGATAAAAATACATTTCGAAGACAAAGAAAAAATAGACGAATCGACGGAAGAAGGTAAAAAGAAAAAGGAAACGATGGATATATTGAAAGATGCGCCATTTTTGAAGAGAAAACAAGCAAAGGATGATAAAAAAGAGTCAAAGGAAACAAAAGAAACAAAAGATGGCGTTAGTGGGTCGGATCAACCGAAAGATGACCGTCTTCCTTATCGTAACAAGTTTGTATATATGGGTAAGACAACCAATTTTCAAGTATTAAATAAGCAACCTATTATACATAAAATGAATGGGTTCTCAACGGATTTATTGAAACCGATTGCGGAAGAGACCGAATTACAGAATCAAGTAATGAGTTGGCGTGATTATAAGAACAAAACTAAGGCGTAGTAGTCAGGTTGAACTCCGTTTTTGTAGCCATTCTATAAAACCGTTGCTCTTTTCCATATCAAATGACATACCTAAATGGTCTTTTGCAATAATATATGCTTGGCGTTCCTTTTCGGTGAATGTGTTTAAATATTCATCAATCAATTCTTGCATATCACTTTTCATAACTATAGTATGGTTATTATAATATACTATAGTTTCAATCAATTTTTTATCCACACGCAAATGGAACCGCTTGTGTAGAACGTGCAACGAAAAACTCGTTTATTTTATGACATGATTCTTTCAACTTTTCGATATATTCTCCGCTGCTCATGGCAACATGCTCTTCTTCTGGCTTTGTGTAATGGCATATTCCAATTTTACAGTTTGCACCGTATGTTTTGAAAACATTTGGATTTTTAGAAATGCAATCAGTATTTTTCTTCTTTTTATAGCTTGTATACATCGCACTGTTATTGAGGTTGTTATTTACATCGGGTTTAACTGTTGTGAAATCGCTTTTTGGGAAGCGTCTTGCAAACATTCCACTGAACGTTTTGGACGACTTCTTGACGACAGAACTGTCTTCTAGGCTCCATACAGAAGTTTGTTTGATGGGATCATTCAGATATGTGCTGCAACATCCACCGTGACCTCGGTACGCACCGCGTCTACTATTCGTTAGTGGAAAGCTTCTGGAAAGAGACGTTTGACCGACATAACCTTGATTGCGATGTGTTCCGGCTAAGGAAAATCCTCGTACAGAACCCACGCTCATATTATTATATTTTGTTGCCGTTTTTCTTTTTAATGTTGCTAATGACATACGTTTCT
>Ga0222715_10002668_pt1 | contig 16185 bp, 8 predicted proteins | sample C33_9DmetaG_FD_165056 | JGI IMG/M metagenome (GOLD analysis project Ga0222715, IMG submission 165056) | Estuarine water microbial communities from San Francisco Bay, California, United States - C33_9D | ecosystem: Environmental > Aquatic > Marine > Unclassified | place: USA: California... | reverse complement strand
CATCGAGTTGCTGATGGCTGACGACCGCAGCGTGCTGATTCCTGAAGGTACGCAGAACATTGACCTTGCAAGCAAGGTGCAACTGTATCAGGCTGAAATTGACCGAACCTTGCCCCGCTACGTTGAGTTGGTGGTGTTTGAGTGAGGGAGTTCACGAAGCAAGGCATGGCTCTTGTTGATGGGCTTACCGAGATGTACATGAAAGACAAGAAGTTGCAGGCCGACCTGCACGAATACTTCACGCAAGAGCCAACGAGCATGCGTGAAATGTTCCTCCGCATCGAAGCGGGTGCGGCTGACTGTGAGTTCATTGAAGGTGAAATAATCAACGACGCGGGTGAGCCTGCGGACGAGATGATTGTTGGGGCCATCAACGACGCGGTGGACCGGCAGATGCTTGCAGCCAACCCTCAGATTCGTGAGCAGCAATTGCAGTACAGGGACGGGTTTTTCGTACCCCTTGACTACCGTGACCTGAAGGAAATGAAGCGTACGGAGGGGATTCGGTAATGGTTGCAACGTGGGATGAAGGACTCGATGTGATGGTCGAGTTGTTTCAAAACGATTGGAACCGTGCCAACACGGGCAACTACCGCCCTGTCGTGATTGACATTACGACCACCGAGCCGGAGCATGGCAAGCGTCTTGACTTGCAGAAGCACGACTTCATCCTCCTGTACGAAACGGCGCACAACGAAGAGGCTCCTGAGTTGTTTTACGACTTCGTGACAACGCGACTCAACATCACCGTTGATGCCCGAACGGTTAAAGGACGGAAGCACTTGCAAAAACTTGAGAACGAGATACGACGGCTCGTCCATTCAAAGCGCAAGGGGGATGGTATCAACTTCGACCGTATGGTGTTCAAGACGCGCACCGACCTGTCAGACCGCAGCAAACACATGCACCGGATGACATTTCAGATTGAAGTTGTAACACTTGCAGAACTGATTCCTTGAGGTGAGAAGATGCCGGGTACTGTGTACAAGGGTGATTTGGCGGAGGTTTCCTTCGCAACGGAGACGGGTTTTACGCTCGTACATGGAACTGATGCTTCTTTTGAGGCGGCATCAGGTGCTACGTCGTTCACCTTCACGTCCGGTGTTGCTCCTTTCTTTGACGGTAGCAACCGATTGATGTTTCCCAAAGACATGCTTGTTGGCTCTCAGTTTGTGTTGACCGGTCAAACACCTGTAAGTAGTGGAGATAACGCTGCTGATGGTCGCGTGTTCACTATCACCGGAAACGACGGTAATACGCTGAACTTTTCGCCTGCTCTTTTGGCCGGTACCGGTACCTCGCATTCATTGCACGTCCTGCCGTACAAGACACCGCCTGTGGACGCTCTAAACAATGCGTATGCAAGTAGTGGTCCTAATGAGAGTGTACTTACCGACCAATTCCTCGGTATCGCTACTGCACTCACGCTGCCTGAAACCAAGGTGGACCTCAAGCGGTACCACGTTGTCGGTCTTGGGCGAGACACCGCCGTGCAGGTTCCGGGCAAGTTCATCACCGAAGGTGGCTCTTTTGAGGTGGCAATGCACACCGCTCGATGGCTCAAGTACTGCCTTGGCAATGAAATTACGGTGCTTGATGACCTTGCTGACCTTGTGGGTGGTACGGAAAAGACCACCTTGAGTGCAGACACAAAGGCAGGTGCGTGTTTTATCACCGTTACAAGTGCAACGGATTTTGCAGCAGAAAAATACGTGGGTATTCAGCCCGCATCCGGTACGGTGCCTGTTGTTCTTGACCATGAGCCGACGACCACTTGGGATTATACAGTTGATGGGCGTGATTTTGACCAAGCGGCTCCTTTTGAAGTGCGCCGTATTGTCGCGGTGAGTGGAAGCAATATCTTCCTCGATGAGCCGTTGATTTACGACCATGCTAACTTAGACAAGGTGTTCTTGTACGACTACCAAGCAGGAGAAGCACCAACCATTGACACCTCGACGTGTGCAATTACGAAGCCTGTTACACACCTGCTTTTCGCTCGTTCCCACGCCCCTTCGTTCAGCCTTGAGGTGTCCCACCGCCGTCTTGACAAAGATGCTGACGGTGTGATTGACGGTAGCGCGACCGACGCCAAAACGCTGACCCGTGTGTTCCGTGGTTGCAAGGTGACGGACTTTACCCTCTCCACCGACAATGACGCTGCCTTGCGTCTTGCGGTCAACTTCAATTCGGCCCTGTGCTACACCGATGCGGGTCGCTTGGAAAACCCCGGTACTTCCACAGACCGGTACGACCCACACCGCCTGTTTGACGACACGGCCAACACCCATGTCAACCGCCTCAAGTCGGGCATCGGCTTGGGTACGCAGAAGCCCTTCATGTTCTATGACGGTAGCATCAACATTGCCGGTGTGCAAGCAGGTAAGGTGCTGAACTTCACCCTGAGTGGGCAGACCGGCATGCAGGCTTTCCACACCATCAACGGTTCGACACAGAACTCAGATACGGCTGAGGGTGCCGTGCCCTTCGGTGGTAGCCGCAACACCGCCGTGATGGTTGAAGGGAAGACCTCCTACGAATTGTCGCTTGAGGTCATGGTGGACGACCCGTTGTTCTTCAACAAGATGCGCTCGGCCACCGAGTTCAGCGTTCACAAAACCGGTGCCACAAACGGGCAAATTGTGATTGAGTTTGAGAAGCCGCTTGGCAACACACTTGCTGCAAATAGCGAGCGCATGGTCATCCTCATTGACGAGTACTACATCGTTGAGGCACCCCTCCAAATCCCCGAAGACAAGGGCGTTGTCAAGAGTCAACTCAAGGTCATGCCCAAGTCCATGCGCGTTCTGTCGCGTGACACCCTGCTGAAGTACTGAGGTGAGAGAATGATTATATCCACCGCTATGTGCCGACGGCTTGGGCTTGAGCAGTACGCTCTTTGGGTGTGTGAGAAGAATGGCGTCGAGCATGCAGCCGAATGCCCTGTCTCAAGCCACTCGGCCATCATTGCTTGGGTACGAGAGCGTCTTGCCGTACCGGAAGAGCCGGTGGTCGAAGAGGTTGAAGTGGTGGAACAACCTGCTGAAGAGGTCGTGACCGAAGAGGCCACGCCCTTCCCCTCCACCTTGGCGTACGACGCCATGACCGTTGCTGAACTGCGTGAGTTGTGCAAGGAGCGCGGCTTGCCGGTGTACGGCACCAAGGCCGAGATTGTGCTGCGCCTGCGTCAGCACGACAACGGCATCGAAGTCGAAGAAGATGAGACGGAAGGCCCCGCTGAAGAAGCGGCCCCTGAAGTCGAGTCGGATGCCCCCGCCGAAGAAGAGGCGGCTGCACCCATTGGAGATGAATTGAATGACACAAGTAGTGACGGACAAGAGCCTGTTGTTGAAGACGAATGATGAAACGAAGCACGTTGTACCCGTGAATCCCGATGACCCTTCGCAGGTCATCGAGGTTTGGGTGCGTGACATTTCGTTCCTCGACATTCAGGACGCCGCGCAAAAAATGGTCTTCGTTCAAAACGGTGAAATCTCCCTCTCCCTCAAGGCGTATTGGGAGCATGCCTTCTCCAATTGGATTGTGCGCACCAACCCCACCCTGACAAGTGCTGAACTCCTGTCCCTGAAGGGACCTATCGGTGAAGCCGTGTCGCGTGTACTTCCGCAGCCAAACGAGATTGCGGAGGCCATGCAAGGGGGGTTTATGACGCCGAGCGAGTGAGGGTCGAACGCTTCCTCAAGAAGACAACGTACGATAGCGGAGAGGATTTAGCGACACAGATTGAACTGTGGGCCTACATCATCTCGCAGCACTACGGTATGTCCCTTGCAGAAGTGTACGCCCTCAGTCCTCGGCTCTTCAAGCAGTCCCTCGTTTGGGCAATGGTGGCGACCGAAGAGAAGACAAAGGAGAGCGAACGTAGGAGACAACAGGCGAAGGGCGGCGACCGCGAAACCGTAAGCCTCGATTACTCGTTCTTGGATTGGGAGTGAAGATATGTCGCTGCTCTCAACCATGGCGTCCTTGTCGAACCTCGTACAAGGCATCGCTCCTGCGTTTGAGGACATTGGTAAAACGGCAATCAAGGCATTTGAATCCATCAAGACCTTCGTGAACGACAACGTGGTGACCCCTATCTTGGAAAAGTGGGAGAACCTCAAACTTTGGTGGGACGAGTTCAAGACAAATGTGATGGCTCGTTGGCAGGAAATCAAGGACGGAGTGATGGAAAAAGTCGAAGGTATCTTCGCCCTGTTCACCGGATTTGAATTGCCTGAGGTCTTCACCAAAGAGTATTGGACAGGACTCTTTGACGGATTCTCAATTGATTGGGCGGGTATTTTCGCTCTTGTAATTCCTGAGCCGCTGCAACTCGTCTTCGACTTCATCACGGGCAGCGGTGCGTTTGCATCGTTCTCCATCAAAGACCGGATTGACCTTGCCATTGGTGCGCTGCCTGAGCCACTCAGCACCATCGTCAACCTACTGAGCGGTGCTGCGAACTTTGGCATCACGAAGGTCGGGGACTTCTTCGATTTCGCTATGAACGTCGGTGGTACTGTCATTGGATGGCTCATGGATTTCATTGCTGACCCAACCGGTACGCTTGCGGCTACGGGTGAGTCAATTACGACCTTCTTCAGCAACCTTGCTACTCAATTTGGTGACTTGATGAAAGCACCACTCAACATCATCATTGAGGGATGGAATGCAGTTGTTGGTAGTTTGAACTTCTCAAAGACATTCGACCTTGGGCCATTCGGTGAACAAACGGTAGGCATGGACCTCAGCAGTTGGACGATTCCTGCACTCGCTAAGGGTGGCATTGTCAACTCTCCTACCCTTGCGCTCATCGGTGAGGCAGGCCCCGAAGCGGTTGTGCCGCTTACGGGTGACAACGCTCCGGGTGGCAATCAAACCTACAACATCACCGTCAACGCGGGAGGCATCACCGACCGTACCGACAAGCGGCAATTGGCCCGTGAGATTGGCAACATGATTCAGCAAGAGTTGGCCCGCAACCTTGGCGGCACCACCATGAGGGGGCGGTACTGATGGCGAACGGTACACCGATTCGTTTGATTCAGCGCAACGGCGGCATCATTGAGTTGAACGTCACGACGGTCACAATGGACGTGGACCGCAAGTTCAACCCCAAGCCACTTGTGTATTCGGGTTCTCACCGTGTTGCTACCGACTCCAACCTGACCCGTGCCGTCATTCAATTGGAAGGTTTCATGAGCGATGATGATACGGTGTTCGTATCGTCAAGCACGCAAGCGAGTGCTTCGATTGATTTTTCGTACAGGATTGAAGGAGTACGAAAAATTGGGGACAAAATTACTGATGGGGAAAAAGAGGAAGTAGTTACGAATAGTGCATTAGGATATTGGGAACCTACCACCATTTCCAATCTCCGTACACCAAGACTTGCTCTCGATGATACGAATGTGATTTACTTTGTGGAAGACTCAGCATCGGATGGTTTCTATGCTCCAAACTCAGTTCATTGGGTAAGCACGTACGATGCGTCAACCTCGACAGCCAAATCAGCAGCATCTATTGCTCAAGGCATTGCAAATCGAATTGCTGCTATGGGTGCGCCTTACACCACTTCAACAGGCACTTCACCATACACAGGTGAAGCAAACGCCGTAGTGAGCATCACTCGTACTGAAAACGGTAATGACACCAAATATCCGAAGTTCAAAAAATGGAATACCAATGTAAGTGAGCCACTCATCATTACAAAGTACGTTGGTTACCAAGAAGGAGCAGGTACCACAGGGATGAGTGCAGGCGACAAAGTGCAACACCTGTGGGGCGTACTCAACAACTCGCAGGACGGCGGACGGGGGCTTGAGAAAGTAAGCCTACGTCAACGAGATGATGTGACCGGGCGTAGGAATACACGCGGTGGTGGAGATTACATCATTGGTATTCAGATTCCATTTGAGTCAATGGTCAACGCAGCATCGGGTGAGAAGTATTCTGCCGTCAATCACTTCATGACGACGGGCACATACCATTTGCAAAATCCTGAGACAAAAGACGTGGAGAACGCCACCCTCGCAGGTGTTGAGTTTAGCGATGCGAAGAACTCCTACACAGGGATTAAGGGTGGTGTGGACAAGGCTACTTTTGTGCGATTGGGCGGCGAACCGTTGTACCAATTCACCATCATCTTCCTACCGGCTGACGTAATCCTGTGAGGTGAATACATGGTTGCAGTCGGTCGAACGAGCCACGCCCTCTTCTTTGACGGCGTAAGCGATTCGGTCATTCTGCCGCAAGGCAACTACATCGGTACGGGTCAACCCACGCCGGACGGGAAGGTGGTCACCAACCTACTTCAGAAAGAGCGGCGCAGCGGTGGTGAAAGCCCGCTGATTCCCAAGGCCAACGGTGACTTCGTTATCGAGGCATGGGTCGTGCCTGACTGTGGTGGTGTGATTGCTCACCGTGAGGGACAGTTCACGCTCTCGCTTGGTACTGTGGACACTCCCGGCCCCGCGACCTTCGACCTGCTGCTTGAGGGCAGCGCAGGGTTGTTTCAGGCATATCTAACTTCCGCAATTGATGCCACCGACCGATGGGATGGTATCGTCTATCCTCACCACGCAGGCAGCGTACACGATTCGTACAACCGCTTCGACACCGGTACCTACGGCGAAGCGACCAACCTTAACGCTGCGCACAGGCCCCTGTATCATGTCGTAGCAGGATTCTCCTTCGGTAAGGCGTTCCTGTACGTGAACGGCGACCTCATCGCATCACAGAAACTCGATGCGGACATGCGCATCGCACGCTCCACCGAACACGTGTACGTAGGCGGCAAGGGTGGTGAGTTCCGTGGTGCGGTCGAAGCCCTGCACTTCCTCGGCCACTACGACAGGTCAACCGTTGAGTCACACATGCCGACCCAATCGGACGTGTCCACCGGTCTGTACCGCTTTGAAGAGCCGATTGACGTGGTGGAAGGAACGTATTCGTTCAACGCCGTGAGTGCAGACGCTACGAGCATCACGGTGTCTGCAAGCGATGCTCAGGCACTCATTGCACGGTTCACCGGTAAGCCGTACGATTCTGCCTCCCCTACCGTTGATTTCACGGCCAAACCGTACAGTATGGGGTCGTACAAGGTCGTGGACTACTACACCGGCTCAGGCACCCCTTCAACGCTCTCAATTGCCCACGTGCCCTACAACCTGCTCATCAATCCCGGTGCCATCACGCGGGCCACGCAGAAGCCGAATCAGAAGCCACCGGAGCGTGTGCGTGTCAAGAGCATCAACGGTAGCACGGGTGTCATCGAGTTGACGAGCATTCACGTTGACTTCGTGAACGGTACGGGTGGGCTGCGCGGGTTGCTGCACGACCGGACGGCTGACGTGGACAACTACTTCGTCGTGGTCGGTGCCGACCTGCTGATTGACAACGGTACGGGTAAGCCGTACCAACCACCGCACTACGGTACGCAAGTCTTCGACCGCACCGGTCAGATGGTGATTGACGAGACGGACAACGAGCAGCACGGTATGGTGTACTCATCGCGTATGGCAACCACCACCGACGACCCGAACAATCCGTTCGCGGTCGTGTGGCCGAGCGATATTGACCCCTTGTTCCAAATTGGACATAGCGGGCGGCACACCTTCTCGCACGTTGTCGGTCATGAGTTCATGCGCCGTTATCCGGTGCCGTCGGACTTGGTTGTGGACCAAACGGTGACCGGTGCAGCGGACATTGTGACGATGCGCTACGACAACGTGTCCCGTTCGCTGCGCAATTCGTTCGCCATGAACGCCCTGACTGACGTGTTCAGCGAAGACGCCACGGCTTCGGTGACTGAAATCGTGTCAAGCACCACGGCGTCTTCAGTCGTTCACAACGGCTTGCCATCTGCTGCCCGTGAAGTCATTGGCATTGGTGGTGCTGACTTCGACTTCCGACCCTTCTTGCTGAAGGGACCTGTGCCGTTTTCCGGCTCAGACGTGAATGATACAACGCGGTTGTATCACCTTGTTCCTGAAACCACGTCCCGTGTTGCTATCCTCAATGTCCCTGCCTTGCAGACCTCGCACAACATGGCTCCCTTCGTGGAGATTCACTACAATGCGATTGACCTGACGGGTGCAAGCATGGGCATTAGCGGACCAATGCTGATGGTCGAGAAGACGGTTCCTGCGGCTTCCCTTGACCTTGGTGGCGGGACGTACGTGTACGACCTCATTGCCGCTGCTCTTGACGCTACGATGTATGCTCCGGGCGGTATGCTGATTCTCGACCCTGATGTGAAGAGCAGCAACGAGTACATGTTTGAGTCGCACAGTTTGATTGGGGACAACACGGGTGGTGCAGACTACGACCCTGAGTTGGACTTCACACGCACCCCTGCTGAGTACACACCCGTGTCAAGCGTTGATGCTGAGCCGTGTACGCCGCCTGCTCCTGTACGTGCTTCTCACGTTTCCTTGGACCACGAATCGGTGTACAACCGTCTTACGTTCACCAAGGCAGGCATCGTGACCGAAAATGACCTGACCGATATTGGTGGCTACAAGCGGGTTACGCCCACCGAGGAAAAGACCGGTGCGGGTGTCTTTGACGTGGGCATCCCTGACGGCATTAGTCCGGTGCATGAGACGTTTGACGTGATTGACAACTACCTTGCCCCAACGGGCAAGTTGTACCTCTTTGTGCAGCCGACAGACCGGCGGCGCAGCAACCAACTGCTTTCTGCACTTGAGGACAACTCGTCCATCACGATGATGCTGATGATGGCACGGACACGTCTGCGAAGCATCAGCGAGGAAAATGACCCTGAAACAAACTCAACGACCATCACCGTCAGCGGTGCAGGAGTCGTGGAGTCCGTGCTGAACCGCAACGTCAGTACGGTTGGTGAAGGCTCACCTGACTCCTACATCGTCAAGGAGATTGAGCCGAATGCACCTGTGGTCACGGTGACGCTTGGAGGACCGGGGCAAGGTGCGGTGAACACAAAGCCGACGTTCGACCCAAGCCCGCTAATGCGTCTTCCCGGCTCAACGCGCCGCTCCTGCGCCGTTCGTGCAACCCACGTGTACGCCAAAGACGACACCACGACCACGGAGAACATCCTCAGCGTAGCACCGTTGAACAACGGCTCGCCTGACATTGCATCATGGGGCACCATCGCATTCCCAAAGGTAGGGCGCGTGTACCTTGATAACGGTGCGAGTGCGGAATACGCAAGCAAGGGCGGCTCCGGCTTCATCTTCACCAACGTCAGCGCAAGCGGTACGGGGCGGTTCCTCGGTGCTGATGGTGAAGAGTACTCCAACTTCTTCCTGTGGTGCAACGCGGTTGGCCTGATGAAGACGACCTCATCACCTGCCGACGTGCAGACTTCGCTGACCCTGTACAATGACCCGAACTTCGCAGACGATGCGATGGCTCAAGATGGCAGCACCGTGAACGACAGACTGTTTCAGTCTATGGACACGGTGACGCACGACTACCAACTCGGTACGCAGTTTGCAAGCACACGGGCCATGGTCGAGATTCCTGTCTTCCCGCAACAGTTCTTCGACCATCCCGAGCAGGGTATCTTCCCCGGTCCTGACAACTCGATGAAGTTGCACCTTGATGCAACCTACACCGCTCACTCATGGAACCCGACACCCGTAGGTCGCCGTGCCAACGACATTGGACAGTCGGACAAGCAGGCATCCTCGGCGTACGGCTTTAACAGGGAAGGATTTGTCGCAGCGGCGCACATTGAGCGCATCGTCAAGAACACCACTACATCGCCGGGATTCTATGAGATTTACGTTGACAATCCGCAGATTTTTCCCAATGCGGACGAAGCCTCTTTGCCACGAAGTGTTGGAAATATGAAGAGCGTCGGCTACTACCGCCGATGCTTCCTTGCGAACGGCATGAGTGCGTTGTACGTCAATGACCCTACGACGGACGGATTCATCGAAGTGCCTGTCCCTTCGGCCAAGAACCACGGCACCTTCATTGAGGGCTTCTTTACCAACGCTATCCCCGGTGCTGCACTTTTCGTGGCTCAAGGATTCCGTAGTGAAACCCTTGTCCCGACCGATTCGGATGCAAGCACCCCATCGTCTGACTTTGAAGGACGCTCGCCGTACTACTACGATGCGGCCAACGTGCAAACGCAAGGTGGTAATCTCGACTACGGTATGCGTCAGTACGTCAGCGCAGTTGAGTTCAAGGCCGGACCGCTCGCTAACCCACACGCCCCGCGTACCGTGTCCAAGCGTGCAGCATCCACAATTCTTTCAGTTCCATCTGTGAGCGGTAGCACCTACACGGTTACGCTTGAAGACGGGTCGCTCTTCCCTGACGTACCGTTCACGCGAGATGCGAGCAACAACATTCAGTTTGAAACGGGTGACCCGTTGTATATTGCTGAAGTAATTCAGGCTGATGGCTCGACCCAAGACGTGTACTACCTTGGACGATTCAACAACACGTTCACGCAGAACACAATTGCGATTGTCGCTACTTCAACCCCTACGTTGGTCGGTGCTACGCTGCGCTTGAAGCACATTGCACACGCGCTGCACACGCTGAGCAACCCTGCAAGTGCAACGAGTGAGGAAAAGAAGGTCGTCACCTTCTTGCCTTCTGCAACCGCAGACCAATGGACCTTCTCATCCTCGTACGGGGGTGGTACCACAACCACGCTCAACATCACTTGTACTACGGCTGACTTGATGGCCCATGCAAACGTGGTTGGTCTGAACATTCGACCTGACGACCACGTGTACGTGGACACCGGCTCAGCCATCAATTACCTCGGGCAAGTGTCCAAGGTCGAGTCAGCAGAAGTTTCGGGCGGTTCTGACCGTATCATCTTGGCAGCAAACAACCTCGCAGCCATCACTTCAGGCGACAAGATTCGTGTTGCCGCCGAGTCGGTGATGACCGTTGATGATGAGGCTATCCTAAACCGTGCTTGGGTACACCCGTACGCAACCGGGGGTCTGCGTCACGGTGACACCGTGTGGGCCAACATGAGCATCAACAACCCGCATGCTACCGAAGGTCTGTTCGCCAAGAGCCGTGGTGTGTTCAATGACGGCCTCGTTTGGAAGGGCTTCAATGGTGGCTCAGGCACACTTGCTGACCGGCCCCGTAATAGCATCCCACTTGAGAACTTCCTGATTGGAGACTCTTGCCTTGAGACGGCCATCAACTACGCGCAGCACGTCAACAAAACTGTGCAGATGAACTATGAGTCAATGGGCCTCGATGCTGAACAGGCTCCTGTCGTAGCGTACGTTGACCCGTACCTTGCAACCGACGGGCATGCCCGCGTTCTCCTGTACGACGTGGGCCATGACCGCGAGTTCATCGCATTCCACGACCTGCACATGCAGGTTCAGTCAAGTGCAGCAACACCAACCATCGGTTACACTCGACAACTCGCCTACAAGGGTGGCACCATCAACCTCGACAAGTTCCTGATGGGTCGTAACGGCGCAGCACCGCACTACCTGACAACTCAGATTGACGTAGCCAACGGCTACCCAAGCGAGAACCCATTCCTGCGGGCTACGCAGCAATCCAAGTTCATTGAAGGTGCATATGCGCATAACGTCATTGGTGGGGTAAATCAGAACCCGTACAACGCGAGCAGCGAGCAATCGTGGACTGTGCTAAACAATCCTGATGTTGATACGTACAACGTCCTGTTTGCATCCAAGGGCCACGGACACTTTGTCCACACAGGTCTGTATCACGAAAAGGGGAGCAGCGACCTCACCGTTGGTGACAGTACGCTACCACGTACTCAACCTGCGGTTGCATCCCCGTATTGGAGCAATGCAATTCACCAACTCTCGCGCATCAACGCTGACTCGCATCCGTTGATTACGGCACTTCGCGCACATCGGGCAGAACAGAACCCGAACACGCACACGCTGAAAGACCCGAGTACGCTCTTTGACACGCCTGATGGAACACGCACCATCTCGGCTTTCTTGAGTCTGAAAGGAAAGCGTAGCATTGCTCTCGACCTCAGCGGTCACGACGAAGAGCGGCTTCAGCATCTTCCGCATTGGACTCAAATGGACTTCGTGCGCCGCATGACCGTGGACTTCGGTGAAATCGGTGTGAAAGAAGGTGTGACTGACATTGAGGCAGCAGCCCGTGAGATTGTGCGGCTCATCAACCAAGGCGGTGCTGCAAACGGTCGAACCCATGCACGTCGCCCCTCTCAGCAATATCCCGGCGAAAGCGAGCGTCTTGATTTAACACGTATTGGCGTTCGACAGGACATTGCTAATCCGAACCGTGACCCAACAAGTGCCCACATCTTCGCTGACTTTGCTGCCACGGGTTCCACCTATGACCCCGCTCCTTGGTGGTACCCTGACGAAGCATTCGACAGTCATGACCGTGGAAGCCACATGGGGTACCTCCGTGCGCACATTGGTCGCGTGGTTGAGGACCTCGATGGTAACGAAGGGTTCTCCATCGTCATTCACAGTACCATCCCCGGTGCAAGCGGTCGCAACTTCTGTGCTTGGCTTGACAACAGTAAGGGACAGTCCTCCTACAAGCCACAGTACCTCATCGGTCACGGCGGTCGGTTCCGCAACTTTTGGTCGCAACCGGACGAGGTTTCCGGTGAGAACATGCACCCCGCTCCGTTGCCGCTAAACAAGCACGGACGCCCCTTCGCCCCAATTACTTCACTCCGAGAATACGTGGCGCAGGAAGAACCTGATGACGTGTTCGCAAGCAACCTCGACGTTGCAGCGCGAAACGATGTGGAAAAGAACGCGCTTGCTCGTAAGGTGTCCGCGACGATGGGCGGTACGGTCAACAATTCGGTTGCTGATGAGTCCTTTGAGGCACAAAGCCCTGCTACATCGTTGGTCGAAGGGCTACGTCGTGGTAGCACGGCGGTAGGTCGTATCAACTTCGGTGGGTTGGTTGAAGCAGGTGTACCCGGCTTTGCACCGGACACAGGTGCATTTGGGTTTGGTCGGCGTGGAAGTACCCGCTTCTTTTCTCGGTACGGTGCCAACGGTCTGAGTGAGTACACAAGTCACGTGAACACAGAAGAAGTCACCGAGGACGCTATTGGTGACACACCGTTGTACGGCATGCGCTTCACCGACCACCGTGGTCGAGGTTATGGTGTCAGGTACGTCTATCGCTACGTGAATGATTCTTTTGCCAATGAACTAACAACGCTACCCTCAACCTTGGATGATGAAATCGTCATTCATTTCAACGACCGAGACGTTGCACAGGGTGGTTTTACCATTGGACACCACATGGCAGGTGAAGGTGATGCAACGGGACGGTTGGTGCCGAAGAGTGGCATGACTGAAGCAACATGGGTAGGCAACCGTTGGCGTGGCGTCTTTGCCGCAGATGCCGGTTTGAACTGCGAAGCAACGTACAGTTCAGATACCGTCACCATTGTCCTCGATACCCCTTACGGTACAGGTAGTACCGAGTTCAACAACCATCCTGACATTCTCGGCTACCTTGGTTTCCCCAAGACCAACGGTATCATGCAATTAACGGACCCGTATAGCGGAGGTGCTACCACGTTGGATGGTGTGGTTGGCAACACGTTCTCCTATGAATCCCGTACAAGCAACGACACGACAGGTACGCACACGTTCTATGGCGTGCGTGGTGCTGATTTCACCGCTACCCACACTTCTGCATCCTTTACTATTACCGACGTACCATTGGGTGTGTCATTCAAGGCCGGAAACACTCACCAACTCATTCTCTCCCCGCGTTTGAATTGGACGACGTTGTTGACCGATGAGGTGATTGCATACGCTACTGTTGCGGCAATTAACCTGCAAGACCCGAACACGGAAGATGGTTACGTTGTTGACGTGCGCCATTTGTATGCAGCAGACGGTCGTACACTCGGGGATTGGGGTGTTGGTGAAAATGCCGTCGTGATTCGAGCGCATAATCCGCAACGTGGAATCAAACCACTTTCGCAGATGTTCAGCGCAAGCCTCCACCGCGATTACGGCATCCAAGCAGCCCACGTTGAGTTCGGTGAATATCAGTCCATCAGCAAGACAAGTGCAACATGGGACGTGACTGCCGGACTGATTCCGCCGTTGAGTGATGATGACATTGCATCATCAAAACAAATGACGTGCGGGTACATTCCGCGTACCATCGTTCAGATTCGTACCCGAGGTCGCGGCTATCATGCCAACACCCCTACACCTATCCTCGTTGATTCGTACAACGACCCGGTGAACCTCAAGCGGTGGAATGAGAACCTCAAGGGTGTTCGCTTCCTTTCACGCCCCGGCGACCACATTCTGCCTTGTCTGAGCAATCCGCTATTGAAGGTCAATTCGATTTCAAGCAACGTGTTCACGTTGGCTGCGACCAACAAACTCGGTCACGCAATGATTGTTGGTTGTACTCGCACGATTACGGGCACCTATACCACATCAAACCGGTTGTTGGCATTTGGTCAGAAGATTCCATTGTTCCACGCAAAGGACAACTACGCACTTGTGTATGCCGAACAAGGTGCAAACGCACTCACTCAATTTACGTACAACACACAGGAGTCGTCCCTTGATTGGGACGATGAGTTCGGTGGAAAAACATTGAACCAAAACTACTACTTCATTTCATCAGTCGGAGAGTTTGACGGCTACCGTTTGCACGGAAGCGTGGACTCCGAGCCTATCGTGTACTTCCGTGGGGGAAGGGATAGCAGCGACCACGATGTGCCGTTGTACTTTGGTGGTGGTTTCAGCGGCGTCGTGCTTGACGTGAACGACGGTACGCAGAACGATTACGCTGACTTCTATACGCACCCGTACTCAACGGGACCAACGGGTACTGCGGGTATTCAGAACGCCAACGAGATTTCAACCTCATTTGCTTTGGTGGATTGCAACGCGCTGCTTGCCTTCTTCCCCGGTACCGCGCTGCTCAATCAGCACCGCGCTTCGATTCACCCACCTGCGTACAACAAGGATAGCATCCTCTCACAAGACATAGATGGTGGCTCGGCTACTCAACACAACGACTTACCCGCGCACGTCACGGCTCGCTATACCGCCGGTATGGTGTACCAACGCCCAATCCCACTTGTGCTGCGCATGGGTCACCCAACGGCTCGCTACGACGATGCACGCAATAGCATCAGCAACCACACCACCTACGTCATCTATGGACCGGGTCAAGCATTCCCCTTCACAGAAACAACCGCTGCTGACGCAGACGTTGAACCGCACCCCGGTTTTGTCGTGACGGTGGGTAACACATGGAGCAAGGTGCCGCATAGCAAGCAACTGCCCAACCCAATTACCAACGACAGGAACGACTACGGCCCACCGACTTCAACCTACCAAAGCAACCGTCAACGTCACCATTGGTACACAACATGGAATTGGAGTCCCGCTGAAGGCATCCCTCACGTTGGTGCGGTGTCGAGCGGAGTCAGCCTGTGGCAGCGGCCCGAGCATGGCTACCACTTCGGTGAACACTTCAACCTGCAAGCCACGGTGTCTTCGCTCAACATCAGCGACTATGCTGCTGCCCACCCGTACAAGCACGCACCCATCGTCGGCTACGGCATTGCTTCGCAGGCTGACTTGACGTTCCACATGGACGGCGGCTACCACCCCGGCGGCTCATGGCTTGACAATCAACTCTCATTCAACGCGCCCCTTGAGCCAAGCGACTATCGCGTGGCCCGTGATTCGTGGAACGAGGTCAACCCAACCGCGTTCCGTGTTTCAGGTGTCCTTGCAAAGCAGGTTCTCGCGGGTGCATCTGCTGAAGAGGGTGACGACTTCGACCGTGAAATCATCGTCGTGGATGCTACGCGGTGTCAGAACGGTGAGGAACTCGCAGCCCTGCTTGGACAGGCCATTAACGAGAATCCGGGCAAGGGTGCGCTCAAGGCTATGGGCGGTACGCACCTTCCTTCGATGGGCAGCGCGATGCGGCAGGACCGTTACGGTTGGGTCGAACTTGACTTCAGCAACTACGCTCCTGACATATCCAAATCGTACTCTTACGTTGAGGCTACCCTTTCAGGTGGTACACAAACCATCTTGGAACAGTTGCCTGCGTCGGGATGGATTCGTACAGACAATGCAGGCCGTACGCTTCACACGGTTGACTTGCCTGCTTTTGCACCTTACCATAGCCGAGAAGTGTACGACAATAGCGGTACGTGGACCG
>Ga0222715_10002665_pt1 | contig 16200 bp, 14 predicted proteins | sample C33_9DmetaG_FD_165056 | JGI IMG/M metagenome (GOLD analysis project Ga0222715, IMG submission 165056) | Estuarine water microbial communities from San Francisco Bay, California, United States - C33_9D | ecosystem: Environmental > Aquatic > Marine > Unclassified | place: USA: California... | reverse complement strand
AAAATGTATCAAATTTTTATAACGAGAAATAATATAGTATTCGAATGCCGAATGCTATATCGACCGAATAATTTTCCTCTCTATTTCGACCCGCCGAATCGCACGGGTCTAGCGGCTTTCGGGTGAGTTTAGGACGGCGGAGTAAGCCGTCCGACGTCGCTATTCGGGGGATAATGGCAGGGCTCTTAGGGGCGGAGAAAATATCGAGCAAGCGTTCGATTTTTGCTTATCAAGCAACCTCATTAGTGCTAATCTTGAGCTCATCAAAGGCCGTTGACCCGCCGCGAATAGAGATCTCGCTGTGCGTCTACCCCATGAGGATAGACGTGAGCGTTGAGGCTATCTGCAGGCTATATACCCCCAAGAGGTACCATAAGAGCCAAGTTTACTGTTCGCCTCGCGAACTCACACTCAAACGACATTCACACCATACTGACACCACAATATGTCATCGCAACAGGATGTCATCGCAACAGGAGACAAAACCGTGAACGCAGATTTTACCGCGGAAGAACTGGCCTTTCAGGCCGAAGTGCGCGAATTCCTTGCCAATGAATTTCCAGCTGAGCTAAAGCAGAAGGTCGACAAACGTATTCGTCTGAGCAAGGACGAAATCGTCGGCTGGCAGAAGGTTCTTTATAAAAAAGGGTGGATGGCACCCAATTGGCCCAAGGAATACGGCGGCACCGGGTGGACGCCTACGCAGAAATACATTTTCAGCACGGAAATGGGCCTTGTCGGCGCCCCCGAGCCTACGCCTTTCGGCGTGACCATGGTCGCGCCTGTGATCATGGCCTACGGCACAGAAGAGCAGAAGCAACGTTTTCTGCCCGACATTCTTGAAAGCAATGTTTGGTGGTGTCAGGGTTATTCTGAGCCGAATGCCGGTTCAGACCTTGCCTCACTGAAGACGATGGCCGTTCGCGACGGCGATGATTACATCGTTAACGGCAATAAGACTTGGAATACCTATGGTCAGTATGCCGATTGGATTTTCTGCCTCGTTCGCACCGACAACAGTGTTAAGAAGCAAGAGGGCATTAGCTTCCTGCTAATCGACATGAAGTCGCCCGGTATTACTCTCAAGCCAATCGTGCTCCTCGACGGCCACGCCGAGGTCAACGAAGTGTTCTTCGACGATGTGCGTGTCCCCGCCGCTAATCTAATCGGTGAAGAAAATAAAGGCTGGACTTACGCGAAGGTGCTCCTGACACACGAGCGCACCAATATCGCTGGCGTTCCACGTGGCAAGCGCCGCCTTGCTTCTCTTAAGCGAATCGCAGCAGAAACCGACGATGGTTTTGGCGGAACAATGGCCGACAACGCCGACTTCAAAGCGCAGCTTGCCGAAGTTGAGATCGAATTGCAGGCGTTGGAGTATGCGGAGCTTCGCACGCTCGCTGCGCTTAGCGTGGGTAAGGCGCCGGGCCCTGAGTCTTCGATTTTAAAAATCGTAGGAACAGAGCTTGCGCAGAAAATGGATGAAATGACTGTCGAACTCGCCGGCTACAACTGCCTGCCGTTTGTACCCGAGCAATTCGAAGAAGGGTTTGAAGGCGAGCAGATGGGCCCAGGAAGCTCTGCGGCCGCAGCGCTAAGTTATTTTAATAATCGTAAGCTCTCGATCTTCGGCGGTTCTAACGAAGTTCAGCGCAACATCATCAGCAAGGCAGTGTTGGGGCTGTAAGCTCCCCGCCTTCGTGAACGATTGTTTACTCACTAATTTGAAAGAGGTTTGACAGTGGATTTTTCTTATTCAGAAGAGCAGCAGATGCTGCAAGAAAGCGTTCAGAAGTTCGTGATGCAAAAATACGACTTCTACACACGAGACGATATTATCAAGTCCGAGGCAGGTTATAGCGCCGAGAATTGGACCATGTTTGCCGAGTTAGGCTGGCTCACGGTGCCGTTTACCGAGGAAGACGGTGGATTCGGCGGCAAGGCTGTCGATCTCATGGTGATGATGGAGGAGTTCGGTAAAGGTATGTTGGTCGAGCCTTACCTCTCCTGTGCCATTATGGGTGGTACGCTGATAGCCGATCTAGGCAGCGAAGAGCAGAAGGGTGCGTTGATTCCACAGATCATGGAAGGCGCGATGATTACGGCAGTAGCCTATGCGGAGCAAGGCAGCCGTTTCAATCCGAATAATGTCAAGACTTCTGCAGTCGCCGCAGGCGATGAAGTTGTGCTCAACGGCGCTAAGACTGCGGTTTTAGGCGCGCCAAATGCGCAAACGATAATCGTCAGCGCACGCGAGTCTGGCGCTGCAACCGATGCCGACGGCATTTCGCTTTTTCTCGTCGACGCCAACGCAGCCGGTGTGAGCATTAAGTCCTATACAACCATCGACGGTCGCAAGGCCGGCGAAGTAACGCTTGCCGACGTGCGAGTGCCTGCCACTGCTCGATTGGGTGCTGCCGGCGGCGCGGCTGCGACACTTGCTGCAGTCATCGATCGAGCAACGCTTGCCGTGGCTGCCGAAGCAGTCGGCGCAATGGATTCGTTGTTAACCAAGACGGTCGAATACAGCAAGACGCGCAAACAGTTTGGGACTGCGATCGGCACGTTTCAGGCATTGCAGCATCGTATGGCCGATATGTTCATTCAGTGCCAACTTGCACGCTCAATCGTGGTTCGCGCGGCAATGATTTTAGACAGCGATGAGGATGCGGTGAGCAAGGCACGCGCCGTTTCGTCGGCTAAATCACGAGTCGGCAAATCCATTCGCCTTGTGGGCCAAGAGGCCGTTCAGATTCACGGCGGTATCGGTGTGACCGACGAGCTAGACGTGGGACACTTCTTTAAGCGAGTTACTGCGCTAGACCTTATGTTCGGCAACGCGGAGTATCACCTCCAGCGCTTCGCCTCGCTCTAAGCGTCGACCTGAGCTCGTGAGTGAACTCATCCTTGTCCGCCACGGACAGGCATCCTTTGGCGCTGAGTCTTACGATAAGCTCAGCCCCAAGGGAGTCGAACAAGCAAAGATTCTCTCCCAGCACTGGAATGCGCTGGGCGAGAATTTCGATCACATCTACAGCGGTACCCTCTTGCGTCAACGCGAGACTGCCCACGAACTCCTTCCTCTCGTTGCTGGAAAGCCAGAAGCTTCGGTGCAGTTGCCAGGATTCAATGAATACAATGGCGACCCGCTGATAAAAATCCACCTGCGTGATCTGCGTGCCGCGGGCGAAGCTGTGCCATCGGAATGGCCAATTAAAAATGAGCGGCAATTTCAATCAGTTTTCGAAGCCGCTACCGCGAGATGGATCCGCGATGATCTAGACCCGAAGGAGGATGTCGAGGGGTTCGAGCCTTGGGCGGAATTCAAGGCGCGCGTCTATTCTGCAATGGACGAAGTCATGGCGCGACACGGGCAAGGCAGTCGCGTCATTATTTCAACGTCCGGTGGCGTTATTGCCATGGCGTTACAAAGAGTATTAAATTTTCCTGACGAACATGTTATTGCAACCAATTGGATGGTGCGCAATAGTTCGGTGACACGTATGATCTACGGACGCGGCAAATTGTCGCTGACCCAATTCAACAATCTGGCTCATCTAGAGAATCCAGACAAAAAGCACATGATCACCTTCCGGTGAGTCGGCAAGAAACTATTGGACTGGAAAGCTAATTAGCCGGCTATTAAGTAAGTAATCTCCGACACGGAGCCTAAAGAATCGAGAGCGACCAGCGAGCTCCTCGGTGGCAGGTCAGGGGCAGGGAAGGCTGAGAACGAAAGAGGGATTAAGGTTGACTGAAAGCGCAGTAAACGAAGAATTACTAGACCGAGCAGGTTCTATCCGGACGGGCGAAGAGCTCGACCTCGACTCGCTGCGACAGCATCTCGAGCCTGTGCTTGGGGCGAAAGTCGCACAGCTCGAAGTGAAGCAGTTTCCCGGTGGCTTTTCGAACTTAACCTATTTACTCAGCAGTGGAGACGAACGTTGGGTATTGCGGCGTCCACCTTTCGGAAGCAAGGTTAAGTCAGCGCACGATATGTCGCGTGAGTTTAAAATTCTCTCAGCGCTTCAGGGTGTTTTTCCTTACGGGCCGAAGCCCATACATTTCTGTGATGATCACGCTGTGCTCGGCTGTGATTTCTATCTGATGAGCTATATCGAAGGCTTGGTTATTCGCCGCGAATACCCCGCCGCCCTTAACTTTTCCCCAGATCAGATTCGCGAGCAGTTGTTTAACTTTTTTGATGTTCTGTCCGAACTTCATTCCGTCGATCTCGTCGCGGCAGGTCTCGATACCTTTGGGCGCCCAGCGGGCTATGTTCAGCGACAGGTCGACGGTTGGTGTAAGCGGTGGGTCGATGCTGTAACGCCAGACACGGTAAATTGCGACTCGACGATGCAATGGCTGCAGGACAATATGCCTGCAGAAAGCGGCAAGGCTAGCGTCATTCATAACGACTACAAAACCGATAATGTTATCTTTTCTCTCGAAAATCCCATGCAGGTCATAGGCATTCTTGACTGGGAGATGGCAACAGTCGGCGATCCATTAATGGACTTAGGCTGCACGCTAGGCTACTGGACTCAAATGGACGACCCCGACTTCTTCCGCCAGTACCGTACTATGCCAAGCGATGTACCCGGCGCACCGACACGCTCTGAGATCGTAAGTCGTTTTCAGGAAAAAACCGGCGTGCCTGTTGATAATTTCGCCTTCTACTTCGTGTTTGGTTTGTTCCGTCTGGGTGTAATCGGGCAGCAGATCTACTATCGCTTCTACCACGGTCATACGAAGGACCAACGCTTTGCAATGATGGTCAAAAAGACCGACGTGCTGCAGCGCATGAGTGAGATGATCATGCGTGGAGAAATCACTTCTTAGCTTTAGGCGCTAAGAGAACTTAAAGAGAATTAGCGGACAAGTTAAAACAAGGACTAGCAGCATGACACTCGCGATTAACGAATTATTTTCGGTGGCCGGTAAAGTAGCAATCGTTACCGGTGGCTCTCGAGGCATCGGCAGGATGATTGCTGAGGGCTTCGTCGAGAATGGCGTGAAAACCTATATCACAGCGCGTAAGGCAGAAGCCTGCATGGCGACCGCTGAGGAGCTATCCAACGCCAACAAGGGCGAGTGCATCGCGCTGCCGGCGGATTTATCGACAAAGCAAGGGCGTGAGGCTTTCGTTGCAGAAATTACTGCGCGCGAGAGCAAAATTGATATTCTGGTGAATAACGCAGGCGCAGCCTGGGGGGCGCCATTCGAAGACTATCCAGACGAAGGCTACGACAAAGTCATGGATATCAATGTTAAAGCGATATTCACCCTCACGCGCGATCTGATGCCATTGCTTAAAAATGGCGCAAGCCAGGAGAATCCGAGTCGGGTCATCAATATTGGCTCCATCGATGGGCTGCGCGTATCAACCATGGATAATTTCGCCTATGGCGCGAGTAAAGCGGCCGTTCATTTTCTCACCAAAAACTTAGCCCTTCGCCTCGGCCCCAAAGGAGTAACAGTCAACGCGATCGCCCCGGGCGCCTTTCAAAGCAACATGATGAATGCGACGCTAGAAAAATTTCAGGACAAAATCGAGAGCGAAAATCCACTGGGTCGTATAGGTGCGCCCGAGGATATGGCTGGCCTCGCCCTGTATCTGGCTTCGAACGCGTCCAAGTACATGACGGGCCAGGTTATCGCGCTGGACGGCGGGCGTCACATCGGTGCGCGACAGGATTAATTCGACAGGAAATCGTAAATGAACGCAAAGCAGGCTCGCAGGCCCAATAACCAAGGACCGCAAGCGATTCCAAGCCTGCTCGTCGTCAGCGCGGCGTTCGTGAGCGGCTTCTGTATTATGACCATCGAGATGCTCGGCGCTAGAATCATGGCGCCTTATTTCGGCGGCAGTTTGTCGGTATGGGGCAGTATACTCACCGTCTTTATGCTGGCGTTGGCATGTGGCTACCTGATTGGTGGCAAGCTCTCGGCCCGTCGTCCAAGCCTTTTTAACTACGCCTTCTTTTTCCTCGCCGCTGCGGCACTTTCGCTGCCGATAATCTTTCTTGCTGATGAAATTATGCGCCCGATTTTCCTCGCGGTAGAGGACCCGAGGTACGGATCTCTCCTAGCGTCACTGTTTTTGTATTTTTTGCCAACGACGATTCTGGGGATGATCTCGCCTTACTCAGTGCGGCTCCTCGTCGAGAACAGCGACCACAGCGGGCAAAAAGCGGGACTTCTCTTTTTTGTCTCAACACTCGGAAGCGCTGCGGGCACTCTCGGCACATCGTTCTATTTAGTGCTCTGGTTTGAGGTAAACGAGATCGTCTTCGGTACAGCGGCGGCGTTGGCATTGATTGGTATGGTATTAATGATCGCCGGAACTCAAAGGAGGCATGCGAATGACCTGTAGACTGTGGCCGGCTCTGGTTTGTCTTAGTCTCTTTAGTGCACCTTTCTTAGCCGCTGAGACCCTGCACGAAGAACGTTCGCTCTACCGCGATATCACCGTCACCCAGGAAGGGAATAGGCGCTGTTTGGTGTTCAATGTTCATCGCGGCGATCGCAATCAAACCTGCATGAACACCGCTGATCCAGAGCGCCTGGTGTTTGAATACGCGAAGATGACGTTCGCGGGGCTGCTTCTCAATCCCAATCCTAAAAACATATTGATCGCGGGGTTAGGCGGGGGGTCGCTGCCCTCTACGCTGACCAAACTCTACCCCGACGCGAAGATTGACGTCATCGAAATCGATCAGGCGGTGGTCAATGTTGCCGAGCGGTTTTTCGATTTCGAGGAAACCGAGAATGTGAAGGTTGCGGTAAACGACGCGCGCGTCTTTGTTAAACGCGCCGGACTGCTAGAGCAGCGATACGATTTTGTCATACTCGATGCGTTTACCGGCGACTATATTCCGGAGCATTTGCTAACAGAGGAATTTCTTGAAGAAGTGCGCGCGATAATGTCGCCCGATGCCGTCCTCGTCGCGAATACTTTTTCGACAAGCCGATTCTATGATCATGAGTCGGTGACCTACCAAAAAGTGTTTGGCGAATTTTTTAATTTTAAGCTGCCTAGCTCGGGTAATCGGATTATTATCGCCCGCGATGCAGCGCTGCCGCCAAGGGGGGAGCTGAACGCGGTCGCACGGTCGCTTGCGCCTAGGGTCGAGGCGTTTGGCGTACCGCTTTTGGAATACCCGAATCGCCTATCGACGAGGGTAGATTGGGATATGAGTCGCAGGGCGCTGACAGACCAATACTCGCCATCGAACCTGCTGCGCGACAATTAACTCGCGTACAAAGCGGATTCAGAATTCATCTGCCCCGACGATCACCCGCAGCTCTTCTTTATCTAGTAGCGCAATTTCGCGGTTGTCGACGCTGATAAGCCCTTTTTTCTGCAAGGAAGTAAACAGCCGGCTTACCGTCTCCACCGTCAAGCCAAGATACTCCCCAATATCTCCGCGTGTCATCGGGAGATGAAATCTGTTTGGCGACAATCCCACGCGCGCATAGCGGCTCGAAATGCCAAGTAGAAACGAGGCGATACGCTGCTCTGCGCTGTAGCTGCTGAGAATTGTGTGGATCTTTTGGTCCTTGGTGATCTCGGCGCCCATAATAGAGAAAAAATTATGCTGAAGACTCGGAAGCTTGAGGCTCAGGGATTCGAGTTGGCTAAAGGGAATTTCACAGATAGATGAGTGCTCGAGTGCTATGGCCGAATTGGCATGCACCCTGTCGGCGATGCCGTCCATGCCGATTATCTCACCTGGCAGATAGAAACCGGTGACGCGGCCAGCCCCAGAGCTGCTGAGAACATAGGTTTTAAAGCTACCCGAGCGAACCGCAAAAATGGACTTGAAATCGTCATGTTGACGGTAAAGGTGATCGGCTTTTTTGTAGGGTCGATTCCGCTCGACGATGTCGTCGAGTTGTTGCATCTCGCTTTCATCGAGCGCGATTGGCAGGCATAACTCGTTGAGCCTACAGCTTCCGCATGAAATGCCTGAACTGTGGGGGCATAGCTTCACTACCGGCGCGTTGCTTCTGTGATCCTGTGGCTCGCTGGAGGCGAGGTTTGTTTTGCTCACATTCGTCGACTGGTTACTCGATTGCATCTCTTCAGTCCCTCAATAATCTTTGAGCTATATCAAGATCGTTAGTGCAGTCTGCCACTAATCGAGGTGATGGACAATTTTAGAACGCGAGATGGGGTAACAAACTGTTACCAACGGTTAGAGTAGGTCCAAGCTTTGCCCTAAAGCTCTTTGTCCGCTTTGATGAGTTTGTCCACGCAGTGGACGGAAAACAGAGAGTGCTGGGTCTACCATATAGAGGGTATAGAATTTCTATCCTACGTAAACAGTAAGTACATCGCAGTGCGCGCCATGGAGTACTTTGATAGCGGTGGAGCCTAACAGTATTTTCCAGCCAGAATGTCCGTGACTGCCAATTACGATCGCATCGGCACCGATTTCTTCGGCAAGCGCGCGGATCTCAGGTGCCGGTGCGCCGAGTAGAGAATGGGTGCAGCCTGGAGCAAGCTCCCATTCTTCGCCTAACGCAGCAAGACGCTCTTCGGCGAATTTAATCGCCTCTTGCTGCAGCTCGCTTACGTTAGCTGCGTAAATATCCATGCTATAGGCAGCGGCGATCGGTTCTACAACATGCACCAGATTGAGTTTGTTGGCCTCGCCATTGGCCATGCGGAGTGCTGCCTTAAACACTTTGTCGGTGTCTTTGGATAGGTCTATTGCAACGAGTATTTTACTGTACATAGTGCTCTCCTTAATTGGCGTGAAGGTCACGACCTTGGGTTCTAATTTCACATCATTATTGCTTTAAGTATTTGATTAAAGTCAACGCTTGTTTCGAATGACATAAGGGGCGCATCGCCTCTCTTCGTCTAAAGATAGGGTGAAAAAAGCCAAGCCGCCGCATCACGTAGTCGAATTAGATAATGCCTTGTCTCACGTGCCTCTGGATCTAACCGCTGAGCGTCTGCTAAGAGTGATTGAAGGTAATTGGCGAGCCAGAGATTGCACTCGGAGGAAAACAGTTCTAGCCCTAATTCGAAATTCAGGCGCAGGCTGCGGGGGTCGATGTTGGCCGATCCTATCAGAGAATAGTCGCTGTCGATGATCAGCGCCTTGCTATGGATGAAGGGGGCTGGTACCTGATAGACGGGTAGCCCGTCGGCTACTAGCCGTTTTAGGCTGTGCTGAGATGCCCAGTGGGCTAGGTGAATATTTCCTCGCTTAGGGATAAGGATGCGGACATCGACACCGCGAAGTCGTGCAGCGGTGAGTGCGCCGACAAGATCCTTTTCCGGAAGAAAATACGGCGTGATAAGCCATAGCCGCTCTTTTGCGCTCGAGAACACACCGAGTAGTACGTCGTTTAACTTATCACTATCTTCGTTGGGACCATCTAAAATTAGCCGTGCCTCAGCACTAAAGGGCATGCTCGGGTCGGGTAACGAGTCTGATGCATTCGCGAATGTCTCGCCTGTGCTGCGCAACCAATCTGCTCTAAACGCGCGCTCAAAGTCACCGACAATCGGTCCTTCGAGCCTAACGTGCAGATCTCGAGCAGGTGACTTTATCGCTGGGTCCTTAACAACGTGCTTAGCGCTTATATTGTGCCCGCCGGTGAATGCGATGCGATGGTCGACGATAAGCATTTTTCGATGATTGCGGAGGTTGATATGAAGTGACGGCAGCATCAGCCTAACGGGGTCGAAGCGAGCAAAGATTAGATTGGCTTCGCGCAGTGCTCGCCCGACGCGCGGAGGGTAAGCGAGTTCGCCTAACCCATCGATCAATATCCTCACCTCAACGCCGCGGGCCCGTGCGGCAGTTAGCGCTGTAACAAACTGTCTGCCTATCTGGTCATGCTGGAATATATAGGAGCACAAATAGACAGATTGCTTCGCTGTCTTTATATCGGTAAGCATCGCAGGGAAAAGCGCGTCGCCATTCTCTAGAAAGCGTATGGCCGTGCAGCCGGCTAGTTCTCTATTGCTCGCTCGCTGCCCAATCATTGCTCTTGAATGACGTTCTGAAAGCGGCGCCAGCTCCCCTTCCTCGAGAGTGGGTTTAGACGAGTAGAGTCTCTGCGCGGTGCTGCGTGTCCGATTGATGCCGAACAATAGGTAAGCGATCGGACCCGGGAGCGGCATGAGCAGGCAGAAGCTCACCCAGGCAAGAGCGGAGCGGGAGTCGCTTTTTGTCGTTAGGGCGTGAATAGCCGCTGCGGTTGAGACAAGAGCTAAGGCGATGCTAATAAAAAGATTAAGCACGCTGACCCCTCGACAGGTTAGCAACGAGGGCGCTGTGATCTGAAAGCCAACGCCAATTTGGATTCGACAGCACATTTGCTGATTCAACTGTGAGCCCACGACAATAAATGCGGTCCATCGACAGCAGTGGCAGTGCGGCAGGAAAGGTTCTCGCTGGCGCACCGCAGATCGAGTCGAATGCCTCTGTTAAACCAAGTTCTTGTATGAGTGTTCTGTGCGCCGTTAATCGCCAGTCATTGAAGTCGCCTGCGAGAATTAACGGTGACTCAGGCGGGATGTGCGCGAGAATGTAATCAACAAGCATGAGCAACTGGCGCTTTCTCTCGCGTTCGAAGAGGCCAAGATGCACACTTAGCAGTTCCGCACCTTCATCGAGCGTTACATGGAGTAATCCTCGCTGAGAGATTCGGTGAAGGCTGAGGTCTTCGTTGTGCACGCGGCCGATAGGCGTTGCGCTGAGGATTGCATTACCATGATGCCCCAGAGGCGTTGCGGCGTTGCGTCCGTAGGCGAAATGGGGCCACACAGAATCCGCCAGATATTCGAGCTGATCGGTGTTCGGCCAACCTTTGATGCGCCGATGGTAGCGGCTATTTTCTCCGCTTACCTCTTGTAGGAAAACCAGATTGCACCCAGAGTCTCGAAGCGCAACGCGAAGTGCCTCCAGCGTGTAACGAAGATTACTCGCCGAGAACCCTTTGTGGATATTAAGGGTGAGGGCTCGATACTCTGGTTTCGCGTTCATCGATCAACTCCGGATTACCTCTTGTCCACAGTATTTGCAGAAGCGAGCATCGAAATCGTGGTTGGTGTTTTTACAACCGCTGCAGATTGAACTCACGCTCTTGTTGCGCTGGTTGCTACGCTGCACCTGCTGCATAAGTTCGGCACCGATTATGCCAGTCGGAACTGCGATAATCGCGTAACCGCAGATCATCGCGAACGCTGCTACGAATTGTCCGAGTGAGGTCTGCGGAGCAATGTCGCCATAGCCCACTGTTGTAATGGTCACAATAGCCCAGTAGATAGAGACCGGAATATTCGTGAAGCCATTCTCCGGCCCTTCGATGACAAACATCAGTGCGCCGAAAATAATGATTAGCACCAGAACAGAAAACAGAAAGACAAAAATTTTACGACGAGCTTGCAAAAGCGCGGCGTAAAGTAGGTTGGCCTCACCGATATAACGAAACAGTTTAAGAATGCGGAAAATTCGCAGAACTCGCATTATACGGATGACAAGTAGGTACGCCGCGGACGGAAACAGGAAAGCGAGGTAGGTTGGGAGTATCGAGAATAGGTCGATGATTCCGTAAAAGCTAAACAGATAGGCACGCTTATTCGGCGTCGAATAGATTCTGAGTAAATACTCGAGGGTGAAGATTAGCGTAAACGCCCATTCTAAGCGGTAGATCAAACCACCATAGTTGGAATGAATCGAGGCGACGGAGTCGGCGAGAACGGCGGTAACGCTCGAAAGAATAAGCACGATAAGCGCGATATCGAACCAGCGTCCAGCACGGGACTCGTAGCCGAATATTACATCAAAGATTGCTCGCTGAAGTGGGGATTGGCTTAAAAGCTGCGAATCGCCGTTTGGTTGCAGATCGTCGCTAGAGCCTTGGGCTTGCTTCTCTGTCATGGGGCATTCGCTATTTTGCGTTAAATTTTAGGCGCTTTAATCTGAACCTTTATCTGAACTTTTATTTGAACCTACCAAAGCGCCTTGGCAATATTTCCTTGGGTACTAGCTTGCCGCTCTGATCATGTTGCGTGCAATGATTATCTGCTGAATCTGACTCGTGCCTTCATAGAGTCTAAATAGGCGGACATCACGGTAGAAACGCTCGACGGCGTATTCCGACATGTAGCCCGCTCCCCCATGTATTTGTACAGCACGATCGGCAACTCGACCCACCATCTCGGTGCAGAAAAGCTTGCAGGCCGAGGATTCAGTGCTGACATTTTCGCCTCTATCGCGGCGGCGGGCGGTTTCTAATGTCATACACTCTGCCGCATAGGTCTCGGTTTGTGAGTCTGCGAGCATAGCTTGGATGAGCTGTTGTTCGGCAATGGGTTGTCCGAACTGCTTGCGCTGCATCGCGTAGTCGAGTGCGTCGGCGATTAAGCGTTTTGCGACGCCTATCGACACACCAGAGATATGCAGACGACCTCGGTCCAACACTTTCATGGCCGTAATGAAGCCTTCGCCTTCTTCGCCAATAATATTTTCGGCGGGGACGCGCACGTCCTCGAAAATGACGTCGCAGGTCATTGATCCTGACTGGCCCATTTTCTTGTCTACAGAGCCGAGCGTAATCCCGGGCGTGTCGCGCTCAACGATAAATGACGATATTCCGCGTGCGCCTTTGATATCGGGGTTGGTTCTGGCCATGACGTTAAAGGTGTGGGCAACCGGCGCGTTGGTAATGTAGCGCTTGGTGCCATTGATCACGTAATGATCGCCTTCGCGACGCGCGGTGGTGCGCAGCGACGCCGCATCGGAACCCGCCTCGGGTTCGGTTAAGCAGAAACAGCTTATCCACTCGCCACTTGCATACTTCGGCAGATATTTCTGCTTTTGCGCCTCTGTTCCGTTGAATACGATCGCCGCGGATCCGATGCCGTTGTTTGTCCCCATAATCGAACGGAAAGCTGGAGACGTGTGACCGAGCGCCATCGAGACTAGGATCTCCTCTTCCATCGTCAGCCCAAGACCACCGTATTCCTCGGGAATCGTTAGGCCGAACAGGCCCAGTTCGCGCATTTCTTGCAGCAGATCGTCGGGAAGTTTGCCTTCCTCGGCCATTTGCTCTTCGGCTGGGATTAGTCGCTCGCGCACGAAGCGCTCGATAATATCGACAAGGGCGTTGATGGTCTCTTGGTCTCGGATCATAGTGTCTACCTGTTTATCGCTTTATTTAGCTTGCGCTAGCGTGATCTAGATTGCATTAACTTGATGATGTGGTGGCGGTCTTTGCGCGGAAGTTAGGCGCCTTAGGAGCAAGGAAATTAGCATATTCCACGAGTCTGCGCGACTCATACCATGGCTAAAAACCCTATGCTATGATCCGGAGGATACGGCAATCAGCCGCGGTCAGACCTGTTTGGCGGCGGCAGGGCCTTTACTCGCAAAACTCACACTCAGTCGAATTCGGAGAGCACCCAGCCATGTCAGACAAGCACCTTAACGACGCATTCATTTATTCCGGCGGGCGTTCGGCCTTCGGCAGACATGGCGGGGGGCTTTCATCTATCCGTCCAGACGATTTGCTTGCGCATGTCATTAAGTCTGTCGTTGCTAGCAGTGGCTTCACTCCCGAAACCTTCGAAGATGTCGTAATGGGAAACACCAACGGCGCTGGAGAAGACTGCCGCAACGTCGCGCGCTTTGCTTCGCTCCGTGCGGGCATGCCAACGGCGCTGGCGGGAATCACAGTTAACCGCTTGTGTGGATCGGGTCTCGCGGCGACGCTGGACGCGGCACGCGGTGTTAAAGTCGGCGAGGGAGATCTCTTTCTGGCCGGTGGCGTCGAATCGATGAGCCGAGCGCCTCTCGTTCTTTCCAAGGCAACAAGCGCGTTCGATCGAGGTCAGCAGATAGCTGACAGCACGCTTGGTGCGCGATTCACAAATCCAGAATATGCAAAAGTATACGGCAACGACACCATGCCACAGACAGCGGACAATATTGCCTCTGATCTCGGCATTTCGCGCGAGGACAGTGATATTTTCGCCGCGGCTTCGCAGTCTAAATACGAAGCGGCGCGCGCCGGGGGCTTTTTCAAAGACGAGATCATTCCGATCGAGGTCGATCAGGGGCGGAAGAAGCCTGCGATCACAGTCGATGCAGATGAGCATCCGCGGCCGTCCTCAGACCTCGAGACCCTAGGTAACCTCCGCTCTCTCTTCGAGGGAGGAGTAGTGACAGCAGGAAATGCCTCTGGCATCAACGACGGTGCTGCGGCACTCGTGATCGGCAATCGCGAGGTTGGTGAGAAATTTGGCGTCAAGCCACGTGTTCGTATCATCGCAGGCGCCGTCGCTGGCGTTGAACCCCGAATAATGGGTCTAGGCCCTGTTTTCGCGATTCGCAAAGCGCTCGCGCGAGCGAATCTAACCCTCGCAGACATGGATGTAATCGAGATAAATGAAGCCTTTGCAACCCAAGTGCTAGGTTGCCTCAAAATGCTTGAGGTCGACTTTACTGATCCGCGCGTAAATCCTAACGGTGGTGCGATCGCCGTCGGCCACCCACTTGGTGCGTCCGGTGCGCGCATTGCGCTTACAACGATGCGTCATCTCGAGCGCACCGGCGGCCGCTATGCGGCGATAAGTCTATGCATCGGCATCGGGCAGGGCGTCGCAGCAATTATCGAACGCTTGGACTAGATCGGGCGCGGAGCGCTCTAGTGAGCACAGCAGCAATACAAAATTCAGAATTAAATAGAAAAGGGAACTAGTACTATGTCCAATGTAGTGAACTATCAAGTCGTCGACAACATCGGCGTTATCAGCGTGAACAATCCACCCGTCAACGCCCTCGCGCAAGTGGTCCGTGCAGGCATACTCGGAGCGGTCACGGCGGCACAAAACGATGCGACCGACGCCTTAGTTCTTCGCTGCGAGGGACGTACTTTTATCGCCGGCGCCGATATCACCGAATTTGGCAAGCCGCCGCAAGGCCCGGGTTTACCCGAGGTGCTCGGCGCCATCGAAAACTCGACTAAGCCAGTCATCGCAGCTATACACGGCACGGCTCTCGGCGGCGGTTTTGAAGTATCGCTCGCTTGTCACTACCGCTGCGCTATCGCTTCGGCAAAAGTAGGCTTGCCAGAAGTGAAGCTCGGGCTTCTCCCAGGCGCGGGTGGGACGCAGCGAGTCCCTCGCATCGCCGGCGTAAAAGTCGCGCTCGACATGATCACCTCTGGTAATCCAATTGGCGCTGAGAAAGCGAAAGCGCTCAATCTGATCGACGAGGTTGTCGCAGGTGATGACGTTCAGGCGGGGGCGATAGCCTATGCTAAAGAGCTCGTCGCATCCGGCGCACCGCTTAAGCGAATCCGCGACATTACTATCGATCCTGCTACGGTCGAACCTGGATTTTTTGACGCGGCGCGTAAGCAGCTTGCCGCGCGAGCTCGCGGTCAGATAGCGCCTGATCGTATCGTGTCGTGCATAGAGGCAGCGGTTGGGCAATCAATGGACGCGGGTCTGGACCGTGAGCGCGAGCTTTTCATGGAGTTAGTAAGTTCTCCCGAATCCGCTGCGATGCGTCATATCTTCTTCGCCGAGCGTCAGGCCGCAAAGATTAAGGATCTGCCGCGCGACACGCCTATGCGCGAGGTTAAAAAAGTTGCTGTTATCGGCGGCGGCACCATGGGCGGCGGCATAGCGATGTGTTTTGCGAACGTGGGCATCAAGGTTGTCATGGTCGAGATTAATGACGAGGCGCTCGCACGCGGTCTCGGCATCATCGAGAAGAACTACGCAATCACGATGAAAAAAGGCAAGCTTACCGAGGCGCAGGTCGCGCAGTGCATGGGTGCAATATGCGGGACCACAGACTACGGCGATCTTGCAGATGTTGATTTGGTTATCGAGGCTGTTTTCGAGAACCTAGAGCTTAAAAAAGAAATATTCGCAAAGCTCGATGTGGTTTGTAAGCCGGGAGCAATCCTTGCGAGTAACACCTCCTACCAAGACATCGATGCGATCGCCGCTGCAACTAAGCGTCCACAAGATGTGCTGGGTATGCATTTCTTTAGCCCGGCGAATGTAATGAAATTGCTCGAAGTTGTGCGCGGTGAGAAGACTGCAGACGACGCACTGGCAACTGCGATGGCAATTGGTAAGAAAATCGGCAAGGTATGTGCTCTGTCACGCGTCTGCTACGGCTTTATCGGTAACCGTATGCTCGGAGGCTATGGCCG
>Ga0222715_10002661_pt1 | contig 16214 bp, 17 predicted proteins | sample C33_9DmetaG_FD_165056 | JGI IMG/M metagenome (GOLD analysis project Ga0222715, IMG submission 165056) | Estuarine water microbial communities from San Francisco Bay, California, United States - C33_9D | ecosystem: Environmental > Aquatic > Marine > Unclassified | place: USA: California... | reverse complement strand
GCCGTCGCTGGCCTCTCAGTTGTTGGTAGAGACCACTACGGTGTCTTCCCGCTTCGAGGGAAGTGTAAAAATGTCAGAGATGCATCTGTCGCACAGCTTACAGGGAACCAGGAGTTCAATGACCTCAAGAAGATTTTGGGTCTCCAACAGGGAAAGGACTACAAAGATGTATCCGAGCTTCGCTATGGTCGTCTCATGATCATGACAGACGCAGATAACGACGGTTCACATATCAAGGGTCTGATCCTAAACATGATTGACTATTTCTGGCCCAGTCTCCTCAAATTGGGATTTGTTGTTTCAATGGTCACACCCATCATCAAGGCTTCTAGGGGTAATCAAAGTAAATCCTTCTATACAGACTCCGCATTTCGTACATGGTATGGAAATGGACAATCTGGTTGGCGTATCAAGTACTACAAGGGTTTGGGTACCTCAACTTCTGCGGAGGCTAGGGAGTACTTCAAGAAGATAGAAGACCTTACCGTCAAGTTTAATACAGATGTAATGTCTGATAAATCTATTACCTTGGCATTTGACAAGAAGAAGGCTGATGACCGTAAGACGTGGCTTCTTGAAAGCACAGCAAAAGACCCCAAGGAGCTGGAGGTTTCTTATGGTAATGTGAAACAACTGGCTATCACAGACTTTGTTCACAAAGATCTAGTGAATTTCTCACTCGCTGATTTGAAGCGTTCTATTGCCCATGTTTGTGATGGACTCAAACCTTCACAACGTAAGGTAATGTATTCTTGTTTTCAAAGGAATTTGACTGCGGAGATGAAAGTAGCTCAATTGGCCGCATACGTGGCTGAGAAGAGTGCCTATCACCACGGTGAAGTATCTCTCGCTGATACAATCGTAAAATTGGCGAATGATTACACGGGCTCCAACAATTTGAATCTCCTAGAACCTTGTGGTCAGTTTGGAACCAGGTTGATGGGTGGAAAGGATGCTAGCCAGACGAGATATATCTTCACACGACTGACGCCCGAAGCAAGGAATGTATTTGATCCTCGAGATGATGCGATTCTAACATATCTAGACGATGATGGTCGCTCGATTGAGCCCGAGTTCTATATGCCTACTCTACCTATGATTTTGGTGAATGGAAGTGAGGGTATTGGCACTGGTTTCAGTTGCTATGTACCTCCATTTAACCCCAGAGATATTCGGAACAATATCCTCAACTTCCTTGATGGCAATCCTATCAAAAGGATGAAACCTTGGTTCAGGGGTTTCAAGGGAAAAGTTTTTGAACAAGATGATGATTCATGGATGACCCAGGGTGTATGGACAGTCATTGGAAGGACGGTTAAGGTGACTGAGCTACCACCGGGACGCTGGACACAAGACTACAAAGAACATCTGGATACCCTCGTTGAAAAGAAAATCATCAGTGGTTTCACAAATAACAGTACAACTGAGAATGTGGATTTCTTGATCCAAGACTACAATGGCAAAGATGCTATTAAGGATCTTAAACTTCAAAAGACTTTTCGTACAAGCAATATGCATTTATTCCATCCCACCAAAGGTATTCATAAGTATGAGACACCTGAAGAGATCCTAATGGACTTTATCACCCTTCGTCGTGACTATTATGATAAGCGGAAAGAGTACCTAATCAAGGTTCTTGAGGCTAAATCTAAGATGTGTGACTACAAGTCTCGCTTTGTGTCTATGGTCATCAATGGAGACATTGTGGTCTTCCGTCGTAAAAAGCAGGATCTTGAGAACCAATTATCTGATCTGTTCCCAGAAGTAAATGGAAGCTATGACTACCTTCTAAACATCAAGACAGTTCAGTACACAGATGAGAGTGTCAGAGAGCTTTTGGCACAGTCCAAACAAGCAAAAACAGAACTCCAGATTATGAAGTCTACTTCTCCTATGACAATGTGGAAAGATGATATTAAAAATATGTAGACAATAGATAAGTATGGGTGAAGCGGCAAAAATTTCACTTAAAGCTATTGGAAAGCAAGACACGTACTTGCTTTGCAAGGATCCAGCGGAGTCGTTCTTCAACCCGAATACTACAAGAAGGCATTCTGACTTTCGGAAATATCACAGGAGTAAGAATGTAATCAATTCGGGGCAGATCCCTAATTGGCCTTTTGGGCAAACCATAAAGGTTCAGTTTAACCCTCAAAATATGGGCGACTTGCTTAGTAATATGTGGTTGAGCATAAAAATGCCTAAGGTCACAAATGGAAACTACGCGGATCAGTTGGGGAGACATATTCTCAAAAGTGTAACGATGTTCGTGGATGACACAGAGTTGGAAAAGATTGAGAGTGATTGGGGAATTATATACGATGAACTTTATTTAGAAATGTCTGAAAAAGTAGCAAATAGATTTCTTGTAAACAGAAGTATTGGTTTTGATGACTCTACTATAACAGACTCAGTCTCTAGACTTGAGACAGATCTAATGATACCTATGCAGTTCTTCTTTGCTCGTAAATACGCGAGTGATGAGTACACAACTAATAAACCAAATAGACCCTACTTCCCTACATGTGCCGTACATAAACAGAAAATTGAATTTGTACTAGAGTTTCATAAACAATCTTTCTTCACAGATACATTAGATACCCTCATTCTTGATGATTTCAAACTTATTACTGAGGAAATCACAGTGAGCCCCGAAGAGAGGAATTATCTCAGTCATGAAAGACAAGTTGTTGTAACTGATTTAGTTCGTAAACATCCAACAACCGTGAGTGAACTTGGTAAAAATGCGATTCGTACAAACTTGGTTCCAAACATCCCTGTGAAGTGTCTTCATTGGTTTTTGAGAAATACCAAGTTTGAGAACGTGGATGAGAGTGTGGCCCTCGAACCTAAGCAGATAGGTGCTAATATTATTGGCACTAACGCAAACGATGATTCGGGGTACTCAGTGGCTCTGTCACCCGATGGCACTACTATAGCCATAGGTGAACCCAAGTATGAATTACAAGTTGATGAAGATAACAATGGATTTCCAGATAACGTCAATCAAAATAAGGGTCGTGTTAGGGTATTCAAACTTATTTCAGGAACTTGGACCCAATTAGGTACCGATCTTATTGGCGCAGGTGACGGAGACTTATTCGGAACAACTGTTTCTTTATCTAACACAGGTACAGCCCTTGCTGTGGGAGCACCAATTCATGACAGTAGTAAAGGATATGTCCGAGTCTACCAATACAATGGAACAGCTTGGGGTCCATTAGGGAGTGACATTGATGGAGGAACTGCTGGTGAAAAATTTGGAACTTCAGTCTCTTTATCCAGTAATGGTACTCGAGTTGCAGTAGGTGCTCCAGAATTTACCGAGGTTGGTTTTACTAATAGAGGACGTGTACAGATTTGGACATACACGGTTGGTCCCGGTTGGCAACAAACTGGTTCGAATATAGATGGTGTTGGTGGTGGTGATAAATTTGGATCAACTGTATCTCTCTCAGATCCTGTCACGAGTGGTGGTAATGATAGTGTAGTAGCTGTGGGTGCACCTGGTCATCAGTCAAGTAAAGGACATATTAGGGCTTTTGTATACAATGGAACGGCTTGGGTACAACGAGGTGTTGATTTAGATGGTTCTGCGACAGGTGACGAATTTGGAACATCGGTGGATCTTTCTAAAAACGGTCTTTATCTAATTGGTGGTGCACCAAAAAATGATACCGGTGGATCTAATGCTGGACATGCGCGTGTGTTCTTCTATCACACAGCTAGTAGTGCGTGGATACAAATTGGACCAAACATCAATGGAACAGTTGTAGATGAACAATCTGGAACGTCGGTGTCTATTTCAAACACAGGTACACGTGTTGCTGTAGGTACACCAACCGCAAATCGCTCAAGAGCCTATAATTATTCACAGGTATCCAATGTACCTGCTTGGGATCGATTACACCGTGATATGGGTGGAAATGGGAGTGGTGGCTCCATGTCCATGTCGGATGAAGGTTTAAGATTAGTTGTGGGTTCTCCCACCTTCAATAATAACGTGGGACAAACACAAGTTTTTGATCTTCCCACAAATGACGAAGAACTTTATTTATGTCAAAATCGTTTCAACTTTTCATCTAACGTCAGCTTTGATGATCAGTTAACTTTTTTCAACCCCATTATGAAAGATGCGAGTTTTTACATTAATGGAACTAAAATGCCAAATGTCACAAATACTAATCACAACTATTTCAAATATCTAATTCCTTACAGATCTAGATTATCTAGACCTATTAGGAATATCTATACATACAGTTTCTCGATGAATCCGATCAATGTGGAGCCATCGGGGAACTTGGATTTTAGTCAGATTCAATCCGATAAAACAAATATTGAAGTGAATCTAGATACTACCAAGGTGGATACATCGTCAAATACGTATGCTCTCCACATGTATTATACCGGCTATCAAACATTTATATTTGAAGAGGGGCGGATACAACCTGTTGCTTATTAAACAAGGAACTCCTATGATCCCTGATATAATCTATAATCTTATTCTTGATACACCATTTGATGAAATTTAGCTGTGCTAAAGTCGTATGAATTTCATGAGATGTACCTGGCACTGAATAAGGAAATTTTTGAGATCTACAAAATGGATCGAAAAGCTTTTTCGAGTACCCATCTAAGCTGGATTTATAAGCATAGTGTACAGTGAATATTTTTCCATCACTCGTTTTGTAGGATGTGTGATTCTTCTTAGCGTAATTAGTGATAAACCATTCGAGATTTCTCAATGAAATGCCACTTGTTTTGTCTAGTATATTCAATAACTTGGATCGGTTGTCTTCTTCGCGGTAAAAGTTGTTTATTGATGTTAGCAGAATATCGGATTTACTCATTATTTAATAATGAATCTAAATCTATAAGCCTATTCGTTGAAAAAGATCTTTCACACGCTGGACACCCTGCAACATTTCTAAGACCTGGACCATGGGTATGACCATTGAAAGTCTCATGAAATCTCTGTTTAATTTTTTCGCCTTGTTTTTGATGCTTCCCACAATACCCATTATGAATACCCTTGAAAGTACACCTAGAACCATCCGGTTTTGTTCCCATACATGTACTTGTTACAGAAACACATGGGATATCTTTTAGAAGTAGCTGTAATGAAATCTGGTATTTTCTAGATATCGTTTCCGCATACTCAGTCAATAAAAGATCCATACGCAACTTCAATTCTTCTTCTAACAAATCGGAGATTTTTTCATTAAGACTCATGACTTATCTGTTTCTTGTTCGTATTTTTTAAATATGTCTTCAACACTTTCTTCTCGTTGAACACGAGCATTTTTTATACGATCTTTTAGATCCGTGATTTTACCTTCAAAATCTAGACCAAGTCTTTTACATTCCTCGATGAGATCAGTCTTCTTCATAGTGCTGAGGGCAGGTTCACGCTTCTTTGGTGGTGGCTTACATTGGGTAATCAACTCACCAAATATTTCCTGCTTCGTGTTATCGAATAGTGGATCAAGTAGATCACACACAGGATTTAAAAATTTATTGATGAAGTAATATTTATAATCAACTGGGAGGTTTTGCTCTTCAACGTATTTTGGATCCTCGGATTTTTCGAAAGCCTTAGCTTTAGGGTCACCCGTGTTTACGAGTAGATATGGAACACGGTCACCGGATTGTGGCTCAGACCCGGGTTTACGTTGCCTCATCTTATTAACAACCTGCACATGTGCTTGATTTATATTACAGCTCTCGGGACTTGTTATAGATACAGATTGTCCGGCAACCTTGTAACTATCCGATAGGGATTGACTCAAAACTAATTTTTCATTAGATACATCACCAGAAAGGAGTTCAATTGCGCGCTCTTTCGCAAGCTCTTTTGGTGGTCCCGTATCACTGGAGGTTAGTACAACATCTAGGAGTTCCTTACACACCTCCCTAACGTGGGGTGTATTATCTCTACGAACAACTTGGAGTCCCTTAATATCAATGTAGTCCATATGCATCTGGTCATCTTTTCCCTTCGTCCACAATTTGGCAGCGTAACGTTTCTTTGAGTACAGGAAATAAGGCCAATACACCTTTTCCAATTCAAGATTGTTAGGCTTCTTGAAAAGAGCTGAGCACTCTTCGGCAGCTCTCTCACCAATCTCCCAGCTGTACTTAACAGCTTCCTCACCCTTACGGTCACCCACATCAAATTCAACCATGACTGAATCCGTGTCGCCATATCTCACTTTTGAACCTGGGAAGTTTTTCTCAACGTAATTCTTAGTCTCTTCAATCATTGCGCGACCCCTAAATGTTGTAGTAGACGCAATAGGTACACACGGAAGAATACCCTTACCAGCTCCTGTAAACCCGTAGACTGAGTTCATACTAATTTTGTAGGCCAACTGTTTACCATTATAGACCTCCTTCATATAACCTGTCGCAGCTGCCATATCCTTCTTAGCCTTTTTACGGAACTGCTTAAGCTCTAGAAGGATAGCCGGTAAGAGGCTAGGAACATCTTGTGCAAACTTGTAAGTCTTTGCACCAATCTTGAACGTTTCATATTCAATACCAGGTATGTTGCCATAGTCCTTCTCATTCATGACATATGAGGAGTAACAGAGGTTGTGAGCCATCATGATACTTGGGTACAGAGCCTCAAAATCTAGGGCAGTGATAGGTGTGTAATACGCACCCTTTTGGGCTTCCAGAACCGTTGCTCCCTCGTATTGTTCCTCAGGTAACTGTCCCCAGCGAATCGTTGGAACCATAAATCCCATTTCACGAGCCTTCTTTGTAAGTTGGGAGAATACCTTAATCTGCTGCCCCCGTTCTACGAGGAAGCAAAGTGGTACCCATGTAGCTTTAGCCATCTCAAGGAGATTGAGTAGGATACACATCTTCTTCATGAGTCTATGTGGCAACAGTGTATCCTTGATACAGTACTCTGCAACTTCTCGTAGTTTCACGGGATCACCTTCTAGATACCGAGCAAACATTTCCTTTGGAGCCATGTCAATCTTTTGATCTCCAAGATAGAGCTTGGAAACTTCATTGAGTTTGTAACTGTCAAGTTTGTACCCCTTCTTTACCTCATGGAACAAATCAAAAATGAAACGACCACTCATTGGGAGGAGCTTCAGTACATTATCACCCAAAGCACTTGAACTCAACTTCTTGATGGAAATCTCACATGTCTGTGATTTCAATTTACCCATCTTGAAAAATTCAGGGTTACAACCAGTAATAAACGCCCTTGTATAAATGTAGTTAAGATCAAAACCAAAAATATTCCATCCAGTAATGATGTCTACATCTTTCTCGTGTATATACTTCTGAAATGCCTCGAGCATCTCCCTTTCCGTATCAAAACTAATAATAGTAGAACCTTCTAAGTTTGTATCAGTTTTCTTGTAGCAAAGGCACGTTTTATCGTAGGGTTCATCGTTACCAAATTTACACAAAGAAATAGCAATTTGGAAACACGCGTCACCTCTTACGTCTGGATCCGGGAATTTACCAGTAGAACTGTTACACTCAATATCAACCGATGCCACAACAAATGGAGCAATGTCATCGCGTGCGACGGGCTTTAGGGTTTTCCAGTCATTACAGAAAAGATCAATATTCACCTTGGCCAAGTGTGTGCGAACACAATTATCACCAGAGTTTAACCAACCAGTTGATTGGATACCTGTTCTATGCATCAAACGAAGTACGGGATCAATATTAGACTCAAAAACTTTGAATCTTTCAGTACCATAGGAGAATTGAATAGGATTCTTCAACATATAATCAACACGACGCCGGCTCGCTAAATTTTTGAAATCCAATTTCATATAGGAAAATTCCTTATTATTTTGAAAACCCCAAACATCCTTAGACCTCATAATAGAATACGAAACCAGACAATTGGGACTCTTTTTGTCCAGAACTCGGTAGATTTCTTGGACTTTTTGTTGCGTGACATGTTCAGGAAGCTTGACGAAGAAGTATGGTGTAAACGCAGTTGTTACACAAATAGATTTACCATTCTCAGTCTTACCAAAAATACTCACTAAATGCTCCTCATCCGTGTCGACTGTTTCCCATGTGAGTGCTTGAAATTCAACACCCATCCCGATATGTATACATTGAGCTAAAATTTTAATATCGTTTACTAATAAATGTCAGCTGCTTTAATTGACCTCGTGTCGGTGGGTGTCCAGGACGTCTACATCACTGGTCAGCCCGAGGTGTCGTTTTTTAGACAAAATTATAAGAGGTATACCAACTTCGCAATCAAGCCAGAGAGGCTCGACTACATCGGTACCTTCGGTAGCGGTAATGAGGTTACCATTCCCATCAAGACAAAGGGTGATCTCTTGAGTTATGTGTGGATTGAGGCTGAGAACATCGGTGGCGTTGGTAACGCCGATACCGGTTTCTTCGACAAGGATGATTCCACCACCACTGAGTTCCAGCTTTGGATTGGTGGCCAAAAGGTTTCCCAGATTGATGCCCTCTACATCCAGGGTGTCCATAACCTTTTGTACAAGGATACTCAAGCCAAGGCTTCTTGTGCTTTGACCCTTGATGAGTGTCCCCAAAATGCGTTAGGTTCGTCTACTTCAGCGAACCATTACGTTCTCCCATTCTTCTTCTCGGACGACTGGACTAAGTCTCTCCCATTAGTCGGATTACAATATCACGATGTGGAGATCAGGGTGAAGTGCAGGAATGGTACGTTTGCTCCCAGCAACGTCAAGGTATTTGGTACGTATGTGTACCTTGATACCCCCGAACGTGATTTCTTCGCCAACAATGAGCACGAGATTCTCTTCACCCAAACTCAACACCAACTCATGAGTGCCGCGGATACCGAGGTTGATCTTACCTACTTCAACCACCCAGTCAAGGCTGTCCACGTTGTTTCTTCGGAGGCTGATACCAACAAGTGGTCTACTAACTGGACTTTCGATACCGCCACTCTCTACATTAACGGTACACCTCTCTTTGAGAATATGTCCGCCGCCTTCCACCACAACGTTGTCCCAGAGATGCACTGCTCTGTTCTCCCCCAAGATGCTCTCAGCACTGTATCCACCTTCACTTGGCCTTTCTGCATCACTATGAACAAGTCCCAGCCAACTGGAACCCTAAATTTCAGCCGAATTGATACTGCCAAGTTATCCCTCGCGGGTACTGGCACCAGGAACGGTAACATGGTTCGCGCGTACGCCGTAAATTACAATATTTTACGTGTAAAGAATGGTATGGGCGGTGTCGCTTTCGGAAACTAAAGTGCCTAAGTTAAAGTTTCAATAGTAAAATTTAAGTAAAATGGTAAAATCATCTTCACGTCCCCGAAAAGCGTCCAAGTTCACGATCGATCTTGGACCTGAAATTGACAGGGTTGTCAAGAAGAAACTCCACACACGCAATGTTAAGATCAAGAAGCAACGGGTCATAATCAAGGCTCTCGAACAGGAGCGGAATGAACTCAGATCTCGTAAAAGTGAGATTAGTGATTTGAAGATGAAGAAGCAAAAATCGCACGTCTCCAATCTTCAAGCCACTGTAGATGACCTCACGAACAAGTTGAAGGAGGCGGAAAAAAGAGTCGTTACAGTGGAAAAGGAGATACAGGAATATAAGATTCAACGGGTAAATATAACCGATAAAACCGTTGATAACGCTTTTAAGCGTCTGCGGAAAGGTTTCAGTTTATATGGGATGCAGGCGGAAACGAAGCGAAGGATCAAACTCGCGGGGCGTTACAACGAAGCCCAAGAGCTCGATGAACGAAGGCGGAGAGTGCAGAAGAAATTATGTTAAATTTTTTAGATCCAGGGAGCCAAACGTTTCTTCTTACCCAAATTATAGAGTTTACGAAGTACGTATATATAGAAAACGCCTAGAGGAGCTAGTTTCATTTAATATAACGACGATTTTTTAATAGTCTCTCGAGGCGTTCCTTCTCTCTTCTCATAAAAATTGAAAGTTCCACTAGATCTCCTTCTAATTTAACTTTACCCGCCTGTCTCACCCAAACTGTTTGTTCTACACGAACCATGTCAACGCAAGACATCTTAGTATCTGGTGCATTACTATGATGTATGGCGAGTACAGTAGCATCTTTACGAGTCTCCTTTGGTAACGGATTACTTTCATTACATATAACTACGTGAGCACCAGAGTATCCAGCTACATGCATCCACCAGTATTTCGGTGCACTTGATATTGTGAGTCTATCATTCTCTTTCGCATTTTCACCCACCCGTATGATGGTACCATCGAGTGATGTATATTCAAGCATAACTATTCTTATATTTTTTTCCTTATATTCTATTAATGCACGTCGTATTACAACCAAGTCCTACCATCACACATAAATATAGAGTAACGTTACCAAATAAACGCAGTATCGATTTTGGTGAGAAGGGTTTTCAGCATTATCCAGATCATGGTAATCCAAGACTTATGCGTGCACAACTTCTTAGGAAAGGTGCTATCGTTCCTAAGGAGCTGCGAATAGAGACGAATCCGTATGAGATACAGAAAGAAATGTTGAAAATCAGGGAAAGTTCTAAAGAGGATTGGGAAGATTTCTTCCGGGCCGAATATTGGGAGAGGTGGATATTATGGTCTTACCCGAATGTCAATAAAGCCAAATTATCTATGACTATGAGTCATGGTATACTTTTTATGCCTAGAGCTGAAGATTTATGGTTTACTGACCCGTAGATCCGAAACCCCCATCACCCCTGAGTGTCTCTTCAAGTAGACCAATTTCCTTAATCATAGGTGTATCACACCTTTCCAAAATAAGTTGAGCGATACGATCACCCTTCTTGATTTCAAAGTCTTCCGTGCCATGATTAAATAGGACGACCTTGACTTCACCGGTGTAATCGGGATCAATAACACCCGCACCGACATTGATACAATGCTTCACAGCTAGACCAGAACGAGGGGCTACTCGACCATATAGACCATCAGGTATGGAGAGAGCAATACCAGTCCCGACTAAAGCTCGCCCCGCCTGACACGGTACAGTCGCAGCTTCGGAGCTATATAAATCATATCCCACAGCACCATCAGAACCACGAGTAGGCAAACGAGCATCGTAACAAAGCTTCTTGACCCCGAGAGGCATCTATTCACTTATAAACTCAAATCCTTAAGCTTTCACATACTTCTTCTTTTCGTCGTCCGTGAGAGCCCTCCACAACTCACCCAACTTCGCACCAATCTCAGTGAAAGTTAGATCTGGGTAATCCTTTACCACAGTGGGTCGCATTTTCTTAACAAAATTCATGTAGGCATTAGGCTTACGTTTAGGCTTTTCTTTCTCCTTAGCACCACCACGGAGACGGAGAACAAGGTGAAGCGTAGACTCCTTTTGAACATTATAATCCGCTAGAGTGCGACCATCCTCCAACTGCTTACCCGCGAAAATAAGACGCTGCTGATCGGGAGGAATACCCTCCTTATCTTGAATCTTAGCCTTGATGTTATCAATTGTATCGGAAGACTCAACCTCAAGAGTGATGGTTTTTCCGGTGAGTGTTTTCACAAATATCTGCATACTACTTGTATATTAGATTTATTTCTTTAATTCAGAATGCACTCAAGGGGTTTCGAACCCCTGACCTCAAGCTTACTAAGCTTGCGCTCTACCCCTGAGCTATGAGTGCTGGCAGACTTGCCGGGAATCGAACCCGGAATACCAGATTAGAAGTCTGGAGTGATATCCGTTTCACTACAAGCCCATATTGCTGAGAGCGGGGTTCGAACCCGCGCGTGCATAGCACAGACGATCTTAAGTCGTCCTCCTTAGACCACTCGGACATCTCAGCTTTGGTGTGTTGTGTACACCGAATTTTAGTTTACTGATTTCTTGGTGGAAGAGGTATAGCCTCATACTGTATTGTCGCGGGTTCCAAACTTCCTAAAAGATTTTCCAAAAGACCCCGTTGTTCTCGTATAGGTCTAGATATATTTTCAAATCTAGAAACTCTAGATCTTAGAAGTTCTCGCTTCATGTTAACTAGTTCCTGTTGTAAAGTTTCAACCTTTTCAAGAGCTTGTAAGTAATCATTTGTGAGATTGAGTAAATATACCTTTTGAGTTTCTCCACCGAGTGCGTATAGTCGTTTGATGTTATCACAGAGTTCGAGATAAGTACCCTCTGGTAAACTATCCCTGTTCTCATCCACCAACGACATTATGTTTCGTATAGGATCATCGGACGACATATTTATATTAAGTCCTAAATCTTTAAGCATTTAGGTGGTGGTTCATATGCCAGTTTATCCTTGAGTTCTTTACGTTGTTCCTCTTTTTTTGTTTTGATCCCTATACAATTGTGAACTTCTAAACGAAAACATTTGATACAAAATCCACCCCCACAATATTTACAATCCATCGGGACTCCACATTTCTTTTTACAGTTTTGACAGGGCATTGTTAATTTTAACGGAGATAAAGATTATGAGATATTTTCAATAAATGTCCCTCACTTACGCGATCAATAAACCAACTCCTACCAGTTATGGGCGTCTTAAAAAAACTCTGAAGAATTCTACAGCTGGTTATGGTTCTGCTTTGAGTGCGTCGTACTTCATTACACACGGAGCTGAACAAGGTGTATCTGCGATGCTTGGGGCTGTAGCATCATATACGTATGTTAGTCTTCTATCTAATCGCGTAGATAAACTTGAAACGTCAACAGTTCAAAAGGAGTTTTTAGCACCTTTGGGTGCGGCTGCTTTTGAAGTATCGTGGAATAATGCTCCATTCGCATTTGACTTTGATTATGGTGCTACATTTGTAGGATTCCTAGCGTATAAGTTTGCGCTCACTTCAGTTCTGTACGAGACTATACGGGGTATGCTCATTGAAGATAGTGTCTCTACATACGATACAACAGAAAAACAGTACAACGATCTATCCGATTGGAACGATCAATATGGGGAAGTGGATATCAGTGAGACATTCAACCAAAATGAAATTGATGAAGATGGTGAGAATTATCCATTATGACTAACTAATTGGGAACAATTTACCGAAGACGAGCCATTTCACGAGCCATACGAACAACACGACGGGGAGATTGTTGATTGAGATTGAGTTTGTTCACAAATAGAAACTTGTTATTAGCACTGAGACCCTTCATAGCCTTAATTCTTTTTCGCGCCTCGTCCTTTGTGAGAGACTTAGCCTTCTTGGAAGGCTTTTCATTAAGTTCCCGAAGTTTTTTGATGTTAGCATTCGTGGTTACCATACCCTTCATGAAATTGGTCACCGCCTTCTTTTTAAGAGCAGCCTTCATAGAGGGTGTAAGCGCCTTTTTCTTGGCGGCAGCACGCTTCTTCGCAGCCTCTGGATACAGTTTGGCGAGGGGGATATTATTCTGATTGGCGAGAATTTTCTTCACCTCCTCTCGCGAAACTCGCTCAGCCTTTTGAATTTTCTTCTTTAAACTTCCACATAATTCACTGACAGTCTTCTTATTAGGGGTGGGTATACCATAATCCTTGGCAACCTTTACCACTTCACTCTTCTTATGAAGACGGCACTTCTTACGACCAAACTTAAGATCACCCACCTTGTCCACATTTAATACATACGAAACCATTATTTATTGTATACTGAGATTTTTTAGTGAATATTTATTCTATTGTTCAATCATGAGATACATCATATTTGCTATAGTGTTAATACTTGCTACGTGGTATTTCTTTTTTAGAAAAAAACATAAATTTTGGGATCATCAACCCGTTTCACGTGGTGTAATGAAGTACGAGGGTATCATATCAGAAGCAATACCGTCACCACTCACTGTAAAATCTCCAAATGAAATTGTCACGGTTGATCCAATGGATGCATCGTTACAAAAAATGTTACCCGGATTTCTTAATAAACATTTTGTAAACGAGTATACATACGATAATAAATACGTTTCATGGATTTTGGATTTCCCAGGTTTAAACAGTAATAATATGACAACCATTCAACAACATAATAACGTAATAGGAACCATTCTATCCAAACCACATACTATTAATCTCAATGGCAATTTAATTCATAGCCACTATGTTGATAAGTTGTCTGTTCACGAAAAGCATAGAAATAAAAACTACGCACCAGTCCTTATTTCAAACATGTTGAAAAACTCATGTGACGATAAGTACAAGACATGTATTTTCAAAAAAGAAGATAATCCTTTACCATTTAACAATATATGTAAGACGAGTTATTGTGTATACGATATAACTAAACCTCTCAAAACGAATGAATCATATTCATTAATTCCTTCTACCGATAAAGACTTTGATTATATGAAACAACTGTATCAGAATGAATCTGTAAAGTATAAATGTTATCCAGTTTTTGACACAGAACAAATGAAATACGTATTTACATCAAGACCGGGTGTATATGAATCACTGTTAATTAAAGTTGATGATGTTCCAAAGGGTGTTTTAACGTATTCAATTAATTCTATTCGGGGTTCAAAAATGAAAAGGGCTGAAATAACATTACTCATAGGTGAAGATATTAACCTCACTGAAGTTATCAAATTAATGGTAAATAGGTGTCATTCAAGAGGTATAACAGAAGTGATGTGTGTAAATATTGCGAAAAATGATAGATTTATTAGTGATATGAAATTCACTAGTGAAATGCCGGTATACTTTCAAATGTATAATTATAACTTGTTAAATTCATTACAACCTAGTGATATTCTATATAATTTTATTTAAGACATGTTCTTGAGCTCGTCGTCAATCTTTTTAGCGATGGATTTTCCAATACCTCGGAGATTCATAGCATCTTTACCACTGGTGATCTTGTAAGAAAGATTATAGATGGTATCAGCAGCCTTGGTGTATGCGTTGCGCTTGAAGTTGTCTTCAGCCTTGTCAGCGCATTCGTAGAGCATATCAGCGAGACCGGTATTGTAAGAGACAAAGTAGTCCTCGTCGTCAGTCTCTGAAACAAAAGAGCCGTCGTCATCTGATGCAACAGACTCTTCGTCCGAAACATCAGACTCGGCGTAATCAGAATCTTGTTCATCGATGTAGATGTCAATCTTGTTAGCGATACCTCTACCAATACCCTTGATGTTGAGTAGGCTCTCACCACTCTCAACCTCGTAAGGGAGGTTTCCAATGATCTCAGCGGCTGTCTCGTAGGCGGCAGTCTTATAGAAATCGGAGGTCATGTTTCCAAGTTCCAGAAGATATTCAACGAGTCCTTGATTGGGAGACTTCTTCGTCACACGAGCTGTTGTGTCAGTGTACGAAGGAGAGATGCGCATCATGTACTTGAGCTCGTTGAGTTCATTGAGGGCATTGACCTTCTCTTCACTTGCCTCACGGAATAACTTCTTGAGTTGCTCAATCTTGGTTCGAGACACTTCATAGGAGTCGGGAGATTTCTTCTTGAAGTCTCGGATTTGCTTCTTGAGATCAATCTCGTTGAAGGTGAGGGTGCGAATCGTTTCCGCTTGATCGCGGTTCTCCTTCTCAAGCTTGAGGATGTAGTCGGTAATGGAACGGGAGTTCATGGTAGTAGACATTGGAAGTTTTATAAAAACAATGTATTCTTGCTTCACTTAGGTGTTTAAAGGATAAATTCAATCAAAATGTATGTTGAGTTTATTACGACCAACATTTATTGCCAAACCACGTGTAGTAAAAATACGTGCATCAAAACATAAGAAAAGTAAACCCGTGGTTAAAATTAAGAGACATCCACCCGGTCTCATTTTAATAAATCTTCTACTCGCCTTCTCAGTAATGATAATTTATAGTTTTCAAAAAGATGACGAAGATTAAAGATAACATCTTCTATTTAAAAAATGGCAGCTCTCGCTAGACCTATTTACATCCAAAAAACACCTACAAAATTCCTCCAAACAAGGGTAAGGACTAACAGGCGCCTCGTCAAACCTGTACGCGTCCAAGCCGCTTTACCTTCTCCAGATCTCGTAAATTATGCACAACTCCAACTCGTCACGTGGATTCTGCCCATGACAATAGCTGGTCGTTTACTCAAGGTAGAGTGGCCCGAGCTTGCAGTCGGTCTCACCGCTATGACTGTAGCCAAGCTGACTCTCGCAGCAAATGGAATTAATGCCCTTCCATGAAAAATACTGGATCATCTAACGATGAATATGAATGACATGGTGTAGGTTCAGGTGTCTCATATCCCTTTTCTTCAATTATATTCGATCTAGTTTCTGTATCAATTTG
>Ga0222715_10002660_pt1 | contig 16216 bp, 17 predicted proteins | sample C33_9DmetaG_FD_165056 | JGI IMG/M metagenome (GOLD analysis project Ga0222715, IMG submission 165056) | Estuarine water microbial communities from San Francisco Bay, California, United States - C33_9D | ecosystem: Environmental > Aquatic > Marine > Unclassified | place: USA: California... | reverse complement strand
TGGAGCGATTGCTGAGATATCGTTTTCTCTTGCTGCTACACCTGGGGAGATTAATGTTTCTGCCATGTTAATGCTATTAAAGTTTTATTTATCTATTATAAATATGAATAGTCTAGGTAAAACATAACTTTTGCTGAGTTATATTACAATAATAAATATAGGAAATAAAACGAAAACTATTTTGAAAGTGTAAATTCTCCTGTATCTAAGTTTATACTACCTTTTCCGTAATTACTGTCAAACTGTTTACCTAAATCAGAGCTAGCTTTTTGTAGCTGTCTGTGGTAATTTTCTAACTCTTCTTCCCTATCTTCTAGAGCCAGTTGATCTATTTTTAACTGTGCAAATGCATCACGCAGTGCTGTCGATTGCTTTTGTATATTCTTTAGAGCAGTCAGCTCTTCTTCCTTTAAGAAAACTTTACTATCATTCTTTTCTTTCATAATTATTAATTTTTATTGTTTTTGTTCTTGCCACTTAAGTATATTATTTATTCTACTTCTATATGGCTGCAATTGCATTAAAACATTAAAGTTATGTTCTAATATTGGTTCCATATCATAAAGCCAGTTTTTAAGTTCATCCCATGGTTTATTAGCAATATGTTCCATAGTATTAATTAACCTGTTTAAACGCTCTTCCATAGGCACATCGTCGTCATAGCTTTCATCCCAGAAGTCTGAGAATGTTTTATACCCCCACTTTTTTAGGTACTTTAACGTGTTTGGGTTCCCAAATAATATAAAAGGCTGTGCTGTGTAAATAGCTTTTGTAGTTTTTTCAGTAGGAAAAATCATATTAGCACCAACAGTATGGGTTTCTGATATAATGTTAATAAAGGTATCGTTAGCTAAATCCTCGTTAAGGTTTTTTCCTAAATTCTCTTTTTGTAAATTTATTTCTTTTACGTCTAATGTAGCACCATTATCGAAATCATAATAGCCTGCAAACCATCTTATTAGTTTCCTATGGTAACTAAGATTAAGAGTGCTGACTTCGCTGTCAATAGTTTCAAGGTTAACCTTAAGTGGGTTCATACAACTTATGTATGAATTATCATCAAGAAGTTTATTAGTCTTTACATTAAAGTATAGTGCTGCTCTAGTAGGTTTAAGCAAATTTTGTAATATTAAAAACTTCTTTCGATACCTTATTCCATTTATTCTAGAGTGTAAATACTTGTAGAAGTTAATATAGTGATCTTCCTTTTTCCATATATGATGTATACCTCTTTGAACGAACCAAAGTTTTTCAAAACATCCGTTAAATATTTCTGGTGTAAATAGTAGTATATTATGGGGGTTAGAGTGAATATGTTCATTTACTAGTTCTGGCCATCTTAGATTAGCACTAGCTACTATGAAGTTATTTTTATTGAGTCCAAATTTACTCGCAAAACTATTTAACCAATCTACATCTTTATAATCATTTAAAAAACTTTCATACTGCTGATGTAGATAGAAAAGTACATTTCCTTTCTTTGCATATTGAAGAATATCAATAGGTAATTCTAATTTATCTAAATCTACTTCCGATAACTTATGCGTATCTAAGGGAATTGGTGCTACAAACTTAATATTTCTCTCGATACATTCCTTATAATCATATAATTTAAAATTAGAAATATCTCTATCTAAACCATGTTGAAAGGAGCTTATTATAGTATGTAGAATATCTTTTTTATCTTGCTCTAAACTACTCCACTGCTCATGAGTTAGTGGTAAGTTTAACCCAGTATCTTCCTTTAGTAAATCAAAAGTATGCGTACGCCAGTGTCCTAATGCTTCAGTAACCCAATGTTCATTATTACACAAGAATTCGATCCCTGAGGCTATTTGATCTTGAGAATCAAGTGAAACAATTTTCTCTAACCCTATATTTATATACCTGCAGTGCTCCATTATAAAAGCTATTAAAGTATATTAAGCTCAGTTAATCTTGGAATTAAATATTCGTAAGCAAAAAGTTTTTGTCCTTCAGCACCAAGGTGAAAGCCTTTATCTATATAGTAGTCTTCCGGATTATAATTATCTTTTAACCACTGCATGAAAGGGTAGTCAACATAGTACTTTTTATCTATTTTTTTACTTTCCTCAAGGTTCCATATACTCCTACGCGATTTATTTCCCCAATCGTAATCATCGTAGGGTACTAAAGCTAGTTTAATATTTTTACTATCTAAAAAACTTTGTATAAAGTGTATTCGGTTTATTAAACTATTAATATGGTATCTAGATAAAGTAACTTTTTGATAAATAAACTTAACTATTTCTGGGACTATGTCAAAATCGTTTATTTTATCATTTATAGCATCAGCATGATGAGCTTCACACAGGTGTAAAAGTCCATTTGTATTATACTGAAAGTTAGTAATATCTCCATATAAAAAAGGAGCTTCCCCGTCGACAGGGAGTGTAAACCTATTCAACGTGGTAAGTTGAAATATTACTAAGTCGTAGTCTTTGTTTATGATATTATCTGATATAGACTGTATCGAATAGTCAACTGAAGAGCCGTTTAAAGCAACATTAGTAATATTATAGTTAAATTGTTCACCGATAATATCATACCAGGCAGGTGTACTAGAATCAAGACCGTATCCTGTGGAGTGACTACAACCGGCTAAAAGTAAATTTTTCATCTTATAGTAGCTCGTTCATATTATGAAAAACTACAGTTTTACCTTCTCCGTAACCGTATTGACAGTAGCTCTCAATTTTTCGAAGTTCAGTTAAAAATTCTTGGTGTTCTTCATGATCAGGAGCTAAAACATTCATCTGTTTGTACTTTTCTGGTCGGATAGACGGCCAAGGCCAAACCCTTTGAAAATTTATTTGTAGTTGAAAATCACTATCTCCGAAAATTTCTTCTCCCATTTTAATGAAATCTTCCATTTCTTTATAATTGGCTTGCTGTACTACAAAATCCATCATCAGCCCTCTGAGTGTGGTGAGTGTTTTAATGTAGTGTAGATTTTCAATTAGTGTATCCCATTTTCCTCCTAAACGAGTTTTATTTTCATATGTATCTTTTGTAGCAGCATCTATAGAAATTTCAACTATTTTTACATGGGGATGAATTCCAGTCATTTTCTCCCAGACTTTAGGAGTAAATAAAATTCCGTTTGTATGTAAAATTACTTCATCTAAGGAAGGAAAAGTTTCTGGGTTCATACCTTGAAGCCATTCTCTCATAGGGTTACTATAAAATGGATCACCACCGCCGCTAGTAAAGACTGATTGTAAAGTAGGTCCGTAATCTCTTTCAATAGAATCTAATAATGCTCTAGTTCTATTGGTTTTAGGGATAGTATTAGGTCTAATCTCTTCTCTACAAGTAGGACATTTTAAATTACAGGCATCATCAGAACAAATTTTAACTCGTCTAGGACCAGACTCACTAAATTTAATTAAATTAAAATCTTCCTTACGCATTATAGGTCCTAGTAACTTACCGGTATTTAAAAGTGTGTTTAGGGCTGGGCAGCTTTCAGGATTACATCCTTTAAAATTACCGTTTAAATGTCCCTCACGTACTTCTTTGGCTTCTTTAGAGTTCCAGTTCTCTTGTAAATTATCAGATACTCTGATATTAACATCATTCCAGTCAGGACAACACATAAACTGAGTCTCAGTCGGTTTAATAGGGTTATCCCATTTTCTGTGAAATTCTGAATATGTAAATGGATGCGAGCAGAAATAATCGTTAAGATCTATTTTTGGTTTTACTTTACTCATAGCATATGTTGTTTTTCTGTATTTTCTTTTTCCCATGTTTCTAGAGATTCAAACCAATCCTTTAAATAGGGAAACGTTTCTACAAAATTAGTCTGTCTATATTTATCCTTTTTTACTACAAGTGATTTAAAATCTTTTCGAACTGTTTCTAGATCTCTTTCTGTTTTAGAGTATAGATAAGTTTTAAAAACTTCATAATGTCTTTTAAACATGTCACTCACCCCGTAATTGAATTTTACTTTAAGTTCATTAACATGATTATCAAGTTTATCTTCTATTTTTTTCTTAATATCATCCGGAAGGATATTCATATTATAGTAATCAGGGAATGTTAATATATTATTCATTTCTATATGTTCAGGTTCTAATCCTAGTTCTAACATCCTGTCTACAAATTCTGGTACATGGTATACATTCATAAGACCAACAGTTGAGCTAGTTCTTATTTTTATACCTTCATCAGATACTTTTTTAATATTTTGTTCTATAACATCCCATTTAGTTCCAGTTCTAACATACTCTGCAACTTCTCCTATTGCATCTAGAGATGCTACTATGCGTAAATTCCAAGGATTTACTTTATGAAGAGTTTTCCACATAGGTAACACCTCCCAGTGTTTATACTTTAATCTGGAAAAGTTTGTGTTATATCTAACTCTACAGTCAGTGTTATTTATCTTAAGAAGTTTCTCTAAAATTTGATAATGTTCATCCATCATTAACGGTTCTCCTCCGGCAAAGTAAATTTCTTCTACTTGATCTATAAATTTATCAACATAGTAGTTAATATCTTTTTTACTTTCATCATTAACATGAATTAACGCTCTTGGAATATTAGACTGACCAAACATATCTATTTGATCTTTATACCAAGCAGAACTTAATTCAGGACCACACATTCTACATTTAAAATTACAAACGTTAGAGAATCTGAAATCCCAGTAATTGAGTCTAAAATCATGACTATAGCCGTCAGGGTCTGTAGTTGCTACAGCTTGATCGATTCTATGTTTCCAATTATTATTAGAACTTACTCTAAATGGCATTGTACCAACTTCTTCGTGCATAAAACATCTTGTACACGTTTCTGGTTTTTCACCGTTGAGTAGTTGGCGTCTGAGTTCCTTTGAATCATCTGAGTTCCATATTTCCTCTAAAGTATTCTTACTAGTATTACCTAAAGGTAATGAAGATTTAGACACACAGCATGGAAATACATTACCGTTAGGCCATGTATGTTGGTGTATCCAGGGTAGTATACAGAAGGTTTTACTTACTTTGTCTCCTGCGTTTTCAAATTTACTCTTTTCCATTCTTTATTTTTATCGGGTTCGTACTCCCCTGATTCGAAATTCACTATTCTACCATCATTAACCTCTACATCAGGAATAGTTTGATCAACTTCAATTGAATCATACCAGTCTTTGAGTTCTGGGAATGTATCTGTAAATGATTTGTTTCTTCTTTTATCGTATTGAACATAGAACGATTTAAAATCATGAAAATGTTTTGATTTATCTTCTTCAGTGGCTACGTGACCTTGTTCTACTACTTTAATGTAATCTAATACCCTTTCAATTTGAGCTTTTTCGTGATCCAACATCAAGGGATGTTCTTTTTTAGTTTCGTACCATTTAGATATTTTGTTGTATAACTTTATTTTTTCTTCATCAGGAAGATTTAGTGGTGACATAAAAGCAGGCCATCTAAGTATATTCAAATCGATTGCCGGTGAATTATATCCGTATTTTTCTTTCAACAAAAACATATCATCAATGAATTCAGTAATTGAATACAAACATAATGAATTGATAGTCATCATACATACTACCTGTCTGAAATTTCCTTCCTCTATAATGCGTACTAAGTTATTTCTCCATATCGGGTATTTTAAACCATCTCTAATATAATCTGCTGCATCACCAAATGCTTCGTTAGAAGTATATAAATCAAATTCCTTAATAGGTAATTCGTGTGACATTTTAATTAACTTATCTATAAGTTTATCTTGCACACCTAAATTTGAATTAACTGCAAGTCTTAGATTTGGGGCAGGATATTTTAAAACAGTATCTAAAAATTTCCAAAAGTTATGAGAAGCAGAAGGTTCTCCACCTGTGATTCTTAATTCTTGTAGTTCCTGAGAAAGCTGTGGGTACCACTCTATAAAAGCTTGTACGTAGGGGTTGTTATCGCTATACTTACCGAAAGTATCTGCCCAGGAACCATCACTATGGTAAGCGCCGGCAGAGACAGATTTGAATTTCTGGTAGGGTCCGTTTTGTTCTATGTCTTTAGCCCAGGCTGTAGAGTATCCAGTATTGCAGTAAGAACAGGCAAAATTACAGGTTCTATCAAAAGAAACCTCTACTGTCTTTAGTGCTACATCAGCATCCCAAGGTAAATCTTTCAGTTTGTCTATATCTTCGTCACTATATATTCTACTTTTGAATACCCTATCTCCAACAGATGTAGGTCCAATGTCTTCAACTTTCCAGCAATAAGAACACTCTGCAGGTCTTACTCCTTCAAGCATCATCTTACGTATTTTCTTCTTGAATTTAGTGTTGTGTAGTGCAGATGGATTAGTTTTTATCTCTTCTAGGTCTATAGGGTGAGGTAGAGGTAGGTGGCAAGAATTTGTATAGCCGTGACCTAGGTGTAAACTAGCATTGTACCATTTAGCGGCACAAAAACTTTTGCTAACGGAATTCAATCTTGTATCTCTCCAAACTACTAAATCCTCTGTCATTTACATTTTATTTATAAAGTTACAATTGTCAGTAATATCAACTGATTTATCAAATATATACTCCTCAAAGGTATGGTGACAAAGTAGTTCGTTCTGTGTAACCTTGAATTCATACAACTCTATATCTGTATAATTTAAATTAAAGTTATTTTTTGGAAAGTTCCCTGCTCCAAAAATTATATGTGGGTCGTTTTCAATAGCAAACGATTTTTCCTTTAAGTCTACTCTCTGTACTTCCCTACTATTAATAAATACGGTAAAACTTTGGTTTGGTATATGTTTCCATAATATTCTTAACCTAAGATCATCGTATAAAGGTTGGGGTATATCCCAGCACGTCGTTACTTTATCTTCATTCATCATAGTGAATAGTAACCTGCCTTTGTAAATATCCATTGCTGTATAGTGAGGTAGTAGAGTAAATAATGTTCCTACTACTCCTTCAGTTTTGTTTAACTTTACGTCCACAAAAAGCTCAAACTCTTGGTTGCCAGTTAGAATTTTATTAGCAGGATTTTCAGGGAAAGTACCGCAAATATGACTGGGCCAAAATAACCACGGATTACCTTCCTTGATATGTAGCATATAATTTTTTTAATTCTGGGAATGTATCTGTAAAGCTAGTGCCTCTACGTTTATCAAGTGCATCGACAAACCTTACAAACTTTACTCTTTCTTTTTCAACATCAAAGCTATCTTTACCTATAGCATAATCATATATACGTTTCACCTTTTGTATCTCAACATCAGTAAACCCAAAGTCTTTATGAGTATACTCTTTCATACCATAATATAGTGCTTTTTTAGCAGACTTCAAAATTAACTCTTTACTTTCATCGTCTAATATTTTTACTGAAAGGTGAGTAGGGTATCTCAGGTAGGAGGTATCAAGTTGAATTGGTGTAACCCAGTATCTTTCATCATTAATATACTTAGTTTTCAACTGAAATACTTTTTCAATAACCTCATCATAAGTAAAAACAGAAAGTGCGTTAAACGTAGCCATTACGTTTATAGTAACTTTAGGTAACTTACCTAATATTTTTTCAACATTTTTCCAAAATTTTTCAGCATTAAGTCCGTACCGAGTATATTCAGCTTGTGCACCTTGTGCTTCTATTGACGTGAAAATTATTAATTCCCTAACTTTATTATTGTTACTTAGATCTACAGCAAGCTCTAAAAATCTATCCAGTACCTTATCCGGTACTCCAAGGTTAGTATTAACGGCAAGGGATATATTAGTATTTTGCTCGTAGTTATCTCTTATATACTCTAAAACTTTAAATGTATCTTTTGCAAGTAACGGCTCTCCTCCGGTTATTCTAAATGTGTGTAGGTCGGGATAGAGAGAAGGCCACCATTCCCAAAATGCTTCTAGGTATGGATTATGTTCTGTTTGTTTGTATGGAAATTCGTTTTTAGCTTTTAAACTATCTATATCGTTGAAATTATCTACTCCTTCATAGGGACCATGATTTTCAATTTCCTCAACCCATTTAGAAGAAAATTGAGGACCGCAGTAAGCACATTTAAAATTACAGGTATTGGAAAAAGAAACTTCTACGTATCTTGGATTATAATTTTCATTCCAATCAGAAGCTTTAATTTTATCCATTTGGTCTAAAGACCAAGGTTCAGACGATTTGAATACTCTATCTGAAAATGAATTGGAATTATCTTCTATGTTCCAACAGTAATTACATTCTTGGGGTCTTTTACCCTCGAGCATTTCCTTACGTTTTCTCTTTTTGTACCTGGTGTTATGTAGAGCTGTAGGATTATTTCGTAACTCACGTAAAGGTATTTTATGTGTTACAGGGTGGTGACAAGAGTGTGTCATACCTGTACCTAGGTGCATTGTTACCTGTGTCCATTTCGCTAAACAAAATCCACACCCTTTTTTGTCTAGATTCTTTTTTACTTCACCGTAGTCGTAACTCATAATTCAATATTGAGCATTTTAGCCCAAGGAGTAAGAATCTCTTCGCTAACAAGTTTATACTTTACCTGTTTAATTCCATCATTCTTATAGTCCCATGTCCCCTTTTGCATTTCTAATACGTAACGTCTTTCATTACGTGCTGTAGTTTCTCCTTTTGCCCATTTACCATTAACTAAGCCTTCATCCACATGAGGTAAGCATTCAAATTTTGCTTGTCTTCTATGCGGTATAATTGAGTTAGGAACCTCTACCTTATCCTTATAAATACTACAATTATGTAACTCTAGATCTTCTGTATTGTACTTATAAATTAAACCTTCAGTAGAGTATTCTTTATGCACAATACTGACCTCTTCTGGGGTTAGCGCTCTATCCCAAATTTTAATATCTGCTATATCACCTTTAAAGTATTTAATCGGGCTTGCTTCAGGTTGAGATGGGGTACACCCCAAATAAGTTTCTTTAGTATACTTTTTAAGCTGGCCGTGATATTTCCATGGTGATTCACTACCGTGTCCTGCTTTGCTATCTACCTCTGTTCCATTAAGGTAAAAATGACTTAGTTTATTTCTATCGTCTATAACAACGGTAACCCAACTCCATTGGTTATCGTACCTTTTAAGCCACATGTAATTATGCTGATTGAAGTTATTCCAGAACGTTAGACTTAATGCTCTTGAATTATTAAACGATATACCATAGTCGTACCCAGGTATTCTCAATATAGGGTACTCAACATACTTAGCATTTTTTCTACCTATGAGAAATACTGGGTTTTTGTCAGGCTGTTGAAAAGCTCTGGTAAGAATTGAAACTGTATGAGAAGTAGATGGATAGTTTCTTAATTCTCTCGATCTAGGAAGTTTACCCCAAGAATCATCTCCATTAAATGAAATAATGTTCCTTTGTACATTGGGTACATCTAAATAACTATCATCTGTAAGTCCTTCTAAATGACACCTCCAAAATAAATCATCATCCTCCATACCCCAATCCCAGTAGTCGTTGGAATATCCGTTTGTTTTTTCAACTTGTTCTTTGGAAAAAAGGACTGCTCCTCCAAAGTATTCATGATACTTTAACGAATAATCCATTTGGGAGATTCTTGTAGCAAGGTGTATAGGGTACTTATCGGGAAATGAGTAATCTGCTCCTTCTTCAGGTATCATATCTATATCGTGCCATACAATATAATCACACCCTTCCTCAAAAGCATGCTTAGCAGCAATATTTTTAGTTGCTCCTCTATTAAATAACTTATCGTCTACTTGATGACAAAAATACATCTGAAAGTCAATTCCTTGTTCTTTAAGGTGTTTACCAACTCTGGGAATAAATTGATTTAAATGTTCTTCTCTATTTCTGTACGGTACACAAACTCCTAGTTTCACAGTCCTATATTTATTGTTATTGTTCTTCTATCATCTGATTTATCTCTGCTATGACAAATATACTGCAAGGTAGTTAAACCATCCTCATGATTGTCAGCATACCCTTTTAATACTTCGTTATAGTATTTTAATTCATTCCACCTAGTAAGATCGCTTTCCCATCTACCACCATTAAACCCGCTAGATTCATGTGGGAGTTCCTTCAACCTGGAAAATCTTCTATAAGGAAAATATAATTTTTGACTATCAGGTACTTCAGGGCGAGTGATAGGAGTGTTAAAAAGAGACGCATCATTATTGTTCCCAGATGTATCTTTTAATTTATATTCTTCTAATACTGCACCATTCAACTCTACTAATTTTTCTCCAATACTATTTTCTATTTCAAAAGTCTTAATTACTCCAGAAAAAAAGTTTTGTAAATTATTATCTGCACCTAAAAATATACTCTTCTCTATATTATAATTATAAATAGGTTTTTCAAGTTTGAGCTTACCTATTTCTTCATCATTAACAATAAAGACTACTGTACGTTCTTTGTGAATATACTCGATTTCTACATTAAACTGAATTTCTTTAGTAATATTGGTATAAATCTGGTAGAACTTGCCTGTATTATCGAATACTTTTAAAATAAGTCTTCTGAAGGATGTATATACTAATTCAAAGTCATACCCCCTGATATTAAAAATAGGGTATATATCTGTCTCTCTAGACCCATCAAAAATTAGTTCACCTATAAGTATATCAGTCTTTATTTTAAAGTTTCTTTTTACATTTACCTCGTTGTTGATTCTTGCAAAAGAATTTATACCGTTAAAATTGACAACTTTTCTTGTCATAGGTTCTATTTTAATTTCCCTACTATCTAGAATCAAATTTTTCTTTATACATCTATAAAGAAGATCATCATCTTCATAACCCCAACCCCAATACTCGTTAGAAAAACCATTAATTTTTTCAAAATCTTCTATATTAAACAGGGTAATACCTCCGAAGTACGATTCAAATGGCAAATCACTAGTAATTAAATGCACCGGATGGCTGGGGTAGGAATAATCAGCTCTTATTGGTACTTTATCAACATCGTGAAAAGCAACATAATCACATCTATACTTTTTAGCTTCTTTGAAGCCTATGTTACATAGCACACCCCTGTTAAACGGCTTAGCATCATCTTGATTAACAATCAATATTTTATAATCTATATCGGTAGAATCAAAATACTTTTTCGTTCTATCGAGAAAATAATCGAGATGCTGAGGGCGTCTTCTATAAGGTACTACTATACCTAATCTGGCTTTTCTCATTAATCATCTTTATGTTCTCCAGGGAACATACTTTTGTGCCATTGAGCAAGGTAGTGTTGAATTCTTGAATCCCAATCTTCTTTATCGATTTCTTCAAACCATAACGTAAGTGCATCTAAAGAATCAGCAATTTTTTCTAATGCTGTGATTGTTCTTTCTTCAGTAGTTTTTTCTTGTTTTGCGCTCATATTTTTACAATCTGCTTAGTTAATGTATCCCAATGAGGGTAATCTTTATATTCAATATAAGAAAATTCTTTCAATTCTTCAACTAAAAATTTTAAATTTTCTAAATCAATTTTAAAGTTATTTGATACAATTTCATCGTGCATTTTTTGAAACTCTTGAGTATGGTTGTAATAGTCTTTCATATTAGCGGTCCATAAAAGTCTTTCTAAAATAGTAGAATCCCACTTGAAGTGGTGTACCTGTGTAAAGCATTGTTCTATAGGCATTCGCTTAGGGTGTGCTGTACCCCAGCTATTTTTACCGTTATCAAATTGAGCGTAGTGCTGTCCATCGGTAACTTTTTGGTAGCCTTTCATAAGAGTTACTTTGTTTGGACAAGCGCCTGACATGGGATGTCTAAAAAAACCTGCTAAAGGAAAAGCCTCGTGAATATTTGTGTCTCTAGTAATTTTAGGAAAAGTACCATCTATACCTATTCTATCTAAGAACCCACCGGTAACAAAGTCATATCCACCTTTCTCACAATCTCTTATTACATCCTCAACTCCATATGGGTAAACCTGTAGTTCATCATCATCTGCTACTATCCACCAATCGTTTGGCTTTGAGGACTTTACTTCGTTGTATAGTTCAGTTACTCCGTACCAGTTAAACTTATCTTGTATTACAACTTTGTAAACTGGTATTCTTAGTTCAGCTAATTCATCAAGAACGAATAAATGTTCTTTATCGGTCAGTACACATACGTAAACATTATCTACCATATTCTCATAATGTTTTAGCATTTGTGATGTAGTGAGTGTACTATACCCTACAACTGTGATTAAATTTAACATTTAAAATTTTGTTACGTTGTTATTAGTTAATTTAATTAAAAATTCATGATACTGTTCACCATCCCAATTTCCGTCAAATTTATGAACTATATACTGTCTTTGATCATTAATATACTTGTCTAAGCCTCCAGCTTTTATATACCATTCAACATCAACATCCATTTCATAAAAGTAAATAAAAGGTAAGGTTAGAATTTTAGAAGGTAAATTATATTGATTAGTTTCCAATGTTTTCTCAATAAATTTATTCATATACTTATAAACTGTGCTGGTAAAGGTTTGTACCCCAAAAGAGTCCATGATAGAGTGATTTTTTCTTCTAAAACCAGTTTCAATAATCTCTAGGAATAATTCTAACCCTGGTCTGCAAAATACTACTGCGTTGTTTAACTTAGGGACCTTTACACCAAACTTATTATAAAAATATTCACACACAGTTTTTTCTTGACCAACTATTAAATCATAGGGTGTAGTAACTTTAAATTCTGGGTTTATGTTCCACATTGTGTAGCTATTTTCCTCTCTGGTGATAGTCTGCAGGTTTAAGAACTCGTCAAGGTCTTTTTTTAAGTATGAATCTATATCTACGTAAAGACCGCCGTGTACATACAGTATCATTAACCGTGCACAATCTACCTTCTTAATAATAGAATCTAAGCCTATAAACTCATCATAGTACTCAGGAAAATACAACTGTACAAATGGTAAAATAGTATCTTCTCTCCATAAAGTATACTGCCAGCCCTTTTCTTCACAAAAATTCGTAAATGTAGCTTGCATAGCAAAATAATCCTCACTACCGATATCCTTCCACTGCTCTGCTAAATCTCCTGATTGAAACCAAATCTGGTGTATGTGTCTGTTAAAGTTGTTTATAAGCATGTTAATTTTTTTTATCTGTACCGTCTAATTCTTCACCTACCAGCTCCTGTGTTAAAAATTCTCCATAAGAGTTGTTATCCCAATCACCGGCAAACTTATGAACTATAAACTGTAAAGGAGAGTTTTTATGTTCCGGTGTTCCACCCCAATGTAAGTAGTCATCTCTCTCTACATCCGGTTCGTAAAAATATACAGGCGGTAGTGATAAGATTGGAGATTGATAGCTATAATCGTTATCCTGTAGCATTTTATTAACAAAAGAGTTCATAACTTGATAAATATACAGACTAAAGGTATGTGCTCCAAAAGAATTCAATATAGAGTTTTGTGCTCTTTTAAATCCTATATTTATCAACTTTAAAAGAATATCAGATTTTGGAGATGCAAATATTACAGCATTATTTAACTTAGGTACTTTTATCCCAAACTTACTATAATGTAATTCGTATACAGTTTTTTCTTGTCCAACTACTAACTCATATTCGTGAGTTATCTTATAGTTGGGAGAAATATGCCAAGCAGTATAAGCGTAGTTATCTCTCTCTATATTACTTAAATTAATAAACTCTTCTAAACTTCTCTTAGGGTAAGAGTCTACGTCAACATAAACTCCTCCGTACACATAAAGTATCATGTACCTTGCGCAATCTACTTTTTTTATTATAGAGTCAAGAGAATTAAATTCTTCTAAATAAGAAGGGAAAAATTCTTTAATAAGTTGATTTACTGATATTTCATCCCATAATTTGTATCCCCAGTCGTATTGTTTAGCAAAATTAATGTACAACTCCCTACATCTATTATAATCTTCATTAGTAATAGTACCAGGAGAGTCATTATTTTTTTGAAACCAAATTTGGTGTATCTGTCTATTAAAGTCTCTAATCAACATAAAACAGATTTTTTAACGAGTCATAATATCTACTATAACCATCTTTAACTATTTGCTCATGTCTATCTAAGTAAGGTTTTAAATCTTCTGATTCTCCTTTTTCAGAGTCGTCTTTTAATTTGTGTTTATGAAACCACGTATGATCAAATCCCACTTGGTCTAGTACTTCGAAATCTGTTATTCTATAGTACTGACTAGTCTTTATATCGTATATACTGTTACTAAACGTACCGTAAGTATAATCGCTACTATCTAATAACATTCCTAATAAACGTTGATCTGCGAATAGGTACTGGTTGCTCATCGCAATTGAAGATTTTGGTTTATGTTTTGACAAAAAGTCTAACGCTACTTTTGAATATTCAGAAGCAATTTTTTTGTTGTTAAAGTAAAGCATACAGGTATTAGAAACATTCATATCCCAATTCCAAGCATCGTCAAATAAAAAATTCTCTACTTCTAATTTATCTTTAGGTACATAAACACTTTTATCTAAAGTTTCCCAATGAGCAAACCTTACATCAACATCAAATAAACTTTCTGGTATTTTAGTATATACCATGTTATCATGGTCTAAGATTAAGAAGGGTGTTTCAAGCTGTCCAACTAGCCATGTTTTGAATGATGTCCAACTACTTTTTGAATCTATATTTAAATTTTTAAATTTTTTGTAGTATGAGGTATCTATTTTATCCCAAAAATGTAAGTAGTTATTTTCTTTGAGGTATTCAAAAAAAATTGAATCAGTATATAGGTGTATAGGTCCGTTTAAAGATCTATACTGTAATGCAGAAAGCAAAAAATGAAGTATTTCAAAATTATACATTTTGAATTTTTGAGTACCATTTAAATGATGCCCATTCGTACCGGTAATAGTTGGCTTAGACCAAAATGCATGTACTCCTATCATAGTTTATCCCATTCCAGTAATATACGATTATTTACAATATTTTCCAACTGAGTTATTTCTTCACTGTAGGAAAAACCTTTTTTGTTTGCTCTGATATCTGGTTTTTCCATCCAGTAGTGTCTGAAATATAGATTATGACTTTCTGTGTTGATTAATCCAGGTCTTTCTTTAGTGTAGATTTTTTTGCTACAAAGAAACTCTTTATCTAATAGTGTATCGTATTCTATTTTGTGTAAATTAATTAAGTGTTTTAGCAACAGCTGTTCTGCATATATAAGATAAGTAGAATCTGGGACTTTAAGTTTAGTAAACTCCTCCATTAACTCTATACTAGTTTTAGCATAGTACTGAGTAAATTTATAGTCTGGGAAGTATAAGAAGCTGCAGTTTAGTGCTTCGGTTTTAGGTCTGTTGATTATATGTTTAACTTTTTTTATGTAGGGATTCAACGGATTGGCATAATAACCTCTCCCGTCTTCGTATAAAGTTGCAACAATTTTGTCTTTGAGAAAATTTTCAAAACTTTTATAGACTACAAAATCATTGTCCATAATTACTATAGGTTCTTCAATGCTTCTTAATGCAACTAATTTTGAAGATGCCCAAAATACATTTTTATCTATAGACTTACCTGTAGGGAGATTTTCATAAGAATCCCATAGCTCTAATGCTCCTATTCTACTAAAAGTATCGTAAGTAAGTTTATCTAAAAATACATGGGTATGGAAAGAAGGGTGGTGCTTTTTCCACTGTATAACAGAAGCAAACATCATCAATAAGTCAAACTTATTGTAGAATGAACTATGCTCTCTAATATTCTCTAAAACCCAAATTGTTTTCAATTATAACCTTTAATTTAATCTTCTATGTACTAAAATACGCCCAAAATTCAGTTGCGGAGGTATGATCAGTTGCTGTTAAATTTAGAGTCGCATTTGTAGATATTTGAGTACCCTGGCCTAGTGGTTCTGTTCTCCACTGGATAAATGTTCTAGGGTATGTAGGAACTGCTTCTAATGTTACTGTTGCATGAACACTATAATCTACATTCTTGATAACCAACTCAACTCCTGAACCCGTTGAGTAAGGGGCTGTAATGTTAACAACACCTGGATCTGTTCCAGCGTTATTGACCAATGCTTTTCCATAAAACCAGTCTTTATTGTAAACCTCTGACATTTGTGTGGGTGTTGCGGGTATGGTGTCGTCTAACGAACCTGTTAAAGAAATGTTTGTAGCGCTAACCCCGTTAGCCCAGGTATCAAAATCGCTGAACGCTATGTTTGTTGTCCCGTAAGTAAATACTGCCATAGTAAATTTATTCTATTACCGCACCCGGTAATAATTTTTCTAATTCCTTTTTCATATAATTA
>Ga0222715_10002659_pt1 | contig 16217 bp, 24 predicted proteins | sample C33_9DmetaG_FD_165056 | JGI IMG/M metagenome (GOLD analysis project Ga0222715, IMG submission 165056) | Estuarine water microbial communities from San Francisco Bay, California, United States - C33_9D | ecosystem: Environmental > Aquatic > Marine > Unclassified | place: USA: California... | reverse complement strand
ACTATTAAATTATGAAGGAGATAGATTATGAATCTAACAAGTGATACAATCAATGTCTTAAAAAACTTTTCTGACATTAATCAAAATATCCTAATCAAACCAGGAAACAAAGTCCAAACTATTTCAACAATGAAAAATATTTTGGCAGAAGCAGATGTAACTGAAAAATTTGAAAGTGAATTTGCTATCTATGACTTACCAGAATTTTTAAGATCGGTTGAAATGTTTGACAAACCGAGTTTAAACTTTAATGGTGGTTCAAACGTAACAATCAAAGATGATAAATCGGCACAATCAATTAAGTATTTTTTTGCTGATAAATCTGTTATTGTGGCACCAAGTAAAACAATTACAATGCCAGATACATATGCTTCTTTTACAATTAAGAAAGATGACTTTGAAAAATTAAGAAAAGGTATTACTAATCTTAATTTGCCAGATGTTGTTGTAAAAGGTAATGGTAAAACAATTACATTAGTTGCTACAGACAAAAAGAATAAATCTTCAAACGATTATTCAAATACAATCGGTGAAACTGATAAAACATTTACTGCTTATTTTAGAGCTGAAAATCTAAAATTAATCTTAGATGACTATGATGTTTCTATTTCATCACAAAAAATCTCACACTTTGTAAACAGAAATAAAGCTGTACAATATTGGATCGCATTAGAACCTGATTCGGAGTTTTAATATGTCCGAAGTTTACAAACTAGAAGACGGTACTGAATATAAAGCAGACGACTTCTTAAAAGTTGAAACTAGAGAATATCATCAAACTACTCATTATCTTAATAGAGAAATTGCTGTTGAAGATATAATAAAAGAGTTTGGTGATTTACCTACCTTTGAAAAAGGTCTTTACTTTGATTGGTCTACTTATCATAATGCTAGTGAAGAAGATAAAGAATTAGCAGATAAGGTACAACAATTTGTTGATGAACACGATTATGACCGTGAAGAAGATTGTTGGACTATGAATAAAGGTGGTTATGATGTTGATACTGAAATTGTAAATAAATTTACAATTGAAACTAATAATGAATAGAATGAGGTTTATATTATGTCCGAATACTTGTGGGTTGAAAAATACCGACCAAAAACAGTTGATGAATGTATTTTATCCGAAGACGTAAAAGATACATTTAGTCAATTTGTAAAACAAAAAGAAATACCAAATCTACTTTTATCAGGATCACAAGGTACAGGTAAGACTACTATTGCTCGTGCTTTGTGTGAACAATTAGGTTGTGATTATATAATCATCAACGGTTCAGATGAAGGTAGACACATTGATACATTAAGAAATCAAATTAAAAACTTTGCTTCAACTGTATCTCTTACCAAAGAAGCAAATCATAAAGTTGTAATTGTTGATGAGGCAGACTATATGAATGCTGATTCAGTTCAACCTGCTCTAAGAAACTTTATTGAATCTTTCTATAAAAATTGTAGATTTATCTTTACTTGTAATTATAAGAATAAGATTATACCAGCACTTCATAGTCGTTGTACTGTTATTGATTTTAAAATTACAAATGGTCAAGTAAAGAAAACTGCTATGGCATTTATGAAAAGACTTGAACAAGTTTTAACAGACGAGAATATAGAGTTTGACAAAAAAGTATTAGCAGAGTTAATTCAAAAACACTATCCAGACTTTAGAAGAACCATTAATGAATTACAACGTTATTCTGTACGTGGTAAAATTGATAGTGGTATACTTTTTAGTTTAGCTGAAGTTAACCATAAACAGTTAATACAAACTTTAAAAGATAAGAAGTTTAATGATATGAGAAAGTGGGTGGTTCAAAACTTAGATAAAGAACCATCATCATTATTCAGATCGCTTTATGATGTTCTTTATACTTACTTAGACCCTAAGTCTGTTCCTCAAGCCATATTAATTATCGCTGGTTATCAATATAAAGCTGCTTTTGTGGCTGACCAAGAGATAAATATGGTCGCTTGTCTGACAGAAATAATGGCGAGTTGTAAATTTAAGTAAGAGGAGAGTATGGCTAGAAGAACATTTTTCAGAAAACTAATAGTTAGATTGAGAATGTGGTACGCTGATATACGAGGTCATCACGGTAAACGTTGGGATTACGAACCAGGTGAGTGGTATATGGGCAGACACAATAAGAAATAATGTACGAATTAAAAGATTATCTAAACGCAATTAATTTCACAAAACAAAACCTAATGGACACAGACGATTTACTGTGGGAAAAGAAATATCCTGCTTATATCGTAAATCGTTGTATGTCTATGTTTTGGGATACCCTACCATCAGCAAATGAGATGAATGGTTATCACTTCCTAGATAAGAAGGTACAATTTGATTTTTTTATAAATAGTATCAGAAAACAAAAGAGATTTGGCGGGAAATGGTTATCCCAATCCAAGTTAAAAGATATGGAGTATGTGAAAGAATATTATGGTTATAGTAATGAAAAAGCCAAGGACGCACTTAACATACTTAGTAAAGAACAAATTGAACATATAAAAGAAACCTTATTTAAAGGTGGGAGAACAAAGAAATGAGTGAAGAAACAATACAATGGTCGCCTGAAAGTATGTTAGAGGTCACTATTAAACAACCAGACGATTTTTTAAAAGTAAGAGAAACTTTAACACGAATAGGTGTTGCTAGTCGTAAAGATAAAACCCTTTATCAATCTTGTCATATATTACACAAACAAGGTAAATATTACATAGTACATTTTAAAGAATTATTTGCTTTAGATGGCAAGAAAGCCACTTTAGTTGAAAACGATATACAAAGAAGAAACACAATCGCTATCTTATTACAAGATTGGAATTTAATTGACATAGTTGATAAAACTGCTTCAGAAAATAAAGCACCTTTGAGTCAGATTAAAGTTTTACCTTTTAAAGAAAAGAAAGAATGGACTTTATCTGCTAAATATAATATAGGTAAAAAAGCAGAATCAACCGAAGAAAAACCAGATGGCGATGGAAGTATCAAAGTTTAAAGATTTCTTAACTGAAGCAAAAGGTTCAGACAAATTACGAGTTTTAGTAATTTCAGATGAGCCTGAAAAAGCAGAATTATTCCACACAGCAAAACGTATCAAAGAAGAAGCACCTAAATTAGGACATAAAGTTTATGTTGTACTAATTGACGGAGCTTATATTAAAAATGAAGACGGAATAAAAACAATACATAATGTAGGTAATGATAAAGGTTTTGAAATAAATGATACAAATACAATTGCGATTGTACGAGGTTCTGTTACACGTAAAGACGCTTGGTTAGATTTACTTTCACAGTTAGAAAAAGCAGGTGTGTGTTGTATTAATAGTAGAACAACTGTTAATATATGTGCTGACAAGTATCGTACTTATTTAAGATTAGCAGATTATGGTTTAGAACAACCTAAAACTGTATTAGTTCCAAACAAAGATGGTGTAGATAAAGCTGTTGAAAATTTAGGAACAGGATTTCCTATGATAATGAAAACACTACGAGGCAGTAAAGGTGTTGGAGTTATCTTTGTTGAATCAGAAAGATCATTAGACAGTATTGTACAATTGATTTATAAAGAAAGTGAAGACGCAGAATTATTAATCCAAGAGTATGTTAAAATACCATTTGATGTAAGAGTATTAGTATTAGGTGGTAAAGTATTAGCTTCAATGAAACGTGAAGTTATTAAAAAAGATTTTAGATCCAACTTTTCACAAGGTAGTAAAGTAACAGAATTTAAACTTACAGAATTAGAAATAGAAGATTGTATCTTGGCAGCCAAAGCCGTCAACGGTCCTTATGTTGCTGTTGATTTAATTGTATCAAACAATAGAGAAAAAGTTAGACCTAAAATTATAGAAGTAAATTCATCGCCAGGTACAGAAGGTATTGAATCTGCTACAGGTCGTAATTTAATTAAAGAAGTAATACAACACTTTGAAGATCCTAAAAATAGATTTAAAGTACCTACAGAAATAGGTCATAGAGAAATTGTAACTATTAAACCTTTTGGTGAAATAGAAGCAAAATGGGATACGGGTAACTCTGCTAAAGCAGTTATTCACGCTGACAAAATAAAAGTAAATGGTAAAAAAATAACTTGGTCACTTTTAGGTAAAACAATTACAAGTGATATAATAGAAAAAATTACTGTAGGTGTCGGTGGTTTACGAGATTATGATGAAGAACGTTATGTAATTCATTTAGATGTAGAATTTTTAGGTACAACATATAAAGATGTCGAGTTTACTTTAGATGATAGAGATGATAGATCACACATTTTAATGAATAGAGGATTTATGAAACGTGTTAACGTAATGGTAAATCCTGCTAGAAGATATGTAGTGACAACTAAATACAGTTTAGAAGATTAACAATTAACGAATGGAACTTTGTGAAAAATGAATTACTTATACACAAACATTTAATTATAAGAGCCGAAGTAAATAACCCACCTAAAGATGTAGATTATTTAACTAATTGGTTAAAAGATTTCATAACATTTATTGATATGAAAATAATGTTAGGACCTTATGTTGCTTATTGTGATAAACCAGGCAATCGAGGTATAACAGGAATAGCAGTAATAGAAACTAGTCATATTGCCATACACGTATGGGATGAACCAGTACCAGCATTAGTACAATTTGATGTGTATAGTTGTGCTGAATTTGATCCATACAAAATAGCAGAAAAAATTAAAGACGATTGGTCAGTAGAACGTATTGATTATAAGTTTTTAAATAGAGAAACTGGATTAAAACCAATAAGACTACGCAAATAAGCATTGACTTTGGTCAGTATTTGTGTTATATTAAAGAACAATAAGGAGATATTATGTCAAAAGTGAAAATTTTAAGACTATCAACAGGTGAAGATGTTATCGCTAAAGTCGTAACAGAAACACCTGATACAATAACGCTTTCAAAAGCGTTTGTTATAATTCCAAGACAATCAGGACCAGGACAACCAGTACAACTATTAATGAGTTTGTATATGCCTTATACCTCAGATGATACTTTTTTAATCAATCAGGATAAAGTAGTAACTATGGTTGAACCTAAAAAAGAAATACTTGCTTCGTATCAACAAAACACGAGTAGTATATTTACACCTAAGAGTGAGTTAATTACAGAAACTAAAATACCTACACTTTAATGGTAACTGTTTACTTTGTAAGGAACGGCTCTAAGATTAGAGTTGAAGTGCCAGAAGGTACAACTCTAATGGAAGCAGCTAAATTTTTTGCTAATGAGTCGATAGAAGAAATACCTGCCACTTGTGGTGGGGCTTGTGCTTGTGGTACTTGTCATATTCATTTAAGTGATGAATGGGTAGGTACTTTAGGTTATATTAGTGAAGAAAGTCCTGAACTTGATTTATTAGAATATGAAAAAAATTATATAGATGGTAGAAGTAGATTGGCTTGTCAAATTACTTTAACATCAAAACACAATGGAATGATAGTACACTTATTAGATAATGAACTTTTATAAAAACGTTATAGAACATAGAGGCAAACTTTTAGTACGAGGTGTACTAGACGGTAAAGAATACCGAGAGAAGATAGATTACAGTCCAACCCTTTACGCAATTACACAGGAAAAATCAGACTATAAAAATCTACACGGTCAGTATTTAAAACCAATACAATTTGATACAATTATTAAAGCAAGAGATTTCAAAAGAAATTATAATACAGAAAATGCTCCTATCTATGGTATGGATCGTTTTCATTATCAATATATTTCTGATAATTATCCTAACGAAATAGAATTTTCAAAAGAAGCTATAAAAATCTTTACACTTGATATTGAGTGTTCAGCTGAAAACGGTTTTCCTGATGTAGAAAACCCAATAGAAGAATTAATTTGTATCACTGTTAAAAATCAATCTAACAAACAAATTATAACTTGGGGTACAGGTGACTTTAAAACTGATAGAACAGATGTAACATATATTAAATGTAAATCTGAAAAAAGTTTGATTATGGAGTTTATGAAGTTTTGGATGAAGAACTATCCAGATGTTATCACAGGTTGGAATACTAAATTCTTTGACTTACCATATTTACTCAGCCGTATTATTTACTTAACAGATGAAAAAGTAATTAAAAGATTTTCACCTTGGAACTTAGTAGAACGAGAACAAATACACGTACAAGGTAGACAACAAACAGTATTTCATTTGTATGGTATTGTGATGTTAGATTACTTAGACTTATATCGTAAGTTTATACCTGTACGACAAGAAAGTTATAAACTTGATTACATAGGTAAAGTTGAACTAAATGAAGGTAAAGATGAAATGCCTTATGAAACATTTAGAGAATGGTATACAAAAGATTATCAATCGTTTGTTGATTATAATATCCAAGACGTTGAGATTGTTGATAAGTTAGAAGACAAACTAAAACTTATTGAATTGATTTTAACTATGGCGTATGAAGCTAAAGTTAATTATGATGATGTCTTTTCACAAGTTAGATTTTGGGATACGTTAATTTATAATTGGCTAAGAAAAGATAATATTGTTATTCCGCCTAAAGAAGAAAACATCAAAGAAGAAAAGTATGACGGTGCTTATGTAAAAGATCCTATTATAGGATTACATAAATGGATTGTATCGTTTGATATTAACTCTCTATATCCACATTTGATTATTCAATATAATATCTCTCCAGAAAAGATTATAGGTGTTAAATCAAACGGTATATCCGTAAACAATTTACTTTATAAAAAGTCTGAATTAGGATATTTAAAAACAGAAGGTGCCACTGTAACACCAAATGGTGCTATGTTTAAAACAGATAATGCTGGTTTTATGCCTAAACTCTTAGGTAAAATGTATAATGATCGTGTTGTGTTTAAAAATAAAATGATGGCAGCCAAAAGAGAATATCAAAAAACAAAAGAACCTAAACTATTAAATGAAATTTCACGTTGTCATAACATTCAGTATTCTAAAAAGATTGCCTTAAACAGTGCTTATGGTGCTATCGGTAATCAATACTTTAGATATTATGATGTAAGACAAGCCAGTGCCATTACAACGGCAGGTCAATTTGTAATTCAATTTATACAGAATAAAGTAAATGATTATTTAAATAATATTTTACAAACACAAGGCAAAACAGATTATGTTGTTGCGTCTGATACAGATTCAATCTATGTAACATTAGATAAACTTGTTGAAAAGACTTGTCAAGGCAAATCAAAAGAACAGATATTAAACTTTATTGATAAAGTTGTTAATCAAAAACTAGAACCATTTATTGAAAAATGTTTTGAAGAACTTGCCGAATATACAAACGCATTTAAAAATGCTATGGTGATGAAACGAGAAGTTATTGCTGAAAAAGGTATCTGGACTGCTAAGAAACGTTATATGTTAAACGTATTAGATGAAGAAGGCATTAGATTGAAAGAACCTAAGTTAAAGATTATGGGTATTGAAGCCGTTAGGTCATCAACACCTGAAGTTTGTAGAAAAAAGATTAAAGAAGCAATTAATATTATTATGTCTAAAGATGAAAAAGATTTACAAAAGTTTGTTGCTGAATTTAAAAAAGATTTCTTTGGTATGAAAGCTGAACAAATATCTTTTCCGAGAAGTTGTAATAATCTTAAAAAGTATTATCATTCTAGTAATATCTTTATTAAAGGAACACCAATACACGTTAAAGGTGCTTTAATATACAATCATCAAATTAAAGAACTTAAACTTACACACAAATATCCTATCATACAAAACGGTGATAAAATTAAATTTATTAAACTATTAGAAGCAAATCCATTTAAGTTTGATGTAATTAGTTATAATACAAAACTACCTAAAGAGTTTAAACTAGACAAGTATATTGATTATGAAGTACAGTTTGAAAAAACATTTTTAGATCCACTGAACTTTATATTACAATCTATCGGTTGGAATGCCGAACAACAAGCTAGTTTAGAAAGTTTTTTTTAAATGTTAATTGATTTTGTTATTTTATATCTTAGTTTAGTATTTGCTTTTAGATTAGGTGCTTTTCTTGCTGTATATACTGATATAAGAGTATGGCAGTTATGCCTAATTGTCATAGTTTTTAAATTTTTTATTATGAGTTATGGATATAAGTAGTATTAAAAAACAATATAAGGTAATTTATGCTGACCCTCCGTGGTATTTTAAATCGTATTCACAAAAAGGAGAAGGAAGGAACGCCACTAAACATTACAGTTGCGCTAGTCTTAGTGACATTATTTCTTTACCTGTTGACAAACTTACTGAGGGCAATTCCACCCTTATAATGTGGGTGACCGATCCGTTTCTACAACAAGCATTTAAAGTTATAGAGGCGTGGGGTTTCACTTATAAGACAGTTGCGTTTACTTGGGTAAAACAAAACAAAAATAATAACGATTACTTTAAGGGTTTAGGTTACTGGACACGTGCTAATCCTGAAATGGCATTGTTAGCAACTAAAGGTAAACCACGTAGAATATCAAGTAACGTAGATCAGTTAGTTGTATCAAATCGTAGAGAACATAGTCGTAAACCAGATGAGATTTACGGACGTATCGAATCACTATTAGAAGGTCCTTATTTAGAACTATTTGCTAGAAATCAACGACCTAATTGGGATAGTTGGGGTAACGAGGTAGGTAAATTTTGATTTTAGACTTGCTTTTTGTTTGCGGATATGTTATAATGATATATCTTTTTATTATACTTATATTATGGAAGTGGAACAATGAATAAAGATTTATATAATGAAATACGTAACTTTGCTGATGAAACTGGATTGCCTGTGTGTGATTCTATTCAATTTAAAAGACTAACAGATACATACGGCAAAGAAGAATTTAGAGAAACATTATCAGAATATATTGCTACTGAAAAACCAAAGTTTCCTTTAAGAGATATTTCATATGATAAGATGAGAGAAACTTTTTTTGAATTACAAAAGTTTGATACATCAAAGATATTAACACCACAAGAACAAAATCAAACACCTGTATTTGAAAAATATGATGATTACAAATATTCATATAACGAATATGGATTAGGTATTATAGATGGCACAGCACAATTTAATGATGCTTCAAATTATTTTCACCAAGACATACGATTAGATTGTGGTACTTGGCAGTTGAAATCACCACGACAAACTTGGGAACAAGGCACAGCAAAAGATGTATGGAGAACACTTGGTGGTTTATGGCGTGGTATTAATAGTAGTGCTGACTTATCACCAAATAGTTATATAGAGGTTATAAGATTGGGTACATATATTGCTACTCAATTTAAGCCAGTTGTTGCTAAAGCAATTTACGAAATGACCGAGGCAAAAACTGTGCTAGATACAAGTTGTGGTTGGGGTGACAGATTGTGTGGCTTTTATACATCAAGTGCTAAAACTTATGTCGGTTGTGATCCCAACCCAAACACTTTTGCTAGATATAAAAAACAAGTTATAGAATACGAAAAACTTTTAGGTAATGATAAAATACAACCACTAAAAGACACAGATGATATGTTTGTAAATATGGGTGTAAAAAATGTAATGTTATTTAGAAGTGGTGCTGAAAATATACATTATGATAAAATACCTAGTATAGATTGTGCCTTTACAAGTCCACCATATTTCAGTACAGAAAAATATAACGCAGGTGGTAAACACGAAGAAGATCAAAGTTGGTCTAAGTTTAATGAATATAATAAATGGCGTGATGATTTTTATTTACCTGTTTCTAAAAATACAATGTTAAAATCAAAATTTATGTTTATTAATATTATGGATCCTAAAATTAAAAATGTAAGGTACTATTCAGGTGATGAATTAGTAAACAGTTTAAAAGATAAGTTTATCGGTCAAATAGGTATGAAGATTAGACAACGACCTAAATCAGATAAGTTATTTGAAAGTGAAGAAGAAAAAAGAAAATTTGAAACTTCAACATTTATAGAAAACGTTTGGTGTTTTGGTCCTAAAGATGTTGACTTATTTAAACACAGTAGAAAGGCTACACTTGAAAACTTTTTCGGTTAGATAAATATTATGAATATGCCTTTAATATCAAAATTAGAATACGATAATTTAAAAGAGTATTGGGATTATCAACGAAAGATACAGTACAATAGAGAACGTGTACAGCAGATTGCTGAACAATATGATGGTCGTATTGCTATGCCTGAATTTGGTATGTTAGGTGAAAAAGAAATTTTTGATATAATGTGGAACAAAGTAAAGTCATCTGATTATGATGAACCACCAAAAGATTGGATACCCAATGATGATAGTTTACGTTTTGAATGGGAACCCGACCCTAAACTACCAAAACAATTACCAAGTGGTGGTAAAAAAGTAGTTGTAAAAGCAAAAGATAAATGGGACGATTTTATGGATGAATTAAATGAATCAAATTGAAGTATTTGATAATATTATAGATATAATACAACAAGAAACAATTAAACATAAACTGTTAAATTTAACAAGTTGGAATTATGTTGATGATGTTTCTATCAAAGGTAATATTCATCAAAGACGACCAGGTTTTAAACATATATTTGATAGAGATAATTTAGATAATAGTTTATTACATCTTGTAAATAACACACAAGAAAAGATAAAACACATCAAAGAAAATAATCAAATATTAGAAGCCAGATCATTTCTACAATTGCCTTTAAATACAGATTTTGCTGGCACTTCAATAGATACACCACACTTAGATAGATTTGAACCACACTTAGTATTTTTATATTACGTGTGTGACAGTGACGGAGACACAGTGATTTATAATTATAAAACAAAAAAAGAAGGAGATATACCTTTTTTTGAAGACGTAAAAGAATTAAAAAGAATAACACCTAAACAAGGTCGTGTTGTTGTTTTTGATGGTATGTATTGGCACACTGCTGAACAACCTAAAAATAATATAAGATGTATCGTTAATTTTAACGTAAAATGATGATTACTATATATAATAATAACAATAAAGATAAGTATATTTCACATCATTTTTCAGCAAAGGAACTTGACAAAATCAAAGAATTCCTATATAATGAAAGAATTAAATGGTATACAATAAGTTATAGTGAACAGGAGAAACTAGAATATGAGCAACTTTCTAAAAGACATAATTAAAGAAACAGGTAATGAATACGCTACAATCGTAGCAGACGGTGTTGATAGCGCTGACATAACGAATTTTATTGATACAGGTTCATATTCATTTAACGCATTACTATCAGGTAGTATCTATGGTGGTATGCCAGGTAATAAAATTACAGCAATCGCTGGTGAAGCCGCTACAGGTAAAACATTTTTCGCATTAGGTATTTGTAAAAACTTTTTAGATATGAATAAAGAGGCAGGAGTAATTTACTTCGAGTCAGAATCAGCCATCTCAAAAGAGATGATTGAAAGTCGTGGTGTAGATAGTACAAGAATGGTAATTGTACCAGTTGCGACAGTACAAGAATTTAGAAGTCAATCAATTAAAATTATTGACAAGTATTTAGAACAACCAGTAGATAAAAGAAAACCTATAATGTTTGTATTAGACAGTTTAGGTATGTTATCAACTACAAAAGAAATGGAAGATACGGCTGCTGGTAAAGAAACAAGAGATATGACTAGATCACAAATAGTCAAATCAACATTTAGAGTATTAACATTGAAACTAGGTAAGGCAAACATTCCTATGATTATGACTAATCACACGTATGATGTCATTGGTTCAATGTTCCCTCAAAAAGAAATGGGTGGCGGTTCAGGTTTGAAATATGCTGCCTCATCAATTGTCTATCTTGGCAAAAGAAAAGAAAAAGACGGCACCGAAGTCGTTGGTAATATTATCCATTGTAAAAATTATAAATCACGTTTAACAAAAGAAAATGCTCAAATTGATGTCAAACTAACATACAAACAAGGACTTGACAAGTATTATGGTCTTATTGATCTTGCTGAAGAGGCAGGTATCTTTAAGAAAGTATCTACAAGATATGAAATGCCTGATGGTTCTAAAGTATTCGGTAAAAACATTAATGACGAACCAGAAAAATATTTTACAAAGGAAGTGTTAGATAAGATAGATGAAGTCGCAAAAAGAAAATTCAGCTACGGATCAGACGAACAAGCAGAATAACAAATATACTTTTGTACAAAAACAAGGTGATGACTTTACTTGTATAAAACTCCTCAAAGATGAATACGAGGGTATTATATACAAGTATAATAATGTGAAGTTTGAAGAAGTAAATAATAACGGTCAAATACCATTACAATTTACTTATGATGTTTTTCTAAATCCTAAATCCAAAGATGTGGATAATCAGGATTTTAAAAATTACATAGGTGATATATTAGTAGAACTGGTAGACCAACAACTAAAGGATGGAACGCTCTTTGACAACAAGTGATAGAATAGAACTAACAATACTTACCAATCTAATTTTTAACGAAGATTATACTAGAAAGGTTATGCCTTTCTTAAAGGCTTTTTATTTTGCTAAAAGAGATGAACGAATACTCTTTCAACAAATTGAAACCTTTGTTAGTAAATATCATAACTTACCTACAAACGAAACTTTATTAATTGAACTTGGTCAAAGACAAGATATTAATGATGAAGAATTAACTAAAGTAAAAGATTTATTAGCTTCATTAACCTTAGAAGAAGTTGATAGACAGTGGCTATTAGATACAACAGAAAAATTTTGTAAAGATAGAGCCGTACATAATGCCGTACTTGATGGTATTAAGATATTAGACAATAAAGATAATACTAGAACACCAGAGGCAATTCCACATATCTTATCGGAGGCACTTGCTGTATCGTTTGATAAACATATTGGGCACGATTATATTGTTGACGCTGAAAGTAGATTTGATTGGTACCATACAAAAGAGAAACGTTATAAGTTTGATTTAAATTATTTTAATAAGATTACTAAAGGCGGTGTGCCGAGTAAGACTTTAAATATTGCTTTAGCAGGTACAGGTGTCGGTAAGTCTTTGTTTATGTGTCACGTTGCTTCTTCTTTTTTACTTCAAGGATTAAATGTATTGTACATTACTTTAGAAATGGCAGAGGAAAGAATTGCTGAAAGAATTGATGCTAATTTATTTGATGTAACTATAGATGATTTACACACAATGCCAAAAGAATTATATGATAACAAAGTATCTAAACTTCAAAAGAAGACAGGTGGTAAGTTAATCATCAAAGAATATCCAACAGCATCTGCTCATAGTGGTCATTTCAAATCATTGATTAATGAATTGGCTTTAAAGAAAAGTTTTAAACCAGATGTATTGTTTATAGATTATTTAAATATTTGTGCTAGTAGTAGATTTAAAGGTGGTAATATATCATCATACTTCTATATCAAAGCAATTGCTGAAGAACTTAGAGGTCTTGCTGTTGAACACAACGTACCTATCTTTTCTGCTACACAAACAACCAGAACAGGATTTGTATCAACTGATATTGGATTAGAAGATACATCTGAAAGTTTTGGTTTACCAGCGACTGCCGACTTTATGTTTGCCTTAATGTCTAATGAAGAATTAGAAGCACTAGGGCAAATGAAAGTTAAACAACTAAAGAATAGATATAACGATCCTACAATGAACAAATCTTTTATTGTTGGTGTTGATAGATCAAAAATGAGATTATATGATGTGGAAAATTCAGCACAGAATATAGTAGATAGTAACCAAACAGTAGAGGAGAAAACTGATCCTTATGATAAGTTTTCAGACTTTAAATTATAGGAGTAAATAATGGCTAAATTTGTAGTGTTTACAAACGCAAACGCACCTTTTGAAGGTAGAGAAATAGTTATCAATACAGATAACATAGTAAGTGTGTATAGAGATTTATTATCAGGTAACAAAGTTGCTTTATGGTCCAAAGAAAACTTTTGGCACGTAGAAGAAGACTTTAATACTGTAATGAATAAAATAGGACTAGACTATGAAGAAAAAGAACAACCAAAAGAACCAGAAGAAATAGATGAAAAGGAGATAAATTAATGATTGAAAATAATTTGTTTACAGTTCCAATGTGGTCTATTCCAACACTTAACTTTTCACAAAAGAAAAGTCAGTTGGAAAAACTATGTAAATCTTTTCCAGAGAAAAGACACGGACTACAAACATTTGCTACTAATAGGCAAAGTGATAGAACAGGATTTGCTGAAGCATTTGCTAATATTTGCGGTGAAGAATTAAATATGTTATCACAAAAAATACAAAAAGATATTCAGATAGAAGACATATGGTCTGTATCATATAAAAAAGGTGAGTATCACACGCCACACAATCACGGATCAATCGGTCTAACAGGTATATTGTATTTAAACTATGATAATAAATCTGCTCCAACACAATATGTACAACCTTGGAATGATTGGTATTCAGATAGAACCATTTACTATCCATTACCAGTACAAGAAGGAACAATAGTTGTAGTTCCAAAATTTGTAAGACACTTTACAGAACCAAGTAAGTCTGCTAAAGTAAAAAGAATAATCAGTTGGGATATGAAAATAATTTAATGCCTAAAAAACAAAAAGTAAGATTTCATAAAGGAGATAGAAGACCTAAATCTGATAATGATTATTCTACTCTTTTTTACAAAAAACGTATGATAAAAAGAGGAAAGGATATTCTATGGAGAGTGACAGAATATCCTACTAAGAAAGTTATTATGGAATACTTTTTTGAAGATGATGCTAAGAATCTGTGTAATTTTCAAAATAAACATCAAGTATGGCGTTTTAATGGTGGTATTCCTAGTTTTTTAAGATGTAAGTAGTATAAATATTAGTGTTGAAAATATATGGAAAATGTGATTATATTAATGGATAAAATGAGGGAGAAATGTTTAGTTTTAAAGGATTTTTTACAAGGGAGAAGAATACTCACCTTGAACACTTAGAAGACGATATAATCAATCGTGGTTCAAGCGGTGGTGATAATGCCATCAACTTTCTTGTATCTGTAAGAAATATGCTTGCTGGTTCATCTGGCAAGAAAGTCAATATGACCGTCAAATGGGACGGCGCACCTGCTATTATTTGTGGTGTTAATCCAGAAAACGGCAAATTCTTTGTCGGCACTAAATCAGTTTTTAACGTTTCACCTAAAGTCAATTACACATTATCAGATATACGAAGAAATCATAGTGGCGAATTAGCAAACAAACTTGCTATTGCTCTAACTCAATTATCACGTCTTGGTATTAAAGATGTACTACAAGGCGATTTTTTATTTTCACAATCAGATTTAAAAACAGCAAATATTGAAGGTGAAGATATGATTACATTTACACCTAACACTATTACATATGCTGTACCAGTCAATTCAGATATAGGTAAAAGAATAGCTAACGCAAAAATGGGTATTGTGTTTCATACAAAGTATTCTGGTAAAACTTTATCATCAATGACTGCTAGTTTTGGAACTGTAAAAGGTAATGCTAGAAACGTATTTCTCGCTTCTGCTTCTTATAAAGATTTATCTGGTTCTGCTAAATTAACAAAATCAGAATTAAGTATGTTTGATAATAGAATTAATATGGCAAAAGGTTCTTTATATAAAGCAAAAACTTTATTAGATTTAATGTCAAAAGAAAATGATAGTTTATCTATTGGTTACAGATTAAAAACATTTTTTAATTCTTATATTAGAAATACAAATAGTGGTATGGCAAAAGTAAAAAATTTAGTAGATATGTTTTTTGATTATTATGAAAACTTTTTACAAACAGAAATAGATGCTAGAAAAACAGAAAGTGGTAAACAAAAATATAGAGATTTATTAAAAAAGAATATGATATTTCTAAATAGAAATAAAACATCTTTGTATTTTGCGATTGCGTCACACGTGACTTTAGGTAATGCGAAGAACTTTTTAATTAGTAAGTTATCAGAAATACAAAGTATAGGTCACTTCTTACGAACACCAAATGGTTATCGTGTAACAGCACCTGAAGGATTTGTTGCTGTTGATAGAGCCGCTGGCGCTGTAAAGTTAGTAGATAGATTAGAATTTAGTAGAGCCAATTTCACGGCTGAAAAAGATTGGGTTAAAGGATAATGGCAACAGGATATTTAACAGAACAAGATATACAAGTCAGTAGAGGCCTGATTAGAGGTGCTACTGTAAGAAATATTTTTGGTTACAATACATCAATTACAACATCATTTATACCAGCTTGGGAGTTTG
>Ga0222715_10002658_pt1 | contig 16218 bp, 13 predicted proteins | sample C33_9DmetaG_FD_165056 | JGI IMG/M metagenome (GOLD analysis project Ga0222715, IMG submission 165056) | Estuarine water microbial communities from San Francisco Bay, California, United States - C33_9D | ecosystem: Environmental > Aquatic > Marine > Unclassified | place: USA: California... | reverse complement strand
TCAATAGGTTTGGTTTTTGAGACGGCTATGAGCTGAACCTCGTTTGATAACTCATTTTGAATTTTGGCTATAGAAGAAGCTACACTCATGCAATGGGATAAATTAATAGACCGGTCAGTAGTTTAGGTTCAATATAAGTAGATTTTGCAGCCATAGGAATTTCGCTCTCTGCCGCTTGCTTCAAGTCGTAAACAGTATAGGCTTTTGGTCTTAATAGAAGGGCTGTTACTGAGTCTGATGTAGACGTTGCTTGAGGTAAATTGTTTAGACAGTGTTCTAAGTCGGCTAAGCTTGCGTTTTTATGAAGTCTGATCAGGTAATTATCATGATTGATTTGAAGCGAGTGCTCTTCGCTGGTTACTTCAAGATCACAATGTTCAAAGGAGGCGTACGAATTTAACCGTTTCAGGCATTCTTGGGCACTAAAAGATACCGTAAACGGTTTTGCTACAGCTTTAATGTTAAGATCGTCTTCGGCGATAAAGAAGCTCATAAAATAGGCAAGGTCTGCATCCCCTTGAACTTCATACTTGCTATTAGCGTAGTGCAGTGATGATTCGATGCGGTGGTGTCCGTCTACAATATAGGTGCTTTTATTAGACTCAATAAGTGACTGAATCTCTTCTATGTGTTTAGGGTCGGTAAGTTGCCAAAGCTGATGAACTTCTTGATCTACAGTGAGATCAACAGATGGTGGGCTTGACGCCGTGAAGCTGCAACACCACGATTTGAATCGGTCTTTGTTGTCAGAAAAGGCAAGTACTACCGGATCTGCATGAATGCCTACCTCGTCTAGGTATACGGCTAGCGTATCTCTGCGCGCAGCCTTGGTTTGCTCATGCCGTTTTACCGTCTGATTGACGTAAGCTGAAATAGGGGTGATGCCAACAACTCCGGTAGCATTTATGCGGGCGCTTTTTATCTGGTAAATCCATAAGGATTCTTGGCTTAGCTCGCGGTAAACGCCTGAAAAAAGCTGGTCAAATAAACGTTCGCGCACCAACGCAAATCGCTCTTTTAGGTCAAGCTCACTGCTAGAATGAATACTCGGAGCGAGAACCTGAAGAAACGAATACGGATTGCTACTGAGTTCTTCCTCGATAGCGTCTGAACTGTATGAGTCAATGTGCTTGATAGGAACACGGCCGCAATGAGCATTAGAAGCGATCCACCCTTTGAAAGGTCGAATAAGCGTCATGAGGTCTTTTCTTCGAGCTGATTAATGATTTCTTGAGCAATAGATAACGCTCGCCTTCCATCTTCAAAGCTGACAATAGGGGGCTGTTTCTTACTAATCGCAGCTGCAAAGTTTTTGTGTTCTTCTTCTATAGCGTTGGTCAATGTAATAGAGGGAGACTCAAAATAAATCTGCTTCAATTGACCCTCGGCCGTTGGTAATAAGAGATCAAACTCTCCTGGATTTTCGGGGGCATCTTTCATCCGAACGATTTCGGTTTTTTTATCCAACAAATCGATGGTAACGTAGGCATCCTTTTGAAAACAACGCAACTTGCGCATATTCTTGAGAGAAATGCGGCTTGCGGTTAAGTTGGCCACACACGAATCTTCAAATTCAATACGTGCCGTAGCGATGTCAACAGATTGGCTAATGACGGCGGTGCCGTTGGCATCAATGCGCTTTATGGGCGATGTGTTGCATTGTAGTACCAAATCAATGTCGTGAATCATCAGATCGAGTACAACAGAAACGTCAGTGCCTCTAGGATTAAATTCGGCGAGTCGATGTACCTCTATAAACTTGGGTTGATTTAAGTGCGGTAAAGCGGCAACAAAGGCCGGATTGAATCGCTCTACGTGTCCTACTTGAGCCACACGATTATTCTCTGCAGCTAGTTCTACTAAACGAGCGGCCTGTTCGGGGTGTTCACAGATAGGCTTCTCAACGAAAACATGAAGGTTGTGTTTTAAGGCGGCCAGTGCATAATCAAAATGATAGAGCGTAGGTGTGATAATAAACAGACCTTCAACCTCGTTCATCAGCGCCTCCGCTTGGTCGAAATAGGTGTATCCTAATTCAGCAGCTAATTGTTTTGAAGCTTCTTGATTTAAATCAAAAAAACCAACCAGCTCAAAGTGCTCTGAGGCATTCAGAAGTTTTAGGTGGATTTTTCCTAGGTGCCCAGCACCAAAAACTCCAACGCGAATCATAAGCGGATAATTTCGGCAAAGTTAAGCAGAAGCGCTGTAATTTAGAGCTGATTTATTAGAGGTGCGAAACGATTCACTACGACATAAGGGGCTCAGAAATCAGCTTGCACAGCAATTGAGCGAACGAGGCATTCAGAGTGCGCATGTGCTTGAGGCCATCAGAGTCATCCCTAGGCATTTATTTTTAGACAAAACCCTCGAAGCCCATGCCTATGAAGATCGAGCCTTTCCGATAGGTGCAGAGCAAACTATTTCGCATCCGTATACCGTGGCTTTTCAAACTGAACTGCTCGAGGTTCGATCGGGTATGAAGGTTTTAGAAATAGGAACAGGCAGCGGCTACCAATCAGCAGTGTTAAGTTTTTTGGGTGCAGAAGTATTTACGGTTGAAAGACAACTAGAGCTTTTTCGAAAGGCCGAGGTGTTCTTTAGAACCTTCCAGTGGAAACCTAAGCTCATACACTATTCTGATGGCTGCAAAGGTCTTTCAAAATATGCTCCTTATGACCGAATTGTAGTCACCGCAGGGGCCAAGGAGATACCTAATGCATTATTGGCTCAGTTATCTATTGGGGGCATATTGGTGATTCCGGTAGGAGAAAATCAGCAAAAGATGACCGTTTTAGAGCGTAAAGGGGCCAAAGAGTTTCACAAAACGACCTATGGAGACTTTCAATTTGTACCTCTCTTGAATAGCACGGAAGGTTTAGTGCGCTAATGTTACTTGTTGTGCTGTTTTTTAATGCGGTCGAGATCGCGCTGATTTTCTCGGTCTTTTAAGGTCTCGCGCTTATCGAAATTCTTTTTACCCTTGGCAAGGGCAATTTCTATTTTTGCTTTGCCTGTTGCATTGATGAAAAGTGAGAGCGGAACAATCGCCATTCCCTTTTGAGATACCTCTCGGAACAGTTTCTGCAACTCCCGTTTTTTTAATAGCAACTTTCTGGATGCCTTTGGAAGGTGATTGTTGTAGGTTCCGTGGGAGTAGGGGTCTATGTGCATGTTCACAACGAAGAGCTCTCCTTGATCGTTAAACTCGCAAAAACTCTCAGTTATTCGGGCTTTATTTGCACGTATAGATTTTATCTCGGTTCCGGCAAGAACAATTCCGGCCACATAGGTGTCGATCAATTCGAAGTCAAACCGAGCCCGTTTATTCTTGATGTTTACCGTTGCTTTCATGATCTGATTTAAGAACGCGTGCTGCTTTCAAATAGGTACTCTAAGTAAGACGCGGTATTTCTTAAATACTTCATGTCGTTGGTTATAAGTGATTGACTTACACCACCTTGAATTAAAGCGAATAGCTGCTTCGCAAATACGGTTTCGGGTATGCCTAAATAAATTTCTTGACTTTCAACGCCTCGTTTTAAGGTGCTAGTCAAGTAGCTTTCGATGCGGTGTATTGCTTCATTTACCCGCAAGAGCAGCTGAGAAGAATTGTAGTTGCTTTGAATACCAAAACTGATGAGCGGACACGAACCCAATTCTGAAATGAGTTGATCGTATGCGCGGTAGAATGCAAAGAAAGACCGCATACACGCTTTTGGAGGATCATCGGCACTAAGCGCCTTTAGAATAGGCTGTTCAACTTTAGAAAAACTGTACTCAAAACAGGCTTCTGCCAGTGCTGTTTTGTCTTTGAAGTTGCCGTAAATGGCTCCTTTTGTCAATCCGGTTGCTTTGGTGAGCATGCTTAGACTCGTACCTTCATAGCCGTGCTTTAAAAAAAGCACGGCTGAGGTTTCTACTATAAATGAAGCGGTGTTCTTGGAAGTCGACATGGCTCTTAAATGCCCTACGAAATTACAAAATACTAATCGGTATCTGCCCTGCGAATAACCAATTTTTGGTCAAAGGCATCTAGTAAGAGTATGGAACCTTCCTTAACGATTTGTGCCAAAAGTTCTTTTGAAATGACATTCATCACTTCTTTTTGAATAAGCCTTTTGATCGGACGTGCTCCGAAATCTGGATCGTAACCTTTTTCAGCTAAATAATTCAGCGCATCTTCGGTTGCGTCAAGAGAAATGTGGAGATCGGTTAATTTGCGTTTAACCTCTTCCAATTGCAGACGCACGATGTCTTTAATGGCCTCTTGGTTCAGCGGATTAAAGCTCACAATTTCGTCTATTCGATTCAAGAACTCTGGACGAAGTCGTTGCTTGAGCAAGTGCATCACTTCTTCCTCTAGCTGAATTACATCAGCTTCTAGGTGTGGGCTGTTTTGATCTAAGCGGCTCCAGAGCTCACTGCCCATATTACTGGTCATGATGATCAGCGTGTTTCTAAAATCAACTACGCGACCCTGTCCGTCGGTTAACCTTCCGTCATCGAGTACCTGGAGCAGTATATTAAATAGCTCAGGATGTGCCTTTTCTATTTCGTCTAGCAAGATAACTGAATAGGGCTTTCTTCGAACTGCCTCAGTAAGCTGACCTCCCTCTTCGTAGCCCACATAGCCGGGAGGCGCGCCAATTAGTCGACTTACGCTGTGCCGCTCGCTGTATTCGCTCATGTCGATGCGGGTCATCGCATTCGCATCATCAAAGAGGGTTTGAGTGACGGCCTTTGCCAAGGCTGTTTTTCCTACTCCTGTGCTTCCGAGAAATAAAAAGCTACCAATCGGTCTATTAGGGTCTTGAAGACCTGAACGACTTCTTCGAATGGCGTCGGCTAACAATTCAACTGCTCGATCTTGGCCTACAATGCTTTGTTTTAAAACAGATTCAAGACCCAGAAGCTTTTCGCGTTCTGAACTCAGTAATTTCTGCACAGGAATCCCTGTCCATTTGGCCACCACTTCAGCAATATCATCACTTGAAACCTCTTCTTTAATTAAGGTGTTCTTGCTGTTACTCGCCTTTTCTTCCAAGGCAGCTAGTTGATCTTCTAGCGCCTTACTGCTACCGTACCGAATTTCAGCAACCTTAGCGTAGTCGCCATTTCGTTCAGCACGCTCAGCCTCAAGCGTTAAGGCCTCGAGTTCATTTTTGGTCTTTTGGATTTCATCAATAATGCTGCGTTCTTGTTGCCATTTACTGAAAAGGGTATTACGCGTCTCTTTCAGTTCAGTCAACTCTACGTTTAGCAATTTTAATTTGTCTTGATCTTTTTCTTTCTTAATGGCTTCAACTTCGATTTCGAGCTGCATGATTTTGCGATCCATAATGTCTAATTCTTCGGGCTTCGAATTGATCTCCATTCGAATTTTTGACGCGGCTTCATCCATTAAGTCAATGGCTTTATCGGGTAGAAACCTGGAGGTAATGTAGCGCTCCGATAATACTACAGCGCTTATTACAGCCTCATCTTTAATGCGCACTTTGTGGTGTGCTTCGTATTTGTCTTTAAGCCCACGTAAAATAGATATGGCACTCTCCGTGTCTGGCTCTTCTACGTTGACCTTTTGGAAGCGTCGTTCTAGTGCTTTGTCTTTTTCGAAATGCTTTTGAAATTCATCCAGGGTGGTGGCCCCTATAGTGCGGAGCTCCCCCCTTGAAAGTGCGGGTTTAAGAATGTTGGCTGCGTCCATGGCTCCAGACCCACCTCCGGCCCCGACCAAGGTGTGAATTTCGTCGATGAAAAGAATAAACTGACCTTCGGCCTCGGTTACCTCTTTGACCACAGCTTTGAGTCGCTCTTCGAATTCGCCTTTATACTTAGCACCGGCAAGAAGCAGTCCCATGTCAAGGCTAAAGATCTTCTTATCCTTTAGATTCTCAGGAACATCTTGACTAACAATGCGTTGTGCAATACCTTCAACGATAGCGGTTTTTCCGACCCCAGGTTCACCCACCAGAATAGGATTGTTCTTAGAACGTCTTGAGAGAATCTGGAGCACTCTTCGAATCTCATCGTCTCTTCCAATTACCGGATCCAATTGATTCTTGTCGGCCAATTCGTTGAGATTTTTGGCGTACTTCATCAAGTTTTCTTGCCCCTGCTTGTTTGGTGAGACTTGCTGCTCTATGGCGACTTTCTGTAGGCGCTCTAAACTGAGTCCTGCGTCTTTAAGTAGGCGTGAGGCGGTTGATTCCTTCTGAATGAGCGCCTTGAGTAAATGAGAAAAACTGGCTATGCTTTCGTTTTCTTTTCTGGCCTCGGCTATGGCCTTAGTCAGAATTGAGACCGCCTCTTGACCGAGCCCTTTTTGGGTTGAACTGCTTTTACCTAGCTGTTTCAGCTGAGCATCAACGGCCGCATCTAGCCTTGAGAAACCGTCTTGCTGATTTTCGAGTAGTAAAGAAACTTCTTCTTTGGCCTTTGTGTTGACCGCCTTTAATAGATGAATCCCCTCTATAATAGAGTGATCGAGACTCTCGGCGACAATATGCGACTCGCCTATAATGTCTTGTACCTTACTGCTGAATGATTGTATGTCTAACATAGTTGATTGATTTGCTATACCCTACGCAAATGTTAATCCATCTGATCTAGAACTCGAATTAAGTCGATTTAAATGACTATTTGACAGTTATTTTACATGTAAATGTGCCAAAATGACACTTTAAAAACGTGCATTAGTTTGTTCATAATTGTCAATAAAGTGATTTAAAGACTAAATCAGGCGTCGTATTTTTGAAACTTATTTATAGGCTATGCAAAGAGACCAACAGTTGTTTGATTTGATTGAATTGGAGCACCAACGTCAGATCAGAGGAATCGAGTTAATTGCTTCAGAAAACTTTACCTCTGAGGCTGTGATGGAGGCTGCCGGATCGGTTTTGACCAACAAATATGCAGAGGGTTATCCTTCAAAGCGCTATTACGGCGGATGTGAGGTGGTCGATCAGGTAGAAAATTTGGCCATTGAACGCGCAAAGGCGTTGTTTGGGGCTGCCTATGTAAACGTTCAACCCCATTCGGGATCACAGGCTAATGCTTCTGTGTTTCATGCCATGCTCAATCCGGGTGATAAGATTCTTGGATTCGATCTCTCCCACGGAGGTCATCTTACCCACGGATCACCGGTCAATTTCTCTGGACGTCTCTATAGTCCAAGCTTTTATGGGGTAGACAGAGAGACAGGCTTATTGGATTACGATGAAATCGAGAAAATTGCGGTTAAAGAGTCTCCCAAGCTTATTATCGCGGGTGCCTCAGCCTATTCAAGAGACATGGACTTTAAGCGCTTCAGACAGATTGCAGACAAGGTAGGGGCGCTTTTGTTGGCAGATATATCACACCCTTCGGGTCTGATCGCGAAAGGTGTGTTGAACGACCCCCTTCCGCATTGCCATGTGGTAACTACCACAACACATAAAACGCTTCGAGGCCCTCGTGGAGGAATGATTATGATGGGTGAAGACTTTGACAACCCGTTTGGTATAAAATTAAAAGACGGAAGCCTTAGAAAAATGTCAGCATTATTAGATCTCGCTGTTTTTCCGGGTAATCAAGGTGGGCCTTTAGAGCACATTATTGCGGCAAAGGCCGTAGCCTTTCGTGAAGCCTTGTCTGATGAGTTTTTACATTACATCGTTCAAGTAAAGAAAAACGCTAACGCTTTGGGTGAAGGGCTTACATCACTTGGTTACGATATTATTTCAGGCGGAACCGACAACCACATGATTCTCATCGACCTACGCAATAAGAATGTGACCGGAAAGCTCGCTGAAAAGGCCTTAGAACATGCAGATATAACGGCTAATAAAAACATGGTTCCATTCGACGATAAATCGCCCTTTGTCACATCTGGCGTGCGCTTCGGAACACCAGCCATCACTACGAGAGGGCTCGTTGAATCTGATATGGCAACGGTGGTTAGCCTAATTGATAAGGTATTGAGTGATCCAGAGAATGAGTCGCGCCTTAAAGAGGTAAAGTCTCAGGTGAATGAGCTGATGAGCGGACGCCCACTATTTGTGATGTAACCGTTCTTTAGGGTGCATCGGATGAAAACCGCATTTCAAATAGCCGGTTCCAATTTTTTCCGGTCACAAAAAATGTTTTTCTCTCCGGGTGATAGGCTATTCCATTTAACACAGAATTGAGTGGATCAAAGTTATTGTCTTTGGTCAACTGCTCGGTCAAAAAACTCAGGTCGATCACTCCTTCGAGGGCGCCCGAATGTTTGTTGATCACCATAATACTGTTCTTTTGGTACACATTAGCGTAGAGCAATTCTCCGGCTACTTCAAGTTCGTTCGCGTTCTTGTAAAAGGCGGTATTTGAGCTAACGGTCAGGTATCCGGTTTCTTCAAGGCTGATTGGATCAAGCGTATAGATGTACTCACTGCCGTCACTCTTGTAAATTCGACTCTCGTCATGAGCGAGACCCCAGCCTTCTGTAGAAGATCCGTAAGCGAACTCCCCTAATTTTTCAAGTGAATGAAGATCATACACGAAACCTTTTTTAGCCTGCCAGGTTAGCTGAATAAGTCTGTTATCAACTACCGTAATGCCTTCGCCGAAATAGGATGGATCTATGTTAACACGTTTATAGATCTCAGTTGTAAAGGGGTTGTAGGCAGTAATTATAGAGCGACCTTTTTGGCCGGTGCTCTCAAAAAGGGTGTCTCCCACAAATTCTAATCCCTGCGTATAGTGAGCCGTGTCGTGCGCATAGATCGCCACTAACTCAGCTTTCCACTTAACAGGAGGAGTAGAGGCGTAGATGGCGATTGTTTTCTTCTCCATTTTCGGACCATCAGCGGTATTCAAACGCAGATCTAGTTCGTGTTTTCCCAGGGCAAACTGATTTAAAGCGATCTGCTGATCCTGAAAGTCAATCGATTCTTTATTGGATTCAATACCCATTAGTTGGGCAGACTCTTCGCTTAAATCAAAACGCAAACTGTCGTCTTGATGTAGAATAGGGGCATGTGTTGCGAAGCGTACCATTCTGTCGGGCGTCGCTTTTTTAGCGCCGCAAGCCGTTAACATCAGTGCACTAATTGAATAGGTGAAAACGATCCATTTCATACCGAAAATTACAGTTTAGTTGCGCGGGCTACAAATTTAAAAGACCTTATCTTTGCGATGGGCAAGTCCTACACGACCAGCTCCTACAGAATCCCCCAGGGCGGGAACGCAGCAAGGGTACGTAGTTGTAGCGGTGCGATGTAGGACACTTGCCTTTTTTTGTATGAAAACGAAAAAGGTAATTGTAATTTCAGGCGCCTCCTCAGGGATCGGAAAAGCCATAGCCGAGCATCTCTCTGCTCAGGGTCATGCAGTCTACGGTACCTCAAGAAACCCATCTCAAAGCACTCAGAATCAACAATTTCAGTTACTTAGTCTCGATGTCACTTCTGATCAGAGCACGGCCGAATTGGTTCAAACGGTGTTGAAAAGAGAAGGGCGAATTGATGTACTTATCAATAATGCAGGCAAGGGAATGACCGGGCCGGTAGAAGAGACCCCTTTGTCTGAGGTTCAGTCTCTTTTTGATCTCAATTATTTTGGTGCGCTGCGCATGATTCAAGCAGTTTTACCCACAATGAGGTCTCAACGATCGGGCCTAATCGTCAATGTGAGTTCAATTGCCGGTTACATGGGTTTGCCCTATAGGGCACATTATTCTGCGGTAAAGTCGGCTTTGAGCATGCTCACAGAAGGATTGAGATTAGAGTTGAAGTCATTCGAAGTAGACGTCGTTAATTTGGCGCCCGGAGACTTTGCTACCAATATAGCCTCAGGAAGGTACCATGCCCATTTAAAGGAGAATTCTCCCTATTACACTACATATAAAGATCAGCTAGAACAGTTTGACGCCCATGTTCATTCAGCAGCCTCGCCAATAGTGGTCGCGCAATTTATTGAAGGTTTGATGCAAAGACAATCGACAAAACCTCACTATTTTGTAGCTTCGGCCTTACAAAAACTATCTGCCACTGTGTTGAAAAAAATACTTCCTCAAAAATGGTTTGAACGCCTGCTCGCTAAACACTATAATTTACCCTTATGAAATTTTTTATAGACACTGCAAACCTTGAACAGATAAAAGAGGCCCAAGATTTGGGTATTATTGATGGTGTAACTACCAATCCATCTCTGATGGCCAAAGAGGGAATAGCTGGAGAGCAGCGTATTTTAGACCATTACAAGGCCATTTGTGACATTGTTGACGGTGACGTATCGGCTGAAGTCATTGCAACTGATTTCAAAACTATGATTAAAGAAGGTGAAATTCTCGCCGAACTTCATCCGCAAATTGTGGTCAAGGTGCCAATCATTAGAGAGGGCCTTAAGGCGATCTCTTATTTTTCTAAAAAGGGCATACGAACCAACTGCACATTAATTTTCTCCTCAGGCCAGGCCTTGCTTGCTGCAAAGGCTGGTGCTAGTTATGTTTCACCATTTATTGGGCGACTTGACGACATTTCTTCAGACGGATTAATCCTTATTGAAGACATAAGAACCATATTTGATAATTACGACTTTGGCACTGAAATATTAGCTGCTTCGGTCAGAAATGCGATGCATATTATTGAATGTGCTAAGATTGGCGCTGACGTAATGACTGGTCCGCTCTCGGCCATGGAATCTCTACTTAATCATCCGCTGACAGAAAAAGGGTTAGCTACCTTTCTAGCGGATCACAAGAAATTAAACGGATAACACCTCAATGCTTACAGTTTCTAATCTTTCGATTCAATTCGGAAAAAGAGTCTTATTTGACGAAGTAAACGTGACCTTTACCCAAGGTAATTGCTATGGGATTATAGGGGCCAATGGTGCGGGAAAATCTACCTTTATGAAGGTGCTTTCCAGAAAAATGGATCCCACCTCTGGACGGGTAATCCTAGAACCCGGAAAGCGTATGTCTGTCTTGGAGCAAAACCACAACGCTTGCGACTCTTTTCCAGTTTTAGAAACGGTTTTAAGAGGAAATAAACCGCTTTTTGAAGTAAAGCAAGAAATCGATGCCCTTTATGCCGATTACGACGATGCAAAAGCCGATCGTATAGGAGAGCTACAAGTGCAATTTGAAGAGATGAATGGGTGGAATGCTGAAAGTGACGCAGCAGCGCTTCTCTCAAACTTGGGTATAAAGGAAGACTATCATTTCCAAATGATGTCTGATGTTGACCCTAAGCTTAAGGTGCGTATTCTATTGGCCCAGGCGCTTTTTGGAAATCCAGATGTGCTCATAATGGATGAACCAACTAACGACCTTGATTACGAGACTATTAGTTGGCTAGAAGATTTTTTAGCCAATTACGAAAATACGGTGCTGGTAGTCTCGCATGACCGACACTTTTTAGATGCGGTGTGCACCCATGTGGCCGATATTGACTTTGGAAAGATTAATCTGTTTAGCGGCAACTATACTTTTTGGTATGAAAGTAGCCAATTGGCCGCCAGACAGCGAGCCCAGCAAAACAAGAAGGCTGAGGAAAAGGCTAAAGAGCTTCAAGAGTTTATACTGCGATTCAGTGCGAATGTGGCCAAGAGTAAGCAAGCTACCTCACGAAAGAAAATGCTTGAAAAGCTCAAGGTCGAAGACATTAAACCTTCTTCTAGACGCTATCCGGCTATTATTTTTGAGAAGGAGCGTGAAGCAGGCGATCAGATCTTAAACATATCCAATCTTCAGGCACATTCTGAAGAGGGTGAGGTGCTTTTTAAAGGGGTAGACCTCAATTTGGTCAAGTCGGATAAAGTGGCTATTATTTCTAGAGACTCCCGTGCAACTTCGGGATTTTATCAAATTATATCTGGTCATCAGCAGCCGGTAAGTGGTGAGATTCAGTGGGGGGTCACCACTACCCAATCGTATTTGCCAGCAGATAACGAGGGCTATTTTACCGATCCGGTAAGTCTAGTTGATTGGCTTCGAAACTATGCTAAGACAGAAGAAGAGAAAGAAGAAGTACACTTAAGGGGCTTTTTAGGAAAGATGCTCTTTAGTGGTGAGGAAGCCCTAAAGAAGTGCACTGTCTTGTCTGGAGGAGAAAAGGTGCGCTGTATGCTCAGCAAAATGATGCTTCAACGCGCTAACGTGCTACTTTTAGATGAGCCCACTAACCACCTTGACTTGGAGAGTATAACCGCGTTCAACAATTCGTTAAAGAACTTTAAGGGAACTGTCTTGTTAACTACTCACGATCACGAATTTGTAAACACGGTAGCCAATCGCATGATCGAGCTGACTCCAAATGGGGTAATAGATCGCTATATGACCTTCGATGAGTACATGCAGAATGCAGACATCAAGGCACTACGGCACAAAATGTACGGCAACTAGAGGCTCCGAATCTAGGCGTTAAAGTACTTCGAATTCCAAATAAACGGATTGAAATTTTTTCCCATAGCAAAGCCGTAGAATATGGCCAATCCTACTACACCTTTAAAGAAAAAGAAAAACAAGATCCAGAATTCAGCGCTTGAGTTTGCTTTGGAAAACATGCCTTCCGGTATCATTAGGGTAAGCACGAAACTAAGGGCTGCTAATACCGCTAGCAGGTGAGCTGGACCTCTAAACGGCCAAACTAACCATTTTCTAAGTAGGTTTAAGTCGGATCCCCATTGGTGTATAAGGTAGTAATACCCATTTCCCATTGGTGCAAAGAGCATAGGATCGTCTTTATCTTCAAGTTTAAAAAGCTTAGATGGTGCCATGATGTGCATTCCGTTTAGCTCAATTCCGTGCTGTTTTTCTAGAGATAGAATACGCTCTTTCGCTTCAGAAGGCAGTTGAGGCTTGAAATACTTCAAGGGTAAGAAGCGCAAACGGTAAGTCGTAGCCACTTCTTTAATCGCTGTCAAGTGAAAAATGCGTTCGGTTTCGAGTTGATCGAAGTCGAATGCATTGTCAACCGCTTGCTGATGAGATAGCCTGTGATCGAGTGAATCATCGGCAAAGGTCAATGAACTTCCGATCATTGCTTCCCATTGATTTTTTTGAAGTTGAAAGGAGGAGTTTAACTGCGAAGTTCTGAGTCGTTCCTTGAGATTTAAGCCTTTGAATTTCATCGAGTTTCTTTTTATAGCTTTACAAAATTAACAATTGAATCAATAGCCTAAAAGAAAATTAAGTTCTTAATTCTGCATTTAAAGTGGTCTGCAACTGGGTATAGATACGAGCCACCGCTTTGTCAATTTCTTTGTCTGTTAAGGTCTTATTTGTATCACTAAATTGCAACTGAATCGCATAGGATTTTTTGTTTTCTGGAACTCCTTTTCCCGTATAAACATCGAAAAGATTAACCGCTTTCAGCAATTTTCTCTCTGCCTCAAAACAACGTGTGTATAGCTCTCCAAAGGTTGTGTCCTCTTCTAAAATAAGGGCAAGGTCTCTATAAACGATGGGGTGTTTAGATACCTCTCTTAGTTTAAATTCACGTTGGTGCGCGTGTTCGATCAGATAATCCCAATTTAGCTTCGCTCCAACAACCGCTTGAGACAGTCCGAATGATTTAGCCATTTTGGGATGAACGACGCCCATCTGGGCAATCAGGCTTTCTTTATTGAAGATCCCAATGCTCTCGCTGTAGAGCGAAGATTCATCGATGGGTTTTTCTTCGAATCTGCCTATCTCAAGTTTTTGCAGCAGGGCGTAGCACAGACTTTTTAAGTCGTAAAGACTGACCTTTTGGTCATCGACCATCCAGTGCTGTGGGTGCCTGCGTCCTGTGGCCATTAGTAGTAACTCGTGAGACTCGGTCATTGTCGAATCTTCTCGGGAGTATACTTTTCCGAATTCAAAGATTTTAAGGTCTTTTTGCTGCCTGTTACTATTATAGGCTACCGTTTTTAATCCGCTGCTCAATAGCTCTGTACGCATAGCCTGCAAATCGCTGCTTAAGGCATTCTGCAGCTTTATTTGAGCTGGGTTTTCATTGGCTTGGGTTAAACTATTACTAAGGGTTTCAGTATAGCCAAGAGCAACGAGGTGGTCTGCGACTTCATTTTGAAGCGCTATGTTGGTGTTTTCTTTTGCACTGGACGGGGCGTAGAAAAACTTCTCGGGTATTGGGATGCGGTTATACCCATATACCCGCAGCACTTCTTCAATGACATCGATTTCACGAGTCACGTCGTTTCGATAGGTAGGAACAACAATTCCTAGTCCGGCCTCTGTTTCGTTTAGCACCTTAAACTCCAGATGGGATAAAATACTTTTGATGTGTTCAGAGGGAAGGGGAGCTCCAGCGGTTTTATTTAGTTTATCGTAGTTCAAGAAAAGGCTGACGGGAACGGCCTCTTTGGGATAAAGTTCAATAAGGTCGCTGCTTATGGTTCCGTTCGCTAGTTCTTTAAGCAGAACGGCTGCCCGCTTTAGGGCCACCTTGCAGAAGCTGATATCAACGCCCCTCTCAAAACGAAACGAGGCATCGGTGTGAAGCCCGTGAGTTTTTGATGTTTTGCGGATGCTAATGGGATCGAAGTAGGCGCTCTCTAGTAAGACGCTGGTGGTGGTCTCACTAACTCCAGAGGCTAGACCGCCATACACTCCGGCTATACAAAGTGGTTTTTCGGCATCACAGATAACTAAGTCTTCTGTGTTTAGGCTGCGCTCGACTCCATCAAGCGTAATGAGTTTTTCATCTTCTTCGGCATTTCTGACCACAATCTTTTTTTGACTGATCTTTTCGTAGTCAAAGGCATGAAGCGGTTGACCGAGCCCGTGAAGCACAAAGTTGGTGACATCTACTACGTTATTGATAGGGGTGAGACCTATAGCTTTCAGTCTATTTTGAAGCCAGTCAGGAGATGGTTTAACCTGTAAGTTACTCACTACAATACCCAAATAACGCGGAGCCTTTTCAGGAGCCTGCACGTCAATTTCGATTGGAGTACTGTAGTTTTCAATAGAAAAATGGCTAATGCTCACCGAGTTTAATGGCGGAAGCTGTTTGTTTTGACCCAGACCCGCCCTGAGATCTCTGGCGACCCCGTAATGGCCCATAGCGTCGGCCCGATTTGGTGTGAGTCCAATTTCGTAGACCGTGTCTTTGTATACTGGAAACACTTGAGCTAGCGGTGTACCAGGTTTTAAGCTCGATTCAAGAACCACTATTCCATCGTGACTCGAGCCAATCCCAAGCTCGTCTTCGGCACAAATCATTCCTTCGCTCTCTTCGCCTCGAATCTTGGATTTCTTTAAGGTCAGTGCGCTTCTGTCTGTACCGTAAATAGTGGTGCCCACTAAGGCCACGGCGACCTTTTGCCCTTTGGCTACATTGGGTGCTCCACAAACAATCTGAACCACATTATCTCCAAGGTTAACTTTGGTCACCTTTAATCGATCTGCATTGGGGTGCCCCTCGCATTCGATAACCTCACCGACAATCACGCCCTCAAGCGATCCTTTTACCGATTCAAAGGGTACTATTCCTTCTACCTCTAGGCCGAGATCGGTTAAAATTTCTGCTGTTTTTTGGGGATCAAGCTGGCTGTCGAAATAATCTTTTAACCAATGGTCAGAAATGAGCATAGTTTAGTCGTTTATTGAAGCGTAAATATAAGACGAATGAATCGCTTTATTTCAAAGCGATAGAGAGGTTCATTTCTTTAAGCTCAATGTGCACGGTTTCTTTTTTAACCGGATGCTCAAAGCGCAACGACTGCGCCACTAGGTCAATTTGACCATTTGTGTTGCTGCGCTTTGCACCGTACTTAAGATCGCCTTTGATTGGATGGCCTAGGGCAGCTAGTTGTGCCCTAATTTGATGGTGTCTACCGGTATGCAGCTCGATAGACAAATAGGTGTAGCGATCTAATTGCTTGAGTACCGTAAATGATAAGGAGGCTTTTTTGGAGTTTTCGACCTCTTTTTGATAGGCAAATGACTTATTGAGGGCGGGCTTTCGAAGCAGATAATGGGTGAGGGTTTCACTAGTTGAGCTTACATGACCTTCTACTAGAGCGTGATAGGTTTTTTGCACTTGTCTTTCTGAAAAAATGGCGTTCATGCGCGTTAGCGCTTTTGAAGTCTTAGCGAAAAGCACTATTCCTGAGGTTGGGCGATCAATTCGGTGAATAACTCCTAGAAAGGCCTCTCCGGGCTTATTGTAGGTGTTTACGAGATACGCTTTAACAAGATCTATTAGGGTTGAATCTCCTGTTTTGTCTCCCTGAACTAGTAGACCGCCTACT
>Ga0222715_10002657_pt1 | contig 16222 bp, 19 predicted proteins | sample C33_9DmetaG_FD_165056 | JGI IMG/M metagenome (GOLD analysis project Ga0222715, IMG submission 165056) | Estuarine water microbial communities from San Francisco Bay, California, United States - C33_9D | ecosystem: Environmental > Aquatic > Marine > Unclassified | place: USA: California... | reverse complement strand
AAAAATGACCAATACTTTGCACTTGTGAAAGTTTTTGTATTAAGAAATTCTTTGCAACACCTAAACTAATATGACTTGCAATTGCAAAATATAAAGCACTTTGATTTCTGTCTATAAATTTTAGACCATCTTCTTTTGCTTTAATATAAGGCGCTTTACCTCTTTCTGTTTTTTTACTATCTATTTCAGCTTGTAAAAAACTTTCGTAATAACTTCTAAACTGGTTTTGCATAACTTTAACTTTATCCATACCAGCATTTGAATTCTTAATATAATAATTAAAGAATGTTTTTAATCGGTAACCTACTGAGTATTGGTCATTAGCACTAATACTTTTAGACATCTCATCTAAAATAGGTTTTGCTTTTGTAAGAGAACCTTGTGCCATTCTAATACGAGCATCAAACTGTGCAAGTTCGTTTTTATTAAATGTAGATGAACCTGAAGTATCTTTGTATGAAGCTGATGCTAAGAATATAGATGATGTAGGACTTTTGCCTTTAACACTACCAAAACCAGCAGTCATACTATTCATAGTTTTGCCAGAATAAACTGTGTGAAATACAATACCTAATTTTGCTCTTGCAATTGTTTTACCAATATCTGAATTAGTAGGTACTGCATATGTAATTGTATTAGGTGTAAAAGTAATCATACTTTCACCATCAATTGCGGCTGTTTTTAAATCACCTCTTGTATATAAAAGGTCGCCTTGGTAAACACCTTGTAAACCTAATTTAGGAAGTTCTCGTAAACATACAAGCAATTTGTTTGCTAATTCACCACCATGGTTTTTACGAATATCGCCAGGTGTATAATTAATTTTAGGTGTTTTATTAAATACTGATTTTGTACCGACAAAGAATTTGCCGTTTTCTGGATTGATACCACAGAATACAGCAGGTGCACCGTCCCATTTGACGGACATATTAATCTTACCGCCAATATTACCGGCTAACATATTTCTAACTGAATTAAGGAAGTTGATAGCGTTCTCACCACCCTTAGAACCACGATTAATAATATCGTCTTCTAAGTGTTCTAAGTGAGTATTCTTTTCCTTAGTGATAAATCCTTTAAAACTAAACATTTTTCTCTCTCATTTTTGTCCATTATACCAAATTTCCATACATTTGTCAAGCACTTTTTTGCTTTTTTTTCATCAAATCCATCAATAAAATCAATCTTTTTTACTATTTATAATAGCTTTACACCAGAAGTTGTGATGAATAGTGATTTACCAGACCATCCACCAGCCTGTCTTGTTCTACAAGTAATCGGTATCTGCACTTTTTGACCAGCAAAATTAAAGTTCATTTTAAAAGATTGTGATGTTCCATTATAATCAGCTGTAATATTTTTGATATTAGTAACTTTTGTATTAATTAATAATTCTTTTAATTCTTCATTGTCAGATACATCTTTAATGTCACTAATACCGTTTTCTTTACCTATTAGTAATTTATATGGACATGGTTTGAAAGTTGACCTAGGGTCATCATAGGTGTAAAAGTAAATTGTATTTAAAAAGTAAACCATATTTTTTGGTTCTTTTAAATATGTTGAAAAATCTCTTATTAAATTATTTCTAAAAGGATAATAAAAGTCATCAGCATAAAAGTCTTTCATATTTTTTCTAAATGCTGATGCTAATTTAGCAAACGCTTCTTTTGATGCACTCTCACTAAATGGTTCTTTTGTTATATCAAAAGCATTAATAGCGCCTTTTGCTGTTGCGCCTGTAACTGTCTTAGTTGCTTTTTTCCATGCACCATCAACTATCTTTGCAATATTAGTTTGTTGTGTGCTATTTTCTAATTTACCATAATAAGCATAAATGTTTGTATTAAATTTCGGCGTTTCATCTTTACCTGCAGCTATCTTATTAGAATATCCTAAAAATGTACCGTCATTAAATTCAATAATAACATCTGAAGGAGTTTTTGGTGAAATGCCTGATGGTTTACCTCTAGGCACCCAATAAAGATTTCTAATTTTTTTGGCACCTATATCTTTTTTAACTGCAATAGCATTGTTAAGTCCGATTTTTATATCTCTTTCAGGTGTTTCATCTTCATCAATTAACATACATAAGTCTTCGAATGTAACTGATTTGCCTTCACCGGTTTTGACACCTGTAGGTTTATTTTTCATTTTACAGGCATGATTTTCTAATTCTTTTGGGTCCATATGTTTATTTACTAAAAAGTAAACAGTTAAAAATTCATTAACATTGGAAGAGGCGGTACTATTTTTTCTAGTAACCATACCTAAATGACCTTTGATGGCCTTTTTAGTTAGTTGTACACCATAAGGCAATACAGATTTTTTATCAAGAGCTAATTGAAATAGAAATTTACCGGCAGTTTTATAGATAACTTTGCCTTTTAAAGTATCAACACATTTAAATAATATATCCTTATTTTTAGTGTCAAAACCTTCTTTTTTTAATGCAGCTCTGGCTGCACCAATTGTGGCCGTATCCATAGTATAGTATGGATTAGGCACTCCTTTTTGTTGATAATACGGTGATACTGTTGGCATTTTTCTCTCCTGTACATATTTATAATATGCCTAGGACAGAATGTCAAGCCTTTCTTTCACCTTTTGTACATAGGAAGTCTGGTACACCACCATTTTCCAACCAAACTCTATGTTTATTTTGAAATTTGACCAGACTAGAAGCGTCTTCTTCAAAAAAGTATTCGTGTATAATTTTGTTTTTAGGTTTCTCTATCACCTGCCATAATATCTTACGGCCTTTTTTTACCATTTTCTTAATGTAATGCAAGTTCTTATCTGCCTTTCCTGGTCTTTTATCGCCTTTGTGAAATCTAACTTTTTGTTTTTTTGGCATAACCTATAATTTAAAATCGCTAAATTTACTGTAAGCGTCATCTGGTGTAGGGTAGTTATTTTCTTCTTTCTGTCCACTATCTACTATGTTTTGTGCTGAAGCAGCCACATCATATAATCTCATTTTTGACCTATCAACACCAATAATAAATGCTTTGTTCATACTAGGGTCATTGTAACGATTCTTCAGTTGTTTTACTTTCATTTGACCTAACGCCTCTAGTTCTTCGTTAGACATTAAAGCAAACATAAAATCAGCAGTAGCTGGCAAACCAAAAGATTCTGAAGTATCTTCTAAACCAATATCTGTAGAAACAAAACCAGTTCTAGTTGTTTGTGTTGCAGTAAAAATAGGCACATCAAATTCTACAGCAAGACCTCTAAGTTCTTCTGCAATTGCTTTGATATAGAAATAAGATGAAATATTACCACCTTTAAATCTTGCACTAGCACAAATGTTCAAGTAATCAATAAAGATAACATCTGGTTTAAATGACTTTTTCAATGCAAGTTCATTTAACAATGCTCTGAAATGGCCACTATGAGCAGACGCTGTTGGATATTCTTTGATAATTAATTTACCTTTTGTCTTTGCATTTAGTTTTTCAAGTTTACTATCATACAATTGTTTAGGCATGGTATGTAAATCATCAATTGTTGCATCAAATAAGTTTGCATCAATTCTTTCTGCAATTCTTTCCTCAGCCATTTCTAAAGTAACATACAATACATTTAAACCTTCACTTAAAAAGTGAGAAGCACAATGACACATAAACAAAGATTTACCAACACCTGTGCCTGCAAGAGCAACATTCAAAGTTTTACTTGGAACACCACCTTTGGTAATCTTGTTGAAATAATCTAAATCAAACTTATATCGTTTTTCTTTTGTATGATACCAGGCAAAACGGTCTTCAGCATCTTCAATATAATCATGCCCAATATGATTGTCAAAACTAACAGCCAAAGCATTTGCTAAAATGCCAGGTATTGCTTCTGGTGTTCTCTTTTGGTCTTTGTTATCTAAGATTTTAATACCATCTAAAACGGCATTATGCACAGCTCTATCTTTACACCATTTTTCTGTAGTATCAAATAACCATTGTAAATCAGTCTTCTCATCTGATAGGCCATTGATGATGAGTTTGATATTTTTTAATTGGTCTTCAGTTAAATCTTTACGAGAACCTAATTCAATATTGATGGTTTCTTTTGTGGGTAGATTTTTATATCCTTCAACAAACTTTTCAATTTGTAAAAAGAGTTCTCTTTCATCTGAATTTGAAAAATAATCACCTTCAATAAAAGGCAAAGCCTTTCTAGTAAAATCTTCGTTAAAGAAAAGATTTCTTAGGATTGTTGTTTCAATTCGTTCACTTGACGATTGCTGTACCATCTTTTAATTGTTGCTCCATTAGTTCAATTAATATATCGCCGATATATTCCATAAAATCTTCATCATCAGCCACATCTTTTTTGTTAGGGTTCCTAACTATATCATAATCAAATATCATTGGCAATGTTCCGTCAGCGTTCTCTTTGTTGCCAAACTTGACATTACCATATTTGTAAATAACACCTTCATACTTTTCTTCCAAGAGTTTTATACAGGTGAAATCATCACCTTCTCTTTGTACAAAGGCGTATTTTTTATTCTTCGTCTTGTCCGTAGGTGAATTTTCGTTTGGTATATTCATCAATCTTATCTAATACCTCTTTTGTAAAATATTTCTCGGGGTCATCATTGATAGACTTACCAAACACTTTTGTGCCGTCTGGTAATTCAATTCGTGTTGATACTTTATTGAATATGCCAGCTTCAATAGCAAGGTCTAATAAACCATAATGTCTATCTAAACCAGTTTTATAAGTTAATCTTACATCAATTTGAGCATTTTCTTTTGTTAAACGAGATTTATAATTTTTACAATGTATAATATTACCAACAACCTCAGTACCATCTTTTTCTTTTCTCTTACCAAGGTATATGATTGATGAAGCAGCGTATTTCAAACCTGAACCGCCACCCATTTCTTTTTGAGGGAACATTGAACCAATAACATCATAGGTGTGATTAGTCATAATCATAGGAACACCTGCTTGTCCTAGTTTCAATGTTAAAACTCTAAATGCTGATTTCACAATCTGACTTCTGGTCATATCTCTTGTTTCTTTACCAGCAGCTGTATCTTCCATTTCTTTTGTAGTAGATAACATACCTAAACTGTCTAATACAAACATCATAGGTTTTCTTTTATCTTCTGGTTGTTCGATATATTTGTCTAAGATTTTAATTGATTGTGTTCTAAATTCTTGTACCGTTGCAACAGGCATTACAACTAAACGGTTACTATCTACACCACGACTTTCAACCATTTCTTTAGATACTGCACTTTCTGATTCAAAATAAATCACACCAGCATCTTTATCTTGGTCTAAAAAATTCTTTACAATACCTAGTGCAAAGAAAGTCTTTCCTGTCGCAGCCTCACCTGCAATTGCCGTAATTCGACTATCAGGTAGACCACCATAAATCGAACCACTTAACAGAGCATTAAATGAATATGAGCCTGTGTCGATAAAATTATCTACATCACCGCCTGTACCATCACTAGCAAGTGTGGCATACTCATTGCCTGTTTCTTTAATTATTTGTTTGAGAAAATCGCTCATATATTTCACGCTCCTTATCTGTATAACTTATAGTATACCATTTTATACCCATACTATAACATATTTGTTTGATATTGTCAAGCTCCTGTGGGCTGAAACTGTGTGTTATATAGTTTCTAGGACCTTTGTAAATGGTAATCATCATCTAAACTTTTCTTAATATCCAATTTTGGTGGCCATACTTCGTTCCACAATCTATAATCTGGATTCTCAGGTATATATCCTTCAGGTGGGTTGTCATAGAAACCTGGTTCTATCTTTGACCATAATATAGATTTTACTTCATCTATTGGTAATTGGCCAAATTCTGTGTAAGTATTACTAGCTATTTTTTCAGCCATATAATAAACTTTTTCTTTATTATATTCAATTTTCCGTTGATAATCCCAATACTCTTTTAATTCGTTATACGATTGTTCTGAAATAGCCATAGTCATATTTATCTAATAATGTCAATCTGAGCGTCTTTAGTCCATATCTCTAAATCGTTTCTGATACGACCTTCTTCTTTTAATTTGTTATATCTTTTAGTTGCCAATTTCTTCCACCATTCAACAATATTATCTACTGTATATCGGTCAAAGTTTTCAGCCTTTACAATCTTATCTGTTTTGCCATTTACAATATCAATAAAGTTTTCAATACCATAGTTTGAAACATAATATCTTTTTTGTTCTGTTAGATTTTTTGCATTATTAATTGTTGCATTGAATTGTTTAAGGTCATCACCGTCAATTGTTCTTTTAACCAAACCAATAATCGCATTTGTTAATTTAAGTTTTCTACTACTAGCAGTTTCAGGTACTAAAGGTCCTGTTTTACTTTCGACATAATTGGCCAAATCTCTAAATGGTTTACCGTGCATCATTGGAATAAAATTACTATCTGTCATTCCTTTGTATCTTAAAAATGGTTTCATACCATCATACATTGATGCACCTTTTGTATTACCATAAAGTGATGTAGTTTCAAACATCACCAAATTCATATCGTATTTTTTATTTAATTTTTCTCTAACAAAGTGTGAACAACACAAGCCAGCCAATAACTTACCGCCAAGGTAATTATAACCAAAGGGCTGACAAGGCACAATAACAAAACCCATAATGGCAGTTTTATTAAAAGTTGTGAGATTAGGGACATTACCAAGGAGGTCATTCCTAGGTTTACAATTAATAACAGGAGAACCAAAACGAATAAAGCCCAAAAACTTATTAGTAATCTTATCTTTGACAGCAAGCTTCAATGCCTTTCCTGGAATACTGACCATATTACTATGACTACTAATCATATTAATACAAGTGTCCCATGTATGATTATCTAATTCAACAACTTCAATATCCATATCTTCTGGTGAAATAGAAAAATCATCAAACATATCTGAATCAAATCCCATACCAGGAAGTGATTGAGGCAATGACTCAATCTGAGCCATCTTCTGGTCACGCATATATTGGTCAATTCTTTCAAACTGGCCAAAATAATCGTTGAATATGTTTGCACAATGTAGTGCTTCTTCTTTACTTAGGGTCTTCGCCATTCCACATCCATAATAAAATAATTGGTATTAATAGTATCATTATACTACATAATACACTAATTGTCAAGCTCATACTTCATTCCCCCAAAAATCCCAGCCTGGTCTTGTTTCTTTTCTTGCAAATAATTCAATATACGGACCATCCAGGAGTTCTTCGATTCGGTTATGAATAAGTGGTTTTTCGGAATGCCTGCGTCTTTCTGACACAATCAACTGAGGCACACTTTTAGATTTTCTTTTCGGTTTGCCTTTAGTTGCCAATAAACACATTTCAGGATTACCTCTTGTCCAATAACCTAAGCCTGTAAAGAAACCAAGTGTATTCTTATTTGTTTTGCACCAAGTAAATCCTACAGTTTTATATTTGAAACCCCAAGCGTCTATAACTTCAAACGCCTGGTCTAACATAGGGTCACATACCCACATTAATAAGACTGAATCGTCCTTAGCAATTCTGCCAACAGGTAAATTACAAATGTCAGCGAGATTAAGCACAGGATAATGTTTTTCAGGACTTCTGTCCTTGCCTTTGTTAGAAAAGGTTTTAAACGACCAAGGTGGGTCAGCATAGATTACTCCGTAGTTATTGGTTGGTAAATTAATCATAGTGTAACTGACTATCCCCTCTACCTATCAATCCTGTTGGCATTACATTAAATGCAATAGAATATCTATCTTTTATTGATTCATTTTTTGCAACTTGATGGTAAGTTTCAGCCGGAAATAATAAAAGTCTGAGATTGTCTGGTTTTACATAAAACTCAACACTATTCATCTCATTATATTCTGATACAATTAAACTATATCTTCTATTATCCATTGAGGTAAATTTAATATCTCCACAATTTTCGTGTGTATCTACATAAAAAACACCACTATAAAAACAATTATTATGATTATGCCAATGAGATGTTTGCCCCGGAGAACTTTTTGCTATCCAAGAAGTAGTCATCTTAAAATTATTGTTATTATATTTCATTATATCCCACATAAAATAATGTACATATTCCATAATTTTATTTTTTAAAAAAGATAATTCTGGTTTATCAAGTATGTATAGATTATCTGAAGTATAAGGTAGGTTGTCTTGGCCTGTACCTGTACCAGCTTCTCTAAATTCTTCTTTTTTAAGTATATCTAATGTTAATAGTCTTTCTTCTTCAGTAATATTCAAAATATTTGAATGTACTACTTTTGAAAATATTTTAAATGTTTTCATATAAAAAATCCTTCTTCTTTTTGTGTTAAACCTCCACAAAACTGGTCACTAGATACAAATTGTAAATCAAAGTTATAAAACTTAGCTAAGTCATTACAATGTTCTAATACATGATTAGATATTTTCTGGTCACCTTTTATAATATACACATTATCGTATTTGTATTTTCTATAATACTTCCATATTTTATGTGGTAGTTTTTCTTCAACGCTACCTACAACATTTTGATTTGTACAATCCGCATAGACTTTTCCAAAATCTGTATCTATAATAAAATCAATTTCAAATGCACCTGCTTTTGCTCTTTGATATGCAATATTATTTTCTATTAGATATTGTTCAACAGTATCTTCTAATTTTTTACCACTTATGTTTACAGGATTATCCAAAGAAACTCTCCAAACTTGCCTGTGGTTCTGCTTTCCAACCAATCGCATCTAAGATAAATCTCATTGGGTCTAAGAAAGTCTTTTCAAACTGTACTTCATAATCAACATATGGTTTTAATTTAAATTCTGTAGGCAATGTACTGATATAACTAATCACATCAAACTTAAATGGATTGGCCTCTTTCAGTTTAATAAATTTAATCTTATCACCATCTTGTATTAAAGGATATTTGTTGTGTAATTTAAACTGTTCGATTTGATGATTGTAAATCAAAGCACCTTTTACATGAATAGGTGTGCCTTTGATGAATATACCACTAGCGCTTCTATACTTTCTTAAATTATTACAACTTCTAGGAAAAGCAATCTGTTCTGGTTCTAATTGTAAAAATTCTTGTTTGAAGTCTGCAATAAATTTATGTAAATCAGATTGTTCTTTAGACATAATAATCTTAATTGCTTCTTTAATCTTACCTCTACAAACTTGTGGTGTTGATGATTTAACAGCTTCGATACCCATAAGTTTAAGTTTAGGTTCTGCAAGCCTAACACCTTCTTCATCAATCACATTTAACATATATCGTTTCTTTGCAACCCAAATACCTTTGTTGGCAATTACTTCTCGTTTCATTACCATGGCATTTTTAAATGCGTTAGAATAATCAGCTAACTCATCAAAACATTTTTCAATATATGGTTCTAGTTTTTGTTCACAAACTTTATTTAAGAAATCTGTAATCTGTTCAGTTGATTTACCTTGACAGGTTTTTTCTACAAGTTTACCAAATCGAACATAGATACTATCAGTATCAGATGCAACAATGTAATCAACTTCACCGTGTGTCTGTAATATATTGTTTAGATATTCATTTACTTTCTTTTCAATAAAACGAATAATAAACTGGCCAGCCGTTGTAATACCACTTGCCTGTCTTACATCATAATATCTAAAGTATTGATTACCAACTGCACCATAAGCTGAGTTCAATGCAATCTTTCTTGCCCATTGAATATTATGACAACGAGCAATCTCTTTCTTTAATTCTGGATTTTTAGTTCTTTCATATTGTTGTTTTGCTTTCAACATACGCTTCTTGTAAATCACTCGTTCATTGTACATCTTCTCCATCATTTCAGGTAAAAAACCTTGACTATCATTTTTAAACTTCGCACCGTTTGGTGTGACACAAGCACCTTCAGTTTTTAAATAGTTTAAAGGTATTTTCATATCAATCATTTTATCAACATTGATACCATGTGATGATGAACCTAAAATCTTTTCCGGTGAAATATTGTATTGAATAATGATATGTGGATATAGAGAGTTAATATCAAATGAAACAATCCAATCATGGCCACCAGGAATAGGGTCTTTTACATAAGCGCCTTCGTATTTTGTTTCTTTACTATGTTCTTCTCTTGGAGGTACACATATATTCTTTTGCATTAAATGGTTTGCAATCAATGTGTCCCACACTCTAACTTGTGAGAATATATCATCATAGTTTACTTTTGATTCATATGCAACGGTCAAACTCAACTCAATCAAGCCAAGTTTATCTTCTAAACCATCAACAATCTCCACATCTTGTATATTGTAATCAACAAACTTTTGGAAATCTTTTTCGTAAAATTCTTTAAATGTATCGTATGGGTTTTCATTCTTGTTTTTACCAAGTTCTAATTCACCGATAAAGTCAAGTTTATAACTCTCTTGTCTTGTTGGAATAAACCATTTGTACAGGTCAAGGTAATCTAACATTGCAATACCATATACATCATATACTGTTTGTGTACGGCCTTGTACATTGATTTCCATACGATTGATTAGATTCCAAGGCGAAATACGATTTGCTACTTTTTCACCTGCAATCAATTTAATTCTGTTTACTAGATATGGTAAATCAAAGAATTTTGTATTCCAACCAGTAATAATATCTGGATGATTTTTAATCCAAAACTTCATAAACTCAAACATGAGTTCTTTTTCATTCTTACATTTTACATAAGTTACATCTGTTCGGTCGGTATGATAATCACCAACACCCCAAGTAATAATAGATTTGTTAGATTGATTTTTTACAGTAAGACAAATAATTTGTTCTTGTGGATTTTCTACATCTGGAAAACCATTTTCACAAGTTGTTTCAATATCAAGCGTAAAGATTTTAATTAAGTCTTTGTCCCATTCAATATCTTCAGGATGTTCCTGACCAATATATTGATAATGGTATCTTTCTAAACCATAGATAGGAGAATTTGCCGTAGCAACTTCTTTACGAAACTTACGAGCAGCCATAATATCTGTAAACTCAATTGGTTTCAGATTTTGACCTTGTAGTGTTTTATAGACAGAATGCTCTTGTGTCAAAGCATACAAAGTAGGACCAAAGTCTATCTTTTCTTTATATTCTTGGCCATCATGTATGCCTCTAACAAGTAGTTTGCCTCTATGTTCAATTACATTCTTATAAAAGTTCATCATTCCTCAAGTGTACTATTAATCCATCATGTTCTGGCTTCAATTCAATTTGACAAGCCAATCTACTTTTGCCATCTTTAAAGTCGTGTTGATATTCCAATAAAGATAATTCTGGTGTATTATAGTCTATTTTACCAACTTTGTCAAGCCATGTATCATCAACAAACACATGACAAGTAGCACACGCACAACAACCACCACAGGTTGCCGGTATTTCTTCAATAGGAACGGAAGAAAAAAACTTAGCCGCTTCCATCAAAGTATTACCCTCAGGCACTTCTACTCTAATCTTAGAGCCGTTTCTGACAAAATAAACTGTGACCATTACAGTTTAGGTAATTTTGATTCAGTTATAAGTTCTTTATTTGGTGTTAAAATTGTACTTGTGTTTGCCTGATAAGATTTTAAAATATCTTCTTTAGGTTTTACATTCGTAACAATTTTATCAGCTGAAATGGTGACAGTTTCATCTGCCGAAAATGGCATATAAGGTGTCATCATTAATTGAACAGGTTGACCTGGTGCTGATTGTGTTGGGATAATTGTAAAAGATTTTGTTAATGTATAATTACCAACTGTATCTTTATCTATTTTACCGATTACATCTTCGCCTGTAATCATTCTTACTATTCTCACTTCTGACATAATTTACTCCTTTATTATAATATAACACAACTTTGACAATTAGTCAAGGCTGTATTTGGTTGTTATCACATATTTTCTTTGGGGATTGACCATAACATTTAATCTATTCATAAATTCACGGTCAAGTAGAATTAAAGTTCTTTCATCTCTATCATCCAAAGTAAATTCTATATCTTTATATAAACCACCGGCAAACTCTACATCTAGTTTGACCACATATCTGGTTTCATCATAATCTCTTAAACCACCTACTGAAATTTCTTCTTTTCGAATAATTTTAGAAGTGATTGTTTTGCCCAAAAGAGACCAAGTAATATTTCCACCATCAATCTTATACTTGTCAGCATGAATGACTGGCATACCAGAATTACCTGTATCAAACTTAGCAATAATTTCTCCGAAAGGTTTGATTGTGACCACTTCTTTATAACCACATTCCGTCGGTACCTTGTATCTATTGTCTTTATTAGCAAAGTGGCTGATAACAATGTTAGATATGTTCTTATTTGTAGCATCTTCAATTCCCTCAGTTCCAGGTGATGAGTTCACCTCTAAAAAATATGGTGGTTCTTTTTCTCTATCTTTACTAGGTATAAAATCAACCGCTGACCATAAACCATTTACTGCTTTAGCAGCTCTTAAACAATCTTCTATTTCTAATTCTGTTAATTTAATTTTTTCAGGTTCAGAACCTTGTGATACATTCGACCTAAAATCACCTTCGATTACAGGCCGTTTCATAGCTGCAATTACTTTGCCACCTAAAACATGGACTCTTACATCATAATCTGTTTTAATATATTGTTGTGCTAACAAATCTGTGTCTTCATCTTGTTTATGAATTAATTGTATAATACTATCTAAAGCTTTAGCACTTTCAACAAACAATACACCAACACCTTTACTACCTCTAAGTGTTTTAATAATAATTGGAAATTTTAAACCAGCGCCTTCAACTTGTTCAACTGATTTTTCGTGGTCATTAATTAAAATTGTTTTTGGTTCTGTTAAACCATAATCTGCAAGTCTTAAAGAAGTTCTATACTTATCAGCACATACTGAAATACATTGTCTGCTGTTTACTACACACACATTTGCTCTTTCTAGTATAGAAACAAAGTCTAACCAACTGTCTTTTCTTGTGATTGAACCACGAACAACGGCCACGGTATTTGTGTCAATTTCAAAACCTTTTTTGTCGTCTTTGTTATGAAATCTACGGACACCATCCTCATATGTTGTGTAACCACCAGTAAGTTTAAAAAGATAATTTGGATATTTTAATTTATCACATTCTTCTCTTAATCGGTCAGCAGTATGAAAGGTCTTAGCTTCTTCAGGTTCATCTGTAATAATCAGTAACCTGAGAAAGTCTTTTTCCTCTTTTGCTTCTGTTAAGAAATCTTTAAACTTAGGAACCTGCATTTACTCACCATCTTTTTCTTCGACTTTCTTACCAATATTGTATTTGGCAGTCAAGTTCCAATCTTTCTTTTCTTTGAAAGGTAATACTTTGATTTGACTTAGCGGTGCCTTATTTTCAGCATCTTCGGATTTTACAATATCAATTAAGTTCCAGTCTTGTAACAATATAGCAATTGTGTTTCTTCTTTGAATATCGTTCTCTACTAAGGTTGCCTTTTTACCGTCTAAAGCAAATAACTCTTTGAAATGTACAATATAGTATTTACCTTGTTTGTGTAAAATATGGCAAGATTGATATAGTGTCTTATCTTTACGACTAGCAACACCAATCCTTGTTAATGTTTCTCTTACTTTTAAAAAGTCGTCTGGTTGTTTGATAGTTACTTCTAGCATACTCTCAGGCGACCATGAAATTTCTTCACTCATTTTTTCGTTCTCCCACCTTTTTCAAGTGTTAATTTAATCTCATTAATCTGTTTATCGTCTAGTATGCTTAGAGCTTCTTTAGCTTTTTCATTACTATATCCATAATACTCTTTTACATACTGTAGGTTTTTCAATTTGGCTTGTGATAACCACTTGCCACCAAATCGCTTTTTCTTACGGATACTATTTATGTAAAAGTGGAATTGTAACTTTTTATCTAAGAAGTGATAGCCATTCATCTCATTAGCCTGAGCAATGGTATCGTAGTGCATTGATAAACACTTGTTAATGATGTAAGGTGGGTATTTCTTCTCCCATGTTAAATCGTCACTATCAAGTAGTGGCGTCTTTTCAAAGTTGATTGCATTGAGATAATCTTTCAATTCGTACATAATAAAACCTAAAATTTGGAGCGGGTGACAGGATTCGCACCTGCGACCTATTCGTTGGCAACGAATTGCTCTACTACTGAGCTACACCCGCTTATTGTCATTTAAATTTGCAACTTGCCATAATTTCTGTTAGACAAGCGACCATATTTATTTCTTGGTCGGCAACAAAGGCCGCCTTGTATTGATATCCAGCAATAATCAAAATTGCTTGTGGTACAGATTTTGGATCCATTGATTCATATAGAACATCATAAATGCCTCTAAACAAAACCTGTGGTTCTTTATCAATGTTCTGAACCACCCACTTTCTCATCTCATTGAATTGTTTTTCTTTGAGAGTTTTAACAAGTTCTTTATTGTTTGCTTCAGATAAACTAAACAAAATGCCACTATCAATTTTACCTCTTACGGAGTATCTTTGTAGTTCATTAATAGTTCGTCTAAAGTCTGGATAATATTTTTGAATTAACTCAGCCAAAACCTTGTTATCAAATTCAATGTTCTCATCTTTCAAAATACCAGACAATCTTTCCATGAAAGCCTTGGCAGTTTTTACTTTCTGACCATTTACAATTCTAAAATCAATTACAGTACAACGACTATGAAGTGCTGGAATAATTTTGTTTTTGTAATTACAGGTAAAGATGAAACGACAATTGTTATAAAAGGTTTCGATAAAGTTACGCAAGGCAGGTTGAACAGAATCAGCGTTCATATAATCTGCCTCATCTATGATTACCACTTTATGATTAGATTCTTCGGTCAATGATACAGTAGAGGCAAAGTTTTTAATCTTATGCCTAAGTGTATCAATTTGACGGCCTTCATCTGAACCATTAATGATAATATAGTCGGCACCTAGTTCTTCACATAAGGCACGAGCAACGGTAGTTTTACCTGTACCGGCTGTACCTGATAGTAATAGATTAGGTATTTCTTTTTGAGATAGAAACTGTTTAAAGGTTTCTTTTATATCTTGCGATAAGATACAATCTTCAATTTTTCTTGGTCGGTATTTTTCAACCCACAAGTAGTCTGACATAATATAAACTCCACTTTATTCATTATTTATTTTCCATTGTAAATTCTTTTACAATTTCACAATCAACATCATAACCACCTTTGTTCATTGTCCAACAATCTTCTTCACGGTCATAATCGTGTTCATCAACAAATGTTTGTACCTTATCTGCTAATTCTTTTTCTTCTTCACTAGCATTATGATAAGTAGACCAATCAAAGTATAGGCCTTTTTCAAAGGTAGGTAAATCACCAAACTCATTAATTATATCTTCAACAGCAATTTCTCTATTAAGATAATGTGTAGTTTGGTGATACTCTCTAGTTTCAACTTTTATAAAGTCGTCTTTTTTATATTCAGTACCGTCTTCTAATTTGAATATATCAGACATATTAAAACTCACTATCAGGTTCTAATGCAATCCAATATTGTACTTTTTTGTTTCGATTTACAAAGTGACTAATCTTTTGTGACGAAATTGCCACATCATAATCATCTGAAATCATCTTAAAGTTTTCTACTTTAAAATAGGCCTTGAATGTTTTATCAGACTCACCAACATCAATTGAATATTCATTTGATGATTTATTCTTCTTGTCAGTAGCAATCATTTGAATACTTTTGCCACTACCAATTACTGCAACATCTGGTAAATTTAGAGTTGTAGCCGCTTTCATAAGTTTACCAAAACTTTCTTTTTTGAAAGTAAAAGTAACAAACTTATCTGGCATTGTAATTGTTTTAGTAGGTGCAACAATAACTGATTTATCAGCAAAAAAGTATTTAATGTTTTGCTTTGTCTTTTCTTCGGCGATTGTTACATTTGACCCGCCATTAAATTTAAGGGTTGGACTATCGAACAAATCAATAGACCTCAAAAATTCAGGTAAATCGTAGATAGCGAATTCGCTACCAAACTCCTCGTTCACTTCAGCTTCTGCTAAAATGTTCTTCATTGTAGAAATTGTCTGTACTGTTTTTCCAGGTTTAACCAAAATGTTCTGGTTAATATCTGAAAAGTTTTTCAGAACAGCAACTGTATCACTTGAAAGATTCATAATATATTTCTCCTTGTATCTTCAATTTAAATTGGAGCGGATGGATGGTACTGCCCCACCTTCATTTGATTGGAAATCAAATATAATACTTTTATA
>Ga0222715_10002656_pt1 | contig 16223 bp, 40 predicted proteins | sample C33_9DmetaG_FD_165056 | JGI IMG/M metagenome (GOLD analysis project Ga0222715, IMG submission 165056) | Estuarine water microbial communities from San Francisco Bay, California, United States - C33_9D | ecosystem: Environmental > Aquatic > Marine > Unclassified | place: USA: California... | reverse complement strand
GTTAGTCTAACAATACCATGTAAGCCTCAGCATTATTTTTTCTGAAATAGTCAATGCCTTTTCTTACTTTGTCCCAAAGTTTAGAATATCCATCAATCCCAACTTTTTTATCTTCCAAAGTTGCAAGGTATTCATAATAAAAAATACTATCATGTACCTGTGCCTCAGCTCTTGTTAGCATAATAGATTCTCCAGAAAATCTATTTTGTCGTTCATGTGTTTTTTCTACTGTCATATTTCTCCTTTGTTAATAATTGCATTATAGCACAATGGTAGCTAGGCTACCATTGTCATTATTGTCGCAGGTTTTAAATATTTCTTTAGATATTCCATACATTGATTTTTATTTAATAAATATCCATCTAATGTTGGTTTCATTAGTGGGCATAAATCATCATGTCCAAAACCTGTCACAGCATGAACTACTTCGTGATATACAATATTTCTTAAAGCATCTTCACTCATATCAACTGCTCTTTTTGTAATCCAAATTTTTTTATCTTTTAATTGAGCAACACCTAAAACATTGTGATTTCTTGCCTCTCCAATTCTCACTTCAATTCTTGGAAAGTTTTTTATTTCTTTTTTAATTTCATAAAGCATATTAATCACTTGTCTTCTCATCTTGTAAGTGTTGTCATTCATGTCGAAGTTTTTTATTTGTTTTGTTTTCATACTGTCTCCTATTTGTTAATTGCCCTATTGTAGCACAATGGCGACGCAGTCGCCATTGTCAATATTGTCGCAGTTAAACTGCGTCTTTGTATGTTCTTTGCTCGTCGGTATCTCTATATAATTTTTTAATTAATTGATTTATTAAATCAACTCCCATAGCCTCATTCATTAAACTATGTGAATCAGATTGATTAGTTTCACAATCATAGACATTTGTTTTTTCACAAGACTCTAAATGTGATTTTAAACTATCAATTAAATTTAATCTTGTTGCATGATACTCAATCCATTTATTTTTCATATTTCTCCTTTTGTTAATATAAAACCATTATAGCACAATGGCGACGCAGTCGCCATTGTCAATATTGTCGCAGTTATATTTGATATTGAATTATTAATAAACAAATTACAACTGCACCAATTAATAGAACACCTGCTCTTTGAGATACTCTCAACTCGTTCTCAACTTTTGCTAATCTTTTTGAAAGAAATAATTGACTATCAATAGTCGATTCAACTATTCCAGATAGTTTTTTCATGTGATGACTAGTTTGTAAATGTGCCTCTATATTTTCTGTACTCATATTTCTCCTTTTGGTTAATAGGTGCATGATACCAGATTCCTGTACCATGCACCATTGTCAATATTGTCACACCTCTCGTTCTCTTATTCTATTATTATAATAAGTATAACCATAACTTGTTGTGTGTTTAGTTCTTTCTGGGTTTTCAATCGGTGTTTCAAGTGGCTCAGTTCTAGGTGCAATCGCAATAATTTGTTCAATGTTTGCATTTGCAAAATCGTTATAACATTGATTGCTACAAAAATAAGAATACATATTTATATATTCTGGGTGTAGTTTTATTTTCCTAGTTCTTAAAACTTTATTATCTTTACTACCTCTAACCCTATCAAGTGTATGATTTGTATGGCAGTTAGTTCCATGACACCAAACATATTCACTCATTTTTTTCTCCATTCATCATGTTGTCTTAATCTACTATTTTGATAATCAATAGCCTCATTAGTTCCTTTAATTCCTAAATAAGCTAACACACCACAAATGGCTATGCCTAATGCATAGCCGATTGTAATTAAAGTTATTATACTATTGTCCATTAATTTACTCCTTGTTTAATTGTTGATGAAGTGAATACCCAATCTCTAGTAGCATTACGATATCCCTCTCTTTCAACATCATAGTAAGTGAATATCGGCTGACCAGATTTATCTGTCCACATTTTACATTCATCTGTCCAGATACCCTCTCTCCAGATAAATTTGTCATTATACTTTTTGGCTTTGTAGCCAATTTTAAATTTAGTTCCTACTTTCATATTTCTCCTTTGTTAATAATCGTAGTATAGCACAATGGCGAGGATATCGCCATTGTGCAAAATGTCGCAGTTAGTTCATAGCCTCATATTGTTTTCTTGCCAATATTTTAGCCTCTCTTGACATATGTTTATTTTTCATTCCTTTAATCATACTTGCAAGATTACTTGGATTATAAATTGTTAGACCTGTTGAATTAGTCCTAATCAATTCTGCCTCATCAACTTGTATGCCAAGTTCAGTAGCTAGTTCAACTGCCTCACTCAAATAACGATATGCTTTCAATCCAATCTTTAATTGTTCACATTGTTTTGAAATACTATCAATCCAAGTTTGGTGCGTTGAAACTAAATTACCTTTAGCAACTCGCCATTGTTCTAATTGTTGGTACTCATCTTTAGTACAAGCAATTGTTCTTGAACGACAATGGGAAGTTCCAATAACATCTAATTGATATTGGTCATTAAAAGATTTAGTCATTCCAGTTTGGTCATCATAATAACCATTACGACTACCAAGAAATTTATCGTTAGCCTCTTGGTGTTTAGTTTTATGAGGATTATCATTCTTGCCCTCTTGTTCAGCAAGGATATCAGCATTAAGACCATTTTGTTTTAACTCATCACGATAATAAGCATAAGCAAACTTTCTGCCCTCATCATGCGAGTATTCACTACCATTTAGATTGCCATATAAACCAAAATCAAAATGAGATTTTGTTTCCTCATCTTCATTCTCGTCATTTTTTTCTGTGTGTGCAAAATAAAAACATTTATCTTTTGCAACCACATCACAAGGGCTACCATACTTTTGTTTAAAGTGTCTTAACACTTTAACATCTTCTGGTGGATATGCTCTCTCAACTATCTCTTTTGCAAGTTCAAATGCTTTTACATATTCAGCATCAACATTCTCTCTCGCTTGAAGATATGCCTCTCGTTCCTGTGTGTTTTCAGTTTCAAACACATTTTTTATTTTATTGAACATCTTATTACGAAGTTCAGTATTTAGTCGTATTTTTGACATTTTACTCCTTTTGTTAATTGAACTCCATTATAGCACAGCTAAAAAAATTTTGTCATTGTGCAAAATGTCGCACAAATGCCTGCGACAATATGTCGCAGGGATAACTTAAAAAATTTTCTTGACAGTATTTTTTAGAATAATTCTAAGGTACAAGCCTCAGGCTCCATGCGTCAATCTGTCCAAAAATATTTCTTGAAGATAGGATTGTCCTGTGCTATAATTAGATATTAACTTAAAAAGGAGAAATATATGCAAACATATAGTTTGAAGTATTACACAGATGAGGCTCATGGTTATACACCTACATCTTTTGCACTTGCTCAAATAGTTCATAACACAGCAAGTCTTATAGATGAGTGGGTTGAACATAATGAAGTTACTGAATTAAGTGAATTAGAGAAAAAATATCTAAATGCACTTATTAAAAAAAACAACAAGCTAGTTACTGAATGGTCGGAGAGATACGGAGATGCATACAGTAATTGGAGAGAAGAAATTAAATAGTGCGACAATCTGGATAGTAGTCAATCCAAGATAAAACACTATATTAATAGTATTAGTCCCTTGCTGACTGAACGGCAACGTATCAAGTTATGAGAGGGACTGATGCCTGATCTCTGGCACTGGATACAGTGTTAAGCCCTGATGCATCGGTAAATAATTACTGTCGGGCTTCAATCCAGAGATCTGGTATCAGTAGGGTTTGCGGTGAGTTTAAACACTATACCAGGATGAGTGCGTAAGGGTACCCCGAATGTGAACTGTAAATATGGGCGTTCACCTCTCCCGGCGCACCTACTGATAGTAATTTGTTGGACCATTGCACATGCTTGTCTAGTCGACTTGCAAGCATTATTGGTTACAGCCTCACTGAAAGGTGATGGTCCTACTAATTACAAACATCAAGCGACAAGCGTCAAGCGACATGCGACAATATGTACAATTTAAAAAAATTTAAAAAAAGTTTATACTAGATGAAATTAACAAAAGGAGAAAATCATGAATACAACTGAAGCGTTGAAGCTGGTGGGAGGTTTGTCAAAACCTTCTAAGATGCCGGGCTGGGCCTATGGTCTACCTGCAGCAGAATGTAAAACCGGCTCAAAACTAGCTAAACAAGATAATACAACTTGCAGCGGCTGCTATGCATTAAAAGGCTGTTATGTCTTTCCGGTGGTTCAGGCCGCTCAATACAGACGCCTAGCAGCTATACGTAACCCCTACTGGGTTGAAGCAATGGCAACATTAATTAATTCTAAAAAGTCGAAGTGGTTCAGGTGGCATGACTCCGGAGACGTGCAGGACGAAGCTCACCTTCTTAAGATCTTTGAAGTATGTAAACAGACCCCGGATACCAGACACTGGTTACCAACGCGTGAAGCGTGGACCCAAAAATATTTGGACCAGGTTCCAGGAAACTTAACTCTTCGATTTAGCATGCCGATGGTTGATCAGCCTGCCTCAGGCAGCTGGACAAACACGTCAACGGTTGTGAGCGGTGAAGGCAGAACCTGCCCGGCCCCTGATCAAGATAATGAATGCAAAGACTGCAGAGCATGCTGGGACGCTGCTGTGCCTAACGTTGCATATGGTAAACACTAATGAAAAGAATTAAACACAACGATCTAACGCATTATTTCCTTCGAGACAGGGAAGAGCTGCCTAAGGCTTATTTAAAAAAGGTTGACAAGTTTATGCAAGAGATCCAGGACAGGTTAATCACCAAGCGAGACGCTGCTGTATTATATAAAATTAAACAGGATAAAAAATAATATGACATTTGTATGGAGACATCCAAAGTATTACAAACGTGCGACAAATTGTCGCAGGGACAATAAACCACAGAAAGGAGACGAGGATGAGCTACAAGCTACAAGCTACAAGCGACAAGCTTCAAGCGACAAGCGACAAGCGCCTGAGCAAGAAGGCCATGAAGATTCATGAAGCCTGGTGCATAGAGAATGGATACCAGAAGCCCCAAGCGTCAAGCGACAAGCTTCCGGGATCCAGATACAAGAGTTCTGATTATCAAAGACGTGCGACATAATGTCGCGCGTCAATATGTCGCAGTGAAAAGCGGCAAGCTACAAGCGTCTTGAAGCAGCAAGCTTCAAGCTACAAGCACTTCAAAAAATTTATTATGTCGGGAAATCCCTGGTGCATTGGTTCAAGTTTCAGGCCTCCGGCTGCAAGGTCCCTTATGTCTTTTCCTTCATAAAGTTTTGGAACGTTAAGAGAGGCATCAAGAACCAGGATAAATGTATTGAGTGGATGCTTCACATGGAAGCCAATTTGGTGTGGAGAGAACTTAATTTTGTTAGTTTTTGTAACTTTTAATTCTATAGTGAAAAAGTGCCGATTATTATTATAGACCAATAGATCAGGAGTACCGGGAACGCTAAGATTCTCCAGTCGAATGAGCGAAAATTCCTTAAAATATTTTTTAACTTGTGCATAAAATTTGGTTTCAGGTTTCATGTGAAATTCACACTAACAGTGATTAGTTTTTCAATATACCTATATTGTTATTTGTCAACTTATTTCATAAACATTTGAACAGAAATTCTAGGTATGATTGGACTAAGTACAGGGTTTACTTTATGATCCATTGGAGATTTTATGATAACTAAAGAGTTCCCAATAATTGGGACAAAACCATGAGCAGTTTCATTTATGAACATAAATTCACCTCCCCATTGCCTATTCCATCTGTTATTTACATAGTAAGTAGCACCATATTTCCATGAACCATCATTATGCCAATTAATACCAGAACCAGTTTTCATATAATGAATAATACTAGACATTTCTTTTAGATTTTTTAGTTGAAAATAAGGATTATGTCTTACTAATGTTTTTAAATGCTCAAATGGGGCATAGTTATTTATTGGATTAAGTAAAGGAGGCACTAAATTATCTATTAGATTATCACTCCACAAACCTTTTGAAGAACAAAGATTAATATTTTTTCTCTCTTTTATAATAGAATTATGTATTTGTTTATACATTTTATGATCTAAAAAATTAGAGATAAACCATATTTTTTCTGGTATTGAATATATTAATTTCATGAATGTAAAAAACAATTTATTGAATATCTTGTTCCCTCTGTAATAGGCTCTGTACCATGTATCCAAATAGGTTCTGCAGGAAATATCATAGCATCCCCTGTTTTAAAAGAATGTTTTATTTGACCATTAAAAAATCTAAACTCACCACCTTCATAGTCTTCATTTAAATTTAATGTGCAAGATGCCCTTATTGTATTATCAACGTCTGAATGATCTTTTATACATTGTCCTTTTTCATATTTTAATATACGTACATTGTGAGATTGAGATATAAGCTTCTGATTAAATGTGGAACATAGGTTTTTTTGAATATGTAATACATAATTAGTTATCATAATATTAATATATCTTTTGGCTAATTCTAAGGGTTTTATAAAATTTTTATTTTCTAAGGATAACTTAGTTAAATTTATACATTTATAATTATCTTCCTCTAATTGTTTTGTTTTAAATTTATAACTGGATTCATTGGTAGAATACTTAGAATTGTTTTCATAAATATCTATGAAATATTTACACACATCTATTGGTACTAATTTATCTATGTGAAATTTAAGATCTGTTATTTTATGATTAAACATTAAAGTTTTTTTATAACTTTACCCATGTTCCATGTTTCAGCTTTAATTGTGAAGACAAGACGATGTGTCTCTCTGGCTCCTAATAACTTATTTTCTAATAATTGTAAGGAGGCAATATCATAATATTTGCCATCAGGCAGACAAACTTGAACTCTTGCATTACCAACATGCAAATTGCCTTTGAGCATTTTATCTAAAACTTGTCTGAGTAATCTTCCATTCATTTTTATTTTACCACTATGTTTGCTGTCATTCTTATCCAATTTAATGTTTCTTCCGATGGATCTTCTCCCGTATGAAAATCTTGTGAATCAAATATAATTGCAGATCCTGGTTTATATTTATATTCTTTGCCATCAATATAAAAAGAACCTTTCCAAGCTGTTTGCCACACTGGTGTCATGAATAATAAAATAGATTGATGGTTAGTTATTTCTTTATCTTGATGTAACCAATGTTGTTGAGAACCGTTGTAACATATATTAAACCACATTCTTACCATTTCAGTATGTAATCCAATTTTCTTATCTTCTAAAATTTTTTTTAATCTAAAAATCAAAGATTGTCCGTATAAAAAATATGGCTGGCTAAAAACTCCTGATTGATTATCCATTACTGTAAAAGTTGGACCTGAATTAAATTGTTTTGTACTAGTGTAATCAATTTTACATGGAGATCCACTCATACTCCAAACACAACAAGAAATTAAATCTTTGTATACGTAATACAATTCTTCTTCTGAAAATAAATTATCAATTACTATAGGTTTCATACAATTCTTACTTTAAACAATGGGGCGCTCAGTATCAGCCGAATGGTTATCTCCCACGACATCGTAAGCCAACGCCCCATTGAATCAATCAACAATAGGAGGCCAGGGTCGAACCAGAATACATTTGGTTATATTGTTTTCTGCCCTGACATCTATTGCAAATATAGAATTGTTATGTTAAAAGTCAATAGAAGTTGATGCGACAAAAATGACAAAAGAAAAAGGTAGACAATGGGACGGAAAGTCCAGGATATCTAACGATATCTACAGACAAAATTGGAATGAAATATTTAAAACTAATCCAATGGCAAAAGAGGTTAGAACACCAAAATATAAATCAAGAATAGTAAAACCAAAAAAAGGTAAAGGAAGTTTTAGGAGAGAAAATGGGAGTACCGAAGAGATTAACTAGTCAGCAAATTAAATTTGCTAATTTACTTGTTGCAGAACAAGGAAGGAAAACTGCCACACAATGTGCAATTGATGCAGGTTATGCAAAAGAATCAGCTAGACAAGCAGCTAGTGTATTACAAAATCCAAAAAAATATCCATTAGTTGTACAATACATTGGTGAACTAAGAGAAGAATGGCAAAAACAATATGAAGTTACTTTTGCTAATCACATCGCAGAATTAGCAAAATTAAGAAACGAGGCTAGAGATAAAAAAGCATGGTCAGCTGCAGTTAATGCTGAAGTTGCTAGAGGTAAGGCCGCAGGTTTATATATTGAACAAAAAATTATCCGTACTGGTAAACTAGAAGACTTATCGACAGAAGAATTAGAATCACGGATGAAACAAATAATTGATGATTATTCTCCGATTCTAGAGGGAATTGAATTCGAAGAATTAAAAGAAAAAGTAAAAGAACAGCCAAAAGAGCAAGAAACATTAGATTAATTTTTTATTTCTTTTAATTGACATATTATAGAATATCTTCATATTCATAAATAAATAAACTAGTAGTATATCTTTTCATATTTTTTATGTCACTTTTGTGTTGACTATGTACTTTATTTGAAGGAAATAATATTGCTCTATTTGGTCTAAATCCAACATGCATATCTAATTCATTATCAGTATAAAATACTGTTCCTGTGGTAACACCTATTGGTCCATCTAACATTATTAAAATATTTATATTAAATTCTTTATCAATATGTGGTACAAAACGATCTAAATTTCTTAAATCTACACCTGAATTTTTAGATAATCTTTTTATTTTTATTTTAAATTTTTTTTCTGCTTGTTGAACAAAAGTTTGTTGTAGATTTTTATCTAAATGTAATTTAAATCTATCACCATAATAATTTTCTTTTTTCGCTTCCGTAAAATCATAATACATGGGTGTAAAATACAATTTAGTTTTTACATGGTGTACAATTTTATTGTGAATTTCTTTTTCAAAGAAATTATCTATTACTTTTATCAAGTTAGTACTTTCTCTATTTTTTTAATACATCCCATTGGAAATACATTTCTTCCACTAAATACTTCATCATCAACATCATAAGTTGAAAATGATTTTAATTCTCTTTTGTTTTTAGAATAAATAAATGAATATGTAACTAAAGTTGAATAATCCATTTTATCAAACTGTTCTGGGTTTGCATGGTCTTCTTCACCTGTAATATCAATCCAGGTTATTTTATATAAATAATATTTTTTCTTCTTGATTTGACAGACAATCGGTTTTTTCATTTTCTTCTATAGTATATTTTTTTACTGTTTTATCTTTTTTTTAAAAAATCTAAACACTAAACGCTGAGTAGGGCCTCTTGCCTGGAACATTTTGGAACAGAAATAAGCATTGATTTTACTATGTTTTTAAAAAGCCATATGTAAAAAAGTGTTGGTATTGCTATGTTCTGGCGTTTTAAGACGTTTTGGAACATTTTAGGTCTATTTTATGTATATATTTCAATAACTTAGGAGATGTTAACTCAAATGTTCCAATGTTCCAGTATATTTTTTTTTTAAAAAAATAAAAAAGTAAAACAGTAAAATTATAAACTATGGAACAAATTGATCCTAGATGCCTGAAGCCTGATTCCTGAACCATAGCGCCTTTATTTAGCCTCATTTTTGCCTAATTCATTGTAGTATTGGTCAACTCTTCTTAACCAATCCCACATATACTTTTGAAACTCGGTTCCAGATACTTCAAATTTTTGAAACACATTGTCTTTAGTACACATCAATACAACTCCAGAGTTAATAGCCGTACCGTAAACTTGGTTGTGAGCCGTTGCATATGCAGCTAATTGTAAAAAGTAATCTGTAATCCATTCCTTCTTTTTTCTAGTATTTGATTGTTTAAAGTCCAATATAGCCTGTTTTCCTTCATAAACACCCGCTAAATCACAGGCTCCTGCATATAAACCAGGATAGTATAAAGTGATCTCAGTACCCCATATTTCGTCCATACAGCCCTTTAAACCTTCATCATATATAGTTTGCGCCATTACCCCTGCCTGCTGTCCTAAATCGCTTAAATCAGCGTGTCTTTGCTCCATTAAATACGACTCTAGGATGTGGTGCATGATTGATCCCCGGTTAGCTGCTGTGTTCTTTATTTGTTCTGCAGCCTCGTCGCCTACTCTTTGTTTCCATCTCTCAAGGCTCGCTCTCTTTTCTTCAGTTTGAGTTGCTTGAAGTATAGTCGTAACCGATGGCAGTTTCTCTGTCCCGACATCATAGTGTCTTTTATTGTTTATTAAACTTCTAATACTTTCAGGGTAAGTAAATTGTTTATTCCATTTAATCATTATTTATACTTTCTTTTTAGTTTCATTTTTTTCTCCCATTGTTTTAATAGAGACTCCATCTTTTTAGCAGTCTTGTCACCTTCATGATAAACATTATAATCTCTATCAATTGCTTCTTCAGTTCTATCAAAATCATCTTCCCATTCTTTTTTTATACGTTTAAATTCCCAATAAGAATCTATCATTACTTTTCTATAATTAGATTGGGTTTTTTTAAAATATCTAATTGGATTACTAATAATCATTTTAGTATGAACAATAACATGAATCCACCAAGGTAAACGTCTTATCTCAAATATTTCTTTTAAATGTCTTTTTGTATCTTCAAGATTTCTTGAAACACTATTTAATTCTGGGCTATGTTCTTTAATCCAATACTCACCTCTTTTCGCTCGCACAAGGCAATCTGTTTTTAATTTTTTAATTTCATCTAATTTCTTTAAAGCGTTTTTATAATCTTTATTCATTAAGTTCTCCTTTCAAATATTTAATTGCACGTTCTAACATTGCAACAGAATCTTTAAATTTACCAAGTGCTAAATTACATTCTACACAAAGCCATCCTCTAAATGTTTTAGTATCATGACAATGATCTAAAGTAGCATTACATTCTTTACTACAAATTTGACAATTAGGTGGAGGTGGTCCATTTTCTTTTTTTAATTCATATAACAATTTATTATTTGCATTGTCACAATCTCTACATTCATTCTTTAAACTCTTCCTTGCATACTTATCTATTCTACCATGCAAAGTAAAATCATTTTGATGTTTTAAATGTCCACACACTCTACACTGCTGCCACATATTTTCTACACCAATGATAGTAATTTCTTCTCCTTGTATGGTTCTAGTAAACACCGGTTGTAAATCTTTTTCAGGTACTAAACTTTTGTCGTATTTATAAATTCTATTTTTTGACATGTTCAATGACCTCAAACTTTCCATCTCTATACACAATAGCATGATTAGTATTTTTAATTAAATTGTATTGCCACGCCATTGCTTCTACAGTTTTTGCTTTTTTTAATGACTTACCATATTTAAAATTACTAGAAAGTTTTATTAATTTTTCTGCAGCCTCAACAGGTAAACTAATTTGTTTCCAAAAATATTTTCTATATTCTTTTTCTGTCATTATTTTTTCTCCATGATACATTTATTCTCACCCATCTCTTTTGTTTTAAAACCAAAGAAAGTTAATCCATGAGCTATGATACTCATTTCATAAGTATCGTAATCATCAAATACAAAACGTGTATGTGGTGCGGATCTATTTGCAAACCAAATTGCTTCAGTTAAAACATCTTTTGTCATGTGTGGTCCGTCAAAATGTACAAATGCAAACGTTGAATGTCTATGTTCAGTATCATTCATAAACTTAGTGTCCGTCATGTTACACAAAGTAAATTTACCTTGATTACGATACGGTTTAAAATCATGTAACATAGTGTCCCGCATAGAATCTGGATACGTAGGAGCAACTCCTTTTTCAAATCCTTGCCATGTACGATCTGCTTGATCATCACAATGTTGATATTCTAAATCACCGTAAGGATCAACACCGATATGAATGTAATTATTGACCACGTTATCCATAATGATCTTTGAGCCGAGGCCTTCACGAACTCCAATCTCACACGTCTTATATCCTTGGCAGTCAAATCCTTTGGTCCATTTTTCAAGTAAGTCATAGTCTGTACTGTCTCCTCTTATCATTACCGTTTTTCCATTTCTTTATTAATATATTTATCTAATTGATCTTGAAGCATTGCTTTATCTTTAAGCAAGATTTCAATTTGTTTTTCTAAAGTTTTAACATGATCAATAGTTAATTTATTTCTATATCTATAATTTTCTCTTTCTTGATCAAATATAGTTTTTATTCTTTGTTCATCTATCATAATTTCTCCTTGACTATCGCACTGAGTACATTGTTGTACTACCTCTGTTAGGTCGTCTATTGATTTCATCACTTTGATAAAACCATTTCCCCGGCATCTCGGACATATTTCTTTTGTTTTCATATTTCCTTTCTATCTTTTGTATTGCTTCATATATTCTTTTTCTTATTATCTTTGGTTCAAACTGGGCCCACTCACAAACTAAATTAAAGTCTTCATGGTGTAACCACATTTCTTCCAAAGAATATTTTTTATTATTGTATTTAATGTGTATTTCTTTTTTCTTTAATAAGTCTTCAATTGCTACAATCAAAACATTTCTCCATAAATTTCTTACTGGATCTCTTTTTTCATGTAGTTCAATTGTTTTACTTACTAGGTGTTGAGAGTTTGCCATTTAATTTTCTCGCTTTCTCATTAATTAATATATCTAAAGCTTTGGCTCTTGAAACCGAAACCTCAGGTACAATTATCTTTCTTATTTTGTCGAGCTTATCACAACTTTGATGTGATAGTGCAACAGATTTATATTTACTTATGTCCGTCATTACTATATCCTTTCATATTAATTTTAAAGTAACAAATATAGGATAATTATAAACTATTTCAACCCATAAATCAATGAAATTTTTATTAACAATATACTTATGTTCAGTAATAACCGGAGAGTGTGTCCAACCCATATTAGAAGAATATAACATTCGAAAAATACATGATACACACTATACGTGTGTACGTTCTGGATTAGGTGACTCTTTTGAATTACTATTCAACGGTGAATATTTTAATGAAAAAACCATTAATGAGTGGAAATTATATCCTAAGTTTTCTTGCGTTCCTGTTGAAGATGAGAGTCTACCAACGGCACCTGGGACACCTTCTTAAACCATTGGTCCCTGATGCTTGGATCCCGAGTCCTTTTCTCATAAGGAAGTCTGTTCTTGCAACCATTTTTTTAGTTCCTTTCTTGGTTCTTTAGATTCAACGATTCTTTCAACTAATACCGCTGCTTTATGGGCCGTTCTTGCTATAGACGGTTCAAATAACTCAGATTCATATAAATTATTTATTATTTTTTGTTTTATATTATAGATCATATTTATCCTTTCTACCTATAGTATAGGATTTAAAAGGACAAATGTCAACTATTTTTTTTCTGTAATTTTTCGGATTTATTTAATCTTTTTTTATGCCTGCCCGGACGTTTTCTAGGTTTTGGTCTAGGAACGAAGTGTACAAATTTTTGTTTAGCCATTTTTGTAATGATTTTTTATAAAATTTCTATCTGCGTCAGATAGCTGCATATATCTTATTCTTCCATTAATATGTTGTTTAGTATCATGTCCACAATTAGTACATCTATAATATTCTTGAACAATTGCAACCAAGATTGTCTCTTCTTCACATTCTTCACAATATCCATGTACAGTATCTATTTTATTAAAAAATTTTAATGCTTTTGGATCTATAGTCATGGTGTATATAAGTATTCTATTTTACTATTTTGTAAAGTCAAAAAGGCATCATCTAACGTTTCTACTATTGGATACCCCTTTAAATTAAATGATGTATTTAATAGTAAAGGCACGTTTGTTTTTTCATAAAATAAATTTATTAAATCATAATAATTTGGATTTTGCTCACGTTTTAATGTTTGAAATCTACAGGTATTGTCTACATGCACACACGCTGGAACTTCATCTATTGCTTTTTGTTTAGCATCAATAGCATAGGTCATATAAGGAGACTCATCTAATCCATGCATATTTAAATAATCATGTCTATGTTCATAAAGTATTGTAGCAGCTGTAGGCCTCCACCATTGTCGTCCTTTTATTTCATTAACTATTTCTTTTGCATTTTTATTTCTTGGATCAAACAACATAGATCTATTACCTAAAGCTCTAGCTCCCCATTCGGAGTGTCCTTGAAAGATAACAACAATGTTTTGCTCCAATAATTTTTCTACTGCTTCTTCTTTATTATAAATAAGTTTCATAATGATATGCTGCTCCTACTGCTGTTCCTCCATCATAAGCAATTGGATCTACAAAAAAATTATATTCTGGAAATTTTTTAACAATCTTAAAATTGTTTGAACAATTTAAATGATATCCTCCCGATAGTATTATATTTTTACAATCACTATATTTTTTTACTCTGTCAATTAATTCTAAAAAATCTTGTAAAGTTTCATCTTGAGCCTTGTTTGCAATTTCTAAAACATTTTTATCTAAATTAGTTTCTTTATTTTTGTAAGCAGCTATACCCATCATTTGTCCTTCTTCATGATCTTTAAAACCTGCTTCTACTAAATAGTTTATATATTTTAAACCTGCTTTTCCTTGATTAGAAACCGTATAATCTATACCATTATTAGATTCCTCAAAATTAAATTTTTCTTTGTAATTAAAGTAACTAACTCTTCTGTTAGATATAAATTTATACTTAGGCTCTATTTTATCTTTATTTATAACATGAATACTTTGTAGTGTTTTAAAGGTATTATTTATGGCACATTCTCCACCTCCATCTGAAACCAATGCAACTGCTTCATCAAAATCACTAAAATAAAATCCACAAACTGCATGATATAAATGATGTCCTTCAGATAAAAAATGATATTTTTTATATTTAACTTGTTTTAATACATGTTTAATTATTGGTAATTCTAATTGTAAATGACCTCTATCGTGAGATGAAAAAACCACTGCATCAAATATTATATTTTTAAATTTTTTTAATACTATGTATTCATAATTAAAATCAGCTAATTCATTTTCATCAGGACTAAAATGTTTAATTTTATTAAATCTATCTTCTTCATAGTATTCTTTTAAAATACCATTTTCAAAATAAGCAAACGAACAGTTATGTGAAATGTTTATACCTAATACCTTTCTCATTTTACTTTAATTAAATTAAATCTGTCGCCTTCCCTATTATGGGTTTATATTTTGTTTTTTTATCTTCTTTATATGCTCTTAAAAATTGTTTACGTGGATTTTCAGATACATAACTACAATGTACCCACCCGCTATTAGGTTCTCCTGGAACATAGAATTCTAAAATCATTTGATCAAAATCTAAATTTTTATAAATCCAATCTGCAACTTCAGCATTGTCTTTACCTGGACATTCAAAGTCACAAGCCTCTGCTTTTGTATGTTGACTAGTAATTGAACTACCTATTTTAAGACAAAGATCAGGAGACCTAAATCCACTAGTCACGGTCACTGGACCGAAGTGATCCCGTACCGGCTGCAATATATTTTCACATAGTAATTTTAATTTTTCAATTTGATTAGCATTAGGATTGTTATCCACTCCTAATCGTACCGCAGTGTCCGATTTGATTAACTCTTGTAGAGTAAAGTTCCTGGAAAGGTTCATTTATTATTTATATAGTTATAAACTCTTCCTATTGCTTTTTCAATACCCAATAATTCGCCTTTAATAAAATTGGTATCTTCTTTTAAATCTACAATTGATACTAGAACCCATGTGCATAAACCAAATAAAGCACTACCTATAAATCCTACAATCCATTTAATATCAATTTTCATAATTTATTGACACGATAAACACTCATCCGAATCAGAATCTAATTCTGCTAATGCTTCTTCCTTACATTCTTTGCTGCAAAATAAATCAAATTGATCTTGTGCATCAAACGCTTCTTTACATTGTTTACATTGTTTTCTCATCTTACGGGTCCTCCAAAAAATGCCATAAGGCATAATAAAATAATTAATATTGCAGTAAATCGATAGTCCATCTTGGCACACTCCATTAGAATAACCACCCTTTAATCTTTTGCCACCAAGATTTTTTAACAGGTGCACCTAATATTAAAGATCCACATTCACATCTTTCACAAGTACATATATCACATTTATCTACATTTACGTAATAGCCTTGACCTACGCAGTGACATCTATGTCCACACATTATACAAAATTTTCTAGCCATCTTTTTTCTCCAAATCGTAAAACATTTTATCAGAATCTTCTGTTACCCATTCACCTGCTTCGACATCCCAGACTGTAGTTTGTACTTTATAATCCGGCCAATCGTTTTTAGTTGTGTAA
>Ga0222715_10002653_pt1 | contig 16235 bp, 20 predicted proteins | sample C33_9DmetaG_FD_165056 | JGI IMG/M metagenome (GOLD analysis project Ga0222715, IMG submission 165056) | Estuarine water microbial communities from San Francisco Bay, California, United States - C33_9D | ecosystem: Environmental > Aquatic > Marine > Unclassified | place: USA: California... | reverse complement strand
GTGTCGATGACGATATCAAACACGTCGGTGGCTGCACCTTCGTTGGTGATGTTGACCTCAAAGGTGCACGTGTACGACGGAGGACACGAAGGCCGAACAGCCGGGGGAGTGATGACCGGAATTCGGTCGGCTTTGACCAAAAATTGGACAGGAAGCGTCGTGGTCACCGAGGCATACGACTGGGAGGTCACGCTAACGGACATTTGCTTCAAACCGATGGTTGCGTTGATGTCGGGTTGAATCATGATGTTGAACTCCTGAGGTGCTCCGGGGCTGACGACCAATCCGCTCGTCGGGTCAAAGCTCGTACCGGAGGGTCGAGTGTAATATGCGCTCCAACCCGATGGCAGGCCGGCAAGGGTCGGAATGTAGGTTTCCGTGATGTTTCCCGTGTTGATGATTTGCATGGTGATGCTTCCCCATTCTCCAGGTAATGAGCCCGACGTGGAGACGCCTTGGGCCGATACATTGAACTCGTTGGGCCGCACTTTTTGGTCGTAAACCATCACGATATCGTCGATGTAAAAACCAATATCCGTGCCGGTAGCGTCTGAAGTAAATTCGTATTTGAATTGCGACGTGCTGTGAAACAAGTCCCCCGACACCGGCATTAAGGGCGAGGACGCTCCTTTGTTGTTGAAACTGAATGTTTGCCAGTTCGCTCCATCGGTGAAAACTTGGTCAACCGTACCTGACAAGGCACCGATCTCGGTCCAAGCTCCAAACGGTGAGCGGCCGTACATGGTCAGTTCGTCGTTGGCAGCGGAACTTCCGGTGTAGAAAAAGGAAAGACCGTTGGTTCTTGTCGGATTGGCAATCGCATCGGAGAGGTCCATCACCGGTGTGGTCATGCTCGCCACCATGTTGTTGCTGTAGGTCGAACTTTGTCCGTTTCCCGCATGACAACTTCGCCCTTGTGAAATTGACGTATCCGAACTGAGTGTCCAGCCCCCGGCAAGGGTCCATGCGCTTGTTGAATCGCAGTTGAAATAATCCGAGCCTACGGTGAAATGGCCGTTGAAAACATCGTTTGAGGGAACATCGTCTGAGACGGTTGAGGTGGCTCTCACGAGCAGCGTGTGGTTCCCTGCATACGTCGGCGTGATCGCTACGGTCACGGTGTTGGAGTCACCACCTCCTATGGTTGACATTTGAGCGCTTTCGTTAACGAATTCAAAGTAGGTGTATTCGTTATGCAACAACAGGACATTGACATCGATTACACCCGACTGGGCCGTGCCGATATTTTCCACGGTCACCGTGAGGGTTGAAGACACGTTGACCATCCCGTCAATAACAAAGAGGTTTGCAGGTCGGTTAAACCCAAAAATGGGATGATTTGAGGAGAACATCTTGTATTTTGCCGCATCGGAACTGCTTGTGTACGCCACCGCGATGTCCGTTACCAAAACATCGACTCCAGTGGGGTTCGTCGGGCTAAAATGCGGCGTGGAGTTGTCAATAAGGAGGGTTTGAGCAGGGCTTGCCGACATGCCAAGAAGAAGGAATAAAATTCCGAAGGCCGTTCTCCACCTCATCTCGCTCGGTTCTGCATGGCCCCTCTATGTATTTATGAGCAATGCAGGCAGAACATGCTCCTGAGGTCCGGTGAATCCCGCTACGAGGTATTGCCAATCGTGTTTGCCTGCGATACTTCCACATCGACATCAGCGTTGGAGAGGGCCAGTTTTGCTTCGTCCCGCTTCTCTTTTGCTCTAGCCGCAAAGTAGACTGTAAAAGACGGGATGAGAACCATCGAAAAACATCCCACAACCGCCGCCAAGGCCCACAAGAACTCGGTGGCAGCATCGACGGAGAACACTTCGACGGAGGCGAACGCCTCGTTTACGGTCTCGGCCGTCATGCCCGGTTGGGTCGTTCGGTTCCCTTGTTCGACGAGCTCGATCCGGATGAGGGAGGGGCTATGGGTGTAGGCGATCATGTCCCTGGATTTTTGTTCAGCCTCTGCTAAATCCTGAGCAAAAACGCTTCCGTTCGACCTTCGAGCAGGGTCGACCGAGGTGAGGGCATGGAACACCATCTCGCCTCCTTCTTCGCTTGTTCGTTCATGAACGGCTTCGTAAGCGCACTGTTCAGCACATGAGAATTCGTCCTCATGCGGGTTGCTGAGATCGTACGCTGTACCAAGCAACTCATGGCTGTAGAGTTTCCCGCCGTTCGTGACTCGAAGGACGGATCCGGCGGAAACTTCGGTAGCCGTCACGTTCACCCAAGTCAAATTGGCCCCGTTTGAGCTCACCTGCCATGCCCATGTTGTGGTGTTCGCCTCCTCGTCGTAGAGCCGTACGGCGTTCTCCGAGGCTTCAACACGGCTGTATTCGTCCACCGTTGACGATGTTTCGTAGATGTAAACCGAAGGTGATACCGTCGCCCCGTAAACGGCGTAGGAAAGCATGAAAATGAGCGTTAGCGATAAGCCGATGAGCGTTCGAAGAAGGTTGGGGTTTTGGGCCAAGGCCTTCTTCATCGAGCCTTCCAGCCACAGGGTGTTCAAGAAGGCTTGCATATGCTTATGGTTGCACGTGTTTTTGGAAGGAAGAAATCGCAGGCCTGAGCCGTTCTTTTCATATAGGGGCGGACGGTCGCCATGTTGCTTGGTGTTTCACAATGACGACCGTCTATGATGTTCCTGCAGACATTTTCAACCCTGCCTTGGCTGCCGAATTGGCCAAGAACGCGGCCATCTCCATGCCGGAGTGGGGCGATTACGTCAAAACCGCTGTGGACCGTGAGCGCCCACCAACGCAATCGGATTGGTGGTTCCAGCGGACCGCTGCGATTCTCCGCAAGGTTGCTCGCAACGGGCCCATTGGCGTTACGCACCTCGCGCAATCCTTTGGTGGAAAGAAAGACAACGGCGTCATGCCCAACACCCCCGGGGTTGCATCTCGTCATATCATCCGGACCGCTCTGCAGCAACTCGAAGACGCTGGATTGGTCGAGAAGGTGCCCAAGAAGGAGATTGAAACCGAAGACGGCAAGGTCCAACTCTACCACGGTCGAAGCGTGACGGCAGCCGGACAAAGTCTCGTTGACAACGTAGCACACGCCGTTCGTGGAGAAGCCGAAGCGGCCTACCCCGGCCTAGAAAAGTACTGATCGGGGGAGAGGAGTTGACGACGATGGCCGCTTCCCAAGAAGACGAATTGGCCATTCTCCGTGCTCAGCGACTTCAAGCCATGCAAGAGCAACTTGCGAACCAGGCCCAAACGCAACTCGCTGCAGAAGAACACGCTCAACAACAAGCAGCCCACGCTGCAAACCTCGATGGGTTGCTTCGAAAGTTCTTGACGCCTGAAGCGCGGTCAAGACTTGCTCGAATCGCCATGGTGGAACCCTCACGGGCTCAATCCATCAAAGAAAACATCGTCACGCTTTGTCAATCCGGTGACCTTTCCACCCCCGTATCCGATGCATCGCTCAAGTCGATGCTCAGCCAACAATCAAAGAGCCGCAGCAATGCGTCAATCCGAAGAATCTGAGAAGGTGCTCGAAATGTCAAAAAATAAGCCAGCAGCAAAGAAAATTCGCCTTTTGAAGGCAGGAAAGCAGAATCGGCGTGTCCCCGTCTGGGTCATGCTCAAAACCGACCGAAACACGGTGTCGCACCCAAAGCGCCACCAATGGCGACGAAGCAAGTTGCAACGATGAGGTGACGGAGCATGGCACGACCCAACGAATCCGAGCTTATTGTCCCCCTCCGGAACGCATGGAACATCACCCGTTACAAGCGGGCCCCAAGAGCCATGCAGATCATCCGCGAACAAGTCATCCGCCACCTCAAAGTCAAGGAGGATGAAGAACTCTACATTGACCCCGAGGTTAACGAATTCATTTGGAAGCGAGGCATTGAAAACCCTCCTCGCAAAGTGCGCCTCATGGTGATTCGCCACGATGAACCCGACTTCCCTGTTGAAGTCAAATTGATGAAGGAGTGAAAGAGATGGGAAATATTCGTCCAAGTTTTATCAAAATCCGAGCCATTCGCCTTTGTGAGGAACACGGTGAGAAATTCACCGATGATTTCGATCACAACAAGCACATGGTTGAGCAACTCACCGATGTGGGTTCGAACAAGAAACTCCGAAATTGGATTGCAGGATACGTGACCCGCTATCGGAGCCGTCGAACCGATTGATGGTGTTCCAAGTGTCGCTTTGGGTTGACTGGGATCGTCAACCCGTCAGCGTCCACGCAGCCGAGACGGAGATTCTTGAACAGTTGATTCTCCATCTACGGAATCGGCACAACGTGCGAAAACGATCGATTGTCATGCCGGACCGTGAAAACGACGGGTATCTCTTCTTCATCTATCAGGTCTGTGACCCCAGGTGGATCGCCTCCTTCTTTGAGAATCGCGAGGGAGCGGATGAATGATGGGCGATCGGTTACCCCTTGGCCTTCCGGAAGGCAAGGTCGAATTTGTCGTCGTTCTGGTGGGGGTTTCTCACCCGGGTAATCTTGGCGCCATTTGCAGAAGCATGCTGAATTATGGCTACGCCGACTTGCGTCTAGTGAACCCCAAATGTTCGGTTGACGAAGACGAAACCCGAGCACGGGCCAAACATGCCCAGCACGTTCTGGATGAAGCAAAGGTGCACACGACCCTTGCCGAAGCCGTTGCAGATTGCAGAGCCGTGGTGGGGACCTCAGGAAAACGGGAGGTGGGTGACAAAACGCTGTTCCGGCATTATTTGTATCCTTGGGACATGGTTCAACGAGAAGAAAGGGCTGGAGGAAAGGTAGCTCTGGTTTTTGGAGAAGAAGGAAAAGGTCTCTCTCGTGAGGACCTCGCTTCCTGCGATTACTTCGTAACGTTACCTACTTGGGAAGGATACCCCATCGCCAACCTCTCACACGCGGTGAACGCCATGATCTACGAAGCCCATCGCTCGAGGGTTCTCGCAGGCCAAGGTACGGATCCCGCGATGCCCGACATCGTGCCCCTTGCCCAAGTCCTGGAACCGAACGTCAGACAAACCCTTCTTCAGGCGATTCATCAATTTGCATCAAGCATGAGTGGACCGGATGAACGGCTTGAATCCATTGAACTCACGCTCAAGCGGACGCTCCTCAAGGGCACACCCTCCAACGAGGAAACCACCCGGCTCATCGGGGCATTTGTCGAAGCCACCTCGGCTCTTGAATTCAGCAACAATGACCCCCATTGGATGAAGGAACATCGTCGCCGTTTACGTTGAAGGCCGCCATGTGGCGATCGATTTGGGCGTTTCCCGGCAATGCATCGCAACAAGTTGCAATCGATTCCCATAGACCGATTGGATGTGGGGATGGACCGCTTCAAATGCCCATTTAGCGAGGTTTTCAGCGGTCGGGATGAACGGGACCACCACGGTCCGATGTTCTGAGCCCATCGCTTTGCATGCTTCACGACCTTCTTTGTCGCCTTCGTAGACGACGAAGGCGTGGTCGACCACATCGTGCACATGTTCGGTCAATATTGCACTGATGTCTGAAAAATCCATCAGCATTCCCTCATCAGATACGCCACTGGTTTGGACGACATCACCTTCAATTTCGGCTTCAAATCGGTACCGATGGCCGTGCAAGTGCCTGCATTTCGACTTGTGGTTTGGAACTCGGTGACCTGTGTCGGTTTCGATGTATCTTCGTATGGTTGTCGTCATCATTCATCCCCCTCAACGGTAAAGGTCATGGAAGCCGAATTGATGCAGTATCGCTCGCCACCGTAGGCTTTCGGCCCGTCGTTGAAAACATGCCCGAGATGCGCATCGCAAACGCTGCATCGGACCTCTGTTCGCACCATGCCGTGGGTGAAATCCTCGATTCTCACGATGTTTGCTTCCTCGTGTTCAGTATGGAACGAAGGCCATCCGCACCCTGAATCGAATTTCATTGATGAGGTGAACAACAAGGTGTTGCAACAAATGCAGGTGTACATTCCAGTGCGTTTTTCGTCCCATGTGTCACCGGTGAACGCCCGTTCGGTCCCGCTTTCCCGCGTGACGTGGTATTGAAGAGGCGTGAGGGTTTCTCGGTAGTGTTGGTCCTTGTGCTTACGTTCGATGGTGAGAGCGTCTTCCAGGACAACCTCCCACGGTTGGATGTACTCGACGGGGTCCGTTTTTCCGATGGCGTGAAAAGCCAAGATTCGCTCAACATCAGAACCCGTTTTTCCGTGACTACGACCGTCGTCATCGGGGTCGTATGAGGTGATGGTTCTGCGAAAAACCTCATCAAAATCCAGGCCGAGGTGATTCACGGATTCCAAGGCATCTTTGAGGATTGATGTCTTGTCTTTCAAGAGAAAAGGGAGCTCAAATCCAACACGCTCGCTGTCCCAATTCCCTAATTGGAAGGCATGCTCAAGGGCACGATAGAACTCTGGTCGACAATCTGGATAGATGGCGTGATCTCCGCTATGTACGCCAAGGACAACGCTCACGGAACCATCGGTTTCCTCGGAGAGCGAAAGGGCAATGCCGTAGAGCAGGGAGGAAAAAATGGCGTTACGGTTCGGAACGACGGTCGCTTTCATGTTGTCCTCCTCGTAATGGCCTTGAGGTACCTCGCCTCCGGAGAGCAGCAGGTCGCTTCGAAACAACGCCATGGCGCTCCTTAAATCGGCTTCTTGATGGTTGATTGCATGCCCGTTTTCTCGGAGGTAAGCCACAAGGGATGCAGCCCGTTCCAATTCCACGGTGTGCTTTTGTCCATAATTGAAGGAGACGGCCGTTACGGCGATTCCTTTTCGCAAGAGATGCAACAGAAGGGATGAGGAATCCATTCCCCCACTCAAAGCCATGACTGCGTGATTCATGCAAGGTTCACCTCAGAGAATGCCCATCCATTTGTGCGTTTGCAGGGACAACCGCCAGTCCGTGTTTTCCTTCACAACGGCCTCGGTCATGGCAAAGGATCGCCCGTTGTCTTCCACACTTGCACCTTCATCGTAGCAGGGTTGCAGGAACAGGTGCTTGAATCCTGAAGCCAATTCGTCGTACAGGGAAAGCGGTTGACCAACATAGACGCATTTGAGTTCATCACCTGTTCGTTGCTTGACCGCCACGTTTGGGTAGACTTGGTCCTTCGGTGAAATGCAAATCCAATCCAACATTCCCTCGGGAATCTCAACCGTGCCGTTGGACTCAATGGACAGGTTGTACCCTCTTCGCTTAAGCAACCTCGACAAGGGCCAAAGGTCGTTCAACATCGGCTCTCCTCCGGTAAAGATGATTCTCTTTGCTGGATACTTCATCACCTCACCCAAGATATCCAGGGCATTCATGCTCGTGTATTCATCAAAATTGGTGTCGCACCATTCGCAGCGCAAATTGCACCGGCCAAAACGAATGAACACGTGGGGGATCCCGTTGTGGAAACCCTCACCCTGAACCGAATGGAAGATTTCGACGATGTTGTATTCCGCTGCAAGGTCAGCCGGGTCATCCGTCTGAGCATTTCCAGCCCGTTCGCAAGCACCGTATGTCATCCTCGCACCTCAAAGGGGGGGTTGTTGGATGAGTTGCATGAGTTCCGCTCGGGCTTCTTGCTTATCGAAGAAGACCCCGCGCATCGCCGAAGTGGTCATGACCGCTTGCTGCTTGGCCACCCCTCGGCACTGCATGCAACCATGGGATGCTTCGAAGATGACAGCAGCGCCCAGCGGACGGAGTTCACGTTCAAGATCGTCAGCAACGCCCTTCGTGATTCTCTCTTGGTTCTGCAATTTCCTCGCATGCAACTCAACAATACGGGCGAGTTTACTGATGCCGACGATGCGCTCAACAGGGATGTAGGCAACATGGGCACGGCCACGGAACGGGAGGAGGTGGTGTTCACAGGTGGACGTGAACTCAATGTCCCTCAGCAAAACAATTCCGTTGTATCCTTCGGCGTTGAACGTCGCTTCCAAGATGTCTCCAGCGTTCATGCCATAACCTGCAAAAATTTCATCCCACGCATCAATGACCCTTGCAGGGGTCTTGTCCAGTCCCTCACGGTCGGCATTCTCGGTACCTTCGAGATAATTGAGAAGGGTCCTCACCGCTTGTTCAGCATCGTTTCTTGTTGGCGTCATGATGATCTCCTCCCGTGCAAGGCGTCAATCGCGTCCAGTTGGTCGAGCAATTTTCGGCAAGCCGTACGGATGGCATCGGCCAAGCTCACAAATTTACCATCATCGCCAACATGCAATTTGAGGTCGTCCACCAACTCAGCCGGCATGTCAAGGGAGACCTTGGGCATGAGTGGGCCTCCCAAAACCAGTATATATATTCGTAGGCGAATACCAGAAGAATACAAAAGTAGCGATTCTTGGAAAATAAAACCCTCCTAAACCCAACCTTCAAAGGATTCCTCGGTGAATTCTTTACCATGCAGAAACCCACGCTTGCAGGTCCCTTGGATGTTCTCAAGACGATTCGGTCGTATGTGGGGCAGATCACCACCCCGGGCCTGAACGATGAAGAAATCAACACGTTCTGCGATCTTGACCCGTTGCTTGTTGAGGCTATTGACGAAGCCAACCACATGTTTTCTTGGTTCAAACGTGAGTTCGGCGCAACGTACGAGGGCTCTAATGAATTGACCTTGATTGAATACTTGCAAGATGGTTTCGTGAATTTTTACAACCCTGCGACGGTCAATCCCTACGTTGCTCTTGCTGCTCGAGGCCCATGGGTCATCACGTCGCACGGAGCCGTTGTCCATGATAACGGCGGTTACGGCATGCTTGGTGGCGGACACGGCCCTCGGGAGGTCATCAATGCGATGTCGAAAAATTGGGTCATGGCCAACGTCATGACGCCCTCGTTTTCTCAGAAGAGGCTTGAACAACGCCTGAGAACGGAACTGGGCCACACCCGCGGCTCGTGCCCTTTTGAGAAGTTCATCTGCATGAACAGCGGCTCGGAATCCGTCACGGTGAGCATGCGAATTGCCGACGTCAATGCGAAGAACATGACGCAAGACGGCGGCCGCTACGCAGGTGCAGAAATCAAAATCATGGCCGTAGAGCAAGGCTTCCACGGCAGAACCGACCGACCGGCCCAAATGTCCCATTCATGCAAAGGCAAATACGACAAAGTCTTGGCGAGCTTTCAGAACAGGAACAACCTCATTCTCGTACCAGCGAATGATGTAGCGGCCCTTCAGGAAGCCTTCGCTCATGCAGAAGCCAACAATGTATTCATTGAACTCATGGCGATTGAACCGGTTCAAGGCGAAGGCAATCCCGGTCAATGCGTGGACCGGGCTTTTTACGACGAGGCACGCCGATTGACAAAGGAGCACGGTAGCCTGCTTCTCGTTGATTCCATCCAAGCGGGTATTCGGGGCCAAGGTACGCTTTCTGTGATCGATTACGAGGGATTCCAAACCGCTGAGGCGCCCGACCTCGAAACCTGGTCAAAGGCGTTGAACGCAGGCCAATACCCGCTCTCTGTCCTCGGCATGAACGGACGGGCCGCAGAATTGTACGTCACTGGCATTTATGGAAACACGATGACCACGAATCCCAGGGCCTTGGAAACCGCCGTCAATGTCCTCGATTCCATCACCCCAGAACTTCGCGCAAACATTCGGGAACGCGGCAACGAATTTGTCGAAAAGTTCACTCGATTGCAATCTGAATTCCCTGACGTTATCACGAAAGTCCAAGGGACCGGCCTCTTGTGCAGCGCAGAACTTGAGCCCAACCACTTCCCGGTCGTTGGGATGGAGGCTGTTGAGCCATGGTGCCGTCGTCGAGGCTTAGGGGTCATTCACGGTGGCGTCAACGCACTTCGATTCACACCGCACTTCAACATCACATCGGAAGAAATCGATCTCATCGTCGGTATCGTCAGGGAAGCTATTGTTGCATTCAGCACTACGAGAGACTCGTGACGATGTCCTCTCGCTTAAACTGACGAGCGGCGTACCATGCTGCTCCTATCGCGTAAAGGAGTGATGAGGCCAACCATGTGATGATGTGCAGGCCAACGATACGATTCATCAACAACTCCCGCAGGGCGAGGAGAACGTTCACGACGGGAATGGCGAACCAATAGGTCTCGATGCCGTCCAAGTTGATCACCTGGGTGAACAGTGCCGGGAAAAGGATGAGCAAAACGGCAGGCCCCAAGATCGAGCCCGCTTCCTTGACGCTGTGGGACCGCATGGCCAAGGCCAATTCAAACGCCACGACCATGACGGCGAAAAGAAGCACGGCAAGTACAAGAAGTCCGAGGGCGGCGAGCGATATTTCGGGCAAAGAGATGAAATTTGATGAAGCGAGGTAACCAATCGCAAACAACAAGCCTGCAACCTGAAGCAACACGCCGATTCCAGTAATGGTTGCTACAGCAAGCCATTTGCCCATCAGCAACTCCATCCGGGATGCAGGTAAAGCAAGCAAAGCCTCGAGGGTTCCGCGCTCACGCTCCCCGGCCGTCATGTCAATGGACGGTTGGATGGCCGATGAAAACGTCCACACCGCTAAGACGAGTGGGATAAACAACGAGAGCGCCATCCCTGCTTGTTCACCTTGCGTTGCGACATCGCTTGAGGCAACATCGCCGTTCCAACGTAACGGGTCGAGCGTCTCATCAGGGTCGAGACCTGCATCGGTGATGCGCTGGATGGTTTCGTTTTCTTCCCATTGCGACAAGGTGGCGAGGGCACGACTTCTTGCTTCCAAACTTTGCTCGGAGGTGGACATGTAGATGAGGGCATATTCGGTGACGCTTCCATTTGCTCTCAGACGAATCAAAAGGTCGATTGAACCGTTTCTCAAGCGTGCATCATCAATCCCCGGTGCTGAAAGTTCTTCAATCACAGGGAGCGGTTCGTAGGTTACGTTCATGTTGGAATCGTTGAAATTCAAGCCCATCTCCGAGGTCGCATTTTCGCTTTGCACAACAACGTCGAGCATCAACGCATCCAGTTCTGCTGCCTCCGAAGCCAGCAACAACGGGAAGAGAATGAACAACACAGGGAACATCAACAGAGGTATCACCAGAATCGCAACAATGGTGCGCCAATCTCTCACGAATTCAACGAGTTCTTTCTTCGCAATAACACGGACGCGATGAAGACGATCACTCATCTTCGTCCACTCCCTTGGGCAATCTCGGCGTGAAGAAGGAACGCCACCATTTCGCAACGCCTTTGAGCGGTTTGCTGTCTTCCATTCGTTCTCGCGCGACATCGCTGGTGAGGGCGACGTAAGCTTCCTCAAGGTTGGGCTGACCCGTGATGTTCAGGAGTTCTTGAGGGGTGCCGTCTGCGCGTACCTCCCCGTTATGGATGATGATGATCCGGTTGCAAACGCGTTCGGCTTCAGCAAGTTGGTGCGTTGAATAAATCACGGTTCCACCTTCTTCCCCGAGTTGCTTCACCAATTCCCGAACGGTCCGGGCACTCGTCACATCGAGGCCTGCGGTGGGCTCGTCAAGCAGCAACACCTTCGGGGCATGGGCAAGCGCCCTGAGCAGGGCAGTCTTTTGGCGCATGCCCCGCGAAAATCCCTTGGTGTGCCGCTGGAGACTGTCCTCCATTCCCAAGTACCGAGAGAAATACAGCGTTCTCTTCCACGCTTCATCGTCATCAATGCCTTGCATTCGTGCGTGGTATCGGATGTTTTCCCAGGCCGTTAAGCGAGAATAGAGTCCGGTGTTTTCCGGGACGACGCCGATGGCGTGTCGTGCTGTGGAGATGCTCTTTCCATCACCGAGATGGACGGAGCCTGAACTTGGCCGGTAGACGCCGGAAAGGAGGCGAAGAAGCGTTGTTTTCCCAGCACCGTTTGAGCCGACCAAACCCACGATATCGCCTTGGTGAATCGTGAGGCTCACTTCGTGGAGTGCGTGAACTTCTGCAAAGGATTTGGAAACCTCGTCGACGACGAGCAGTGGCGCGGACATTCCAGTTTCAACTCGCACGTCCAGATTCAACGGCCCAATTCAGACCGGGATGTTTGGTTTCAATTCGGTTCGCACGAGAAAGCGTTGACTTCAGATGGTCCTGAATCTCAGATTGTGGCACGCCCATGTCGATCATGTTGGCAACCAGTTCAATAGCGCCCTGAATGGCACCTGCGTCCAAGAACGCCTCGTTTGAAATTGCACGTCGAGAACGCAGTTCCTCAAGACGGCCTGCAAGGTAATGCACTTCACCTTTCAAGCGAGGTGCGTCGATATGGGGGAGGGCCAAGAGTTGGTCAATACAACTTCGCATCGACCTTATTTTGTGCAGGACGATTATAGGTATTCGCATTTGGAGGGTTCACTTTCTTTGCGTCAATTCAACCAGTACGCCCCCGGTTGAAGCCGGGTGAACGAATGCAATCAGCTTTCCACCCGCACCTATCGTCGGCTCTCGGTTGATGAGCCGGATACCGTTCGCGTCCAAATGGTCCAGAAGGCCTTGGAGATCTCCAACGCTGAAACAGAGTTGTTGGATTCCTTTTCCACGTTTTGTGAGAAACCTTCCCACCGGCGTGTCTTCGTGTGTCGGCTCCAAGAGTTCAATCATGCTGGGTTTCGTACCGTCATCTCCGGGTGATGTGGCGAAAAATCGTGTTGTCACGCCTTGATCTTCCACGGTTTCGTCCTCGTGTGCTTGGACAAGTCCAATCAATCTCCAAAAGTGGCTGCCTGCTTCGAGGTTATCCGTAGCAATGCCGATGTGGTCGATGTAAATTGGTCCAAATTCCATAGCCATCCCTCAAAATCCACTGGGAGCGGTGTATGTGCCAAAAACCGACTTCAATTCGGCCATGATCTCGCCAAGGGTCGCTCTCGCACGAACCGCTTCTAGCACATGCGGAAACAGATTGTCGTCGGATTGAGCCGCCGTTTGAACGGATTGGAGTGCGCGCTCCACCCGCATGTTGTCCCGTGTTTCTCGAAGCACCCTCAATCGAGAGGCTTGGGTCTCTCCCAAGGAGGCGTCGGTTTTCAGAATTGGAATTTTCTCGTTTTCTTCCATGACGCCGTGATTGAGGCCAACGATTCGTCGCTCACCTCTTTCGATTTCATTCAGGTAGGCGTAGGCTGAAAGATGGATTTCATGTTGTTGCCACCCTTCCTCAATGGCGTTGAGGGCCCCTCCTTTGGATTCAATCGTGTCGATGATGGAGCGAGACCGGTCATAGATCTCTTGGGTGAGGCGCTCAACATGCCATGAGCCGGCCATCGGGTCCACAGTATCGGCAACACCAGATTCTTCTGCGATGATTTGTTGCGTTCGAAGAGCAACCGTGGCAGAGGTTTCCGTGGGGAGCCCCAAGGCTTCGTCGTACGAGTTGGTGTGCAAACTTTGTGTTCCACCCAGAACCGCAGCCAACGCTTGTACCGTGACACGGGCGACGTTGTTCAACGGTTGTTGGGCAGTGAGGCTGACCCCTGCGACTTGCGTGTGGAACCGGAGCATCTTCGATTTTGGATTTTGAGGTTGGTAGCGTTCGGTCATCAAATCGTGCCACAACGTCCGTGCGGCTCGAAATTTTGCAATCTCCTCAAAAAAGTCGTTGTGGCAGTTAAAGAAAAACGAGAGACGGGGCGCAAATGCATCGATGTCTTGACCCGTGGCGATCGCAGCATCAACATAAGCCAAGGCGTTTGCAAGCGTAAAGGCGAGTTCTTGAACAGCGGTTGAGCCTGCCTCACGGATGTGGTATCCCGAGATTGAAATCGTGTTCCACTTGGGCACTTCTCTGGCACAGAAATCGAAGATGTCGGTAATGAGACGCATGCTTTCTTTTGGAGGGAAGACGTACGTCCCTCGAGCGATGTATTCCTTGAGAATGTCGTTTTGAATCGTCCCCTTGAGCTTGTCCAACGACACACCCTGTTCTTCTCCAGCGACCATGTACATGGCGAGGAGAACCATGGCAGGGGCATTGATGGTCATCGATGTACTCACGTCTCCCAAAGGTATGCCGTTGAACAGGAGTTTCATATCTTCCACTGAAGAGATGGAAACACCGACCTTCCCCACCTCGCCGAACGAGAGTTCGTCGTCTGCATCCATGCCCAATTGGGTCGGGAGGTCAAAAGCGACCGAGAGACCCATTTGGCCTCGGTCCAGAAGCAACTTGAATCGTTCGTTGGTGGCTTCCGCACTGGAAAATCCCGCGTATTGCCTCATGGTCCAGAGGCGAGACCGGTACATCGTATCGTGAATGCCACGGGTGTACGGAGGTTGACCTGCATCTGCAAGTTCGTTGACCGAATCGGGTGTTGCGGTAAGGGGAAGTTCAATCCCGCTCAGCGTTTTCCAGTCCGGCTTACGCTGGTTCGCCATGGTTTCCTCACGGCGAGGCACTTCATCAAGACTCGCTTCGCGAATCAGTGGTGATGGCCACCGGGGCCGTGAGCGTGACCGTGAGCCAATTCTTCCTCGGTTGCCACCCGAACTTCGACAACTTCCACCGAAAATTCAAGGGTTTCACCTGCGAGTTTGTGATTGAAGTCAACGGTTACCAAGTCATCGGCAACGGCCGTTATGGTGAATGGACCAATGTCCGACATCAACATCATGCCGACCTCTGGTTCGATATCGCCGAATTGAGCTCGCTCGATCTGCTGGACGGCATCTTCCATACGCTGCCCGTAGGCGCGTTCTGGTTCAAGGGTAAAGGTGCGGCGTTCGCCAACCTTAGCACCCATCATTTCCTCCTCAAATCCAGGAATCATTTGTTTGTGGCCAACAAGGAACGTAAGGGGATCGCGTCCCTCGCTGGTATCAAAAATTTCACCACTTTCCGGAAGTTTTCCAGTATAATGGACGCTGGCTACGGTATTTTCTGCTAGAGTATCGGTCATGTTCTTCATCTCCTGGTTGTCATTTGTTTGACGAGTTTTCTCAATTCATCCGCCACATCGGCAGGCAAAATGAGTTCTGCTTCTTTTTGTTCGATGAATTCTAAGCTATCGTCGACGCCTTGACGTTCACCCTTGGCCCAAATTTGACCAAGGACGTTCGAGCGATGCTCCTCTGGGACGCTTGGATGGTCAAGGACAGCCTTAGCCGCGTATTTGTACTCCAGGTATTTTTGGCGGTTCAACTTCTTCTGTTGCTTCTGGCGGCCGCCGCCTTTTTTGTCCATTCGACGGCGACCACGTCGGCGGTCCTGCTTGTTTTCCACCTTCGTTTCAATTTCCTTGAACACGTTTTTCACACGCTTGTTCTTAGCCTTGACCACGACGGCATCATCGTCTTCGGCTTCCTCATCATCGTCGACCATGGTTTCCGGTTCAACGGTTTCGGCAACCGCTTCGGCCTCAACGGTGGGTTCGGCTTGTAGGCTTGGTGCGGCCTTTTTGAGAGCTTCTGATTTGCGACGAAGTTCGGCAAGTCGATCTTCTCTGGAGAAGGTCCGAGGTGCCTCTTCCTTCGGTGTTTCAGGAAGGTGTTGTGGGACGGGTGCGGGAGCAACGGTCGGTGCAACGACGTCTCCCTTTTGTTCAAGTTTTTCGATGGCTTCCCGCTGTTTTCGCTCAAGATCTGCCTGGATGTCTTTTGGTTGAGTGGGGGTGTCATCAACGGGTGTGGGTGCGCGTCGAGTCGCCTGACGATCCCGTTCATCACGTCGTCGACGGTGTTGCTGGGATGCATCCTTTGCAAAAGGATTGAACTCTTCCCTGCGCCGTCGTCCGTTGATTGGTAAGACCCCCTACCCTTAAGGGACCCACGACATGTTAAAACCGTATGCCTTCGAATGACATCAAGACCACACGATGGGCGTCTGGTCCGTACGAAGGTACTGGTCGATGGCGCTTCCCTGAAGTTCCGTGGTTCGATGGTTGAGTTCAATGTACCCGAGGAGGGCGATCATCGTTCCGTTGTCGATGCAATACATCCGCGGTGGGGCAAACGAGGCTCCCTCTCTATCCGTGGCCATTTCCTCACACATCGTGCGAATCCGCTGGTTGCAAGCAACACCGCCGCCAAGCAACAGCTCGGCTTTCCCCGTGTGCGCCATCGCCCGCTCGGCGACTTCCACGCAGGAAGCAAAAGCATGCTCCTGAAGGGACCAGCACACGGCGTCCAAGGGTGCTCCGTTGTCAACGAGGCGTTGTGCTGCAGTCAACAAGCCAGAAAAAGCAAGATCCATTCCCCGAACAGCGTACGGAAGTTGCAATCCTTCCATGCTTGGTTCAGGCGTTCGTTCCAAGTATTGATTCGCAAGTTGCTCAATTTTGGGCCCTCCGGGGAAGGGAATGCCTTGATTCCGTGCAAATTTA